>Ga0209187_1001107_pt1 | contig 34925 bp, 22 predicted proteins | sample BantaG_FD_187430 | JGI IMG/M metagenome (GOLD analysis project Ga0209187, IMG submission 187430) | Marine algal microbial communities from Bantry Bay, Ireland - BantryBay_4 metaG (SPAdes) (version 2) | ecosystem: Host-associated > Algae > Red algae > Unclassified | place: Bantry Bay, Ireland...
TTTTCGCTAATTACGTTCTAAACCCATGAATAAACACGCTTGCTATCTTTTTATACTAACTATACTTCTATGTAGTTCCTGTACTCAAATTCAACAGCTCAATCCTATAAAGAAAAAATCATCGGCTTATACTACTTATTACGAGTCTTTACAAGCAGCAAACCTAACCAACTCTGGCATGGGCAAGGCCTGGTTTCAAGCGGGAGAGAAAGCCTTAAATGATAGTTTACGGGTTGCCCCACCCTACCGGGAAACGGGTTATTTTCGAGCAGAAACACCTGCTGCTTACGGATTTTCTTTTTACCTAAAAGAAGGACAAACTTGCGAAATTGATTTGCGCACACAACCCGATTCAATGCGGGTCTTTTTGGAATTATTTGAAAAAGATATGATCGCAAATACCCCGAAATGGAGTTGGTTGAAAGAAATAAACCCCAAAACCAATCAGCTAGAATTCGTGGCCGACAAAACCGGATTTTATCACCTACGCTTACAAGCAGAATTACTCGCTACTGGATCTTATGAGTTGGACATCGGATTAGCACCCAGTATCAGTTTTCCGGTTTTAGATGGGGAAAATCGGGACATTGGTGGCTTCTGGGGTGATCCCCGCAGTGGCAAACGCAAACACAAAGGAGTAGATATTTTTGCCGATAAAGGCACACCGGTCCTGGCGACTGGCCCGGGAACCGTTAGTCGGGTACGCACCGGCGGACTGGGTGGTAAAACGGTTTGGGTGCGAGATAAAAAATTTGGCCACCAACAATATTTTGCGCATTTGGACGAGCAGCTGGTTACCCGCGGTCAATTGGTCAACACTGGAGATACCCTCGGCACCGTAGGAACCACGGGCAATGCCCGCACCACTCCACCGCATCTCCATTATGGAATTTATAAAGGTAGTGGTCCGGTAGACCCATTGCCTTTTCTTTATAAAGAAAAAAATAAATTTTCGAAACCAAACATTGACATCACTAAATTAGGTGATCAATTTCGGGTGGGTAAGCGGTCCGGCAAATTATATAAAAGTCCCTACAAAAAGGGAAAACTTATTCAGCAGGTGGACGCACATACGCCCGTACTCGTAACAGGTGGAGCGGAAGGATATTACCGAGTGACCACAGCAGACGGGTACCGTGGTTTTATTAAAAAACGAGATATCGTGGCACTCGATAACCCGATTGAGTATTTTACAACTGAACAGAAGACCGCGGTTTTATATAATCCTGACACTGCAGATATTCCGGTAGCAACACTGCCAATCGGAGAACGGGTGGCAGTCGTCGGCAGATCAAAAACTGCGGAGCTTATTCGAACGAGAGAAGGACTTTTGGGATGGGTGCGGGTGCTTTAGGTATTTTCAAAAATATTAATTATACGGTCTTCGATAATGCGGAACCTCACCGAAAAAGGCAAATTCTGCGAAATCAAAACTTTCAACGTTACGGACGCTCTTTTTTTACCACTTTTTAGCGCAATAATCCAACCGCTTCCCGCAACATCTCCAACGCTTCATCCTTCCCTAAAATTCCTCCATCCTTTATTTCTAGCTCGGTTTGATACAAAGGCAAAGCGGCGACCACATTACTATCCAATGCTTTCAGTGACCAGGTCAAAGAGGTCATCGCTTTTTCGCCGCGCGGTTCGTTGGGTAGATACGTGATGGCCAAGACGGGCTTACCTACCAATTCGCCACTAGAAGCTAACCATTCCAGCGCATTTTTTAAAACAGCGGGAAGATTGTGAATGTATTCCGGCGTCGCGATGATCACCCCGGCAGCGGCGAGCACGGCTTTTCGCCAAATGACCACCGAAGGCGGTAAAGGATTTTTATCAGCAGCAACGGTGTACAGTGGAAGGCTCGTCAAGTTTTCAAAATGAATAAAATCCTGGTTTGGAAAAATGGTAGACAGTGCCTTTAGCAAAGCCGTATTGGTAGATTGGAGTCGGGAAGATCCGGAGACGGTGAGGAAATGCATATTGGGTGAGTTAGTCAGGTGGTTATATTAGTGAATCGGTGCTCTTTAATCGTGGATTGATCAATCGTTTTTCGTAGATACGATTCATGAATCGTATCTACGAAAAAACATTATATCGTCTACCGATTCAATCCACCAATTCACCGCTCCACTCGATACTGTGGAACCGTCACTGCTCCAAAATCCTTGGCAAAAGAATTTTCGGCGAAGCTATTAAAGTCCAGGAGTACCGGTCGTCCGGCATTGCCGCGAATGAGCATATCGAATAATAAAGTATTGGCGCCCATTTTTATTCCATGTGGGGAGACGTTAGAAATCAGTCGTAATATTTTTCCGTGGCTAAATATAAAAAATCCACACGCCAGGTATTCTTGTTTGTCCGTCATGACGCCCGAAGCAAAACCATTCCCACGGTGTAGGGCGTTGTACATGATGCGCTGATAGGCGTGGAAATTATGATTGATATTAATCGTCTTGTCTTTGGTATAAATCCGGTAAAAATCGGCGACCTTTTCGGGTTTAAGATTAGAATTTAAAATCAGTTTATTTTCTCTGGCCAGGTCCATTTGTTTCTCTACGCGAGGGAGGTAATTTTTTTCGAGACTTTCGTAATCCTGATCCAGCAATAATTGATGATTATAAACGGTAGAAGGTTTGATAGAAAAATCAGTCGGCCAATTAACTCCCGCGTTGAGCATAAAATTATATTGTTGATACGACGGAGGGATCGCCTCTAAAAATGCTTGGACCCGCGACATACTCAAGACGTTGATCGAATAAATTCCTATTTCTTTAATCGTATCGGGTGGGGTTAGAATCTGACTCTCCAGGGGGAACAACGGAAAAACCGATTCGTAATCACCCTCCACCAGCGCATCCCATTCTTTGACGGTATTCGTGAGATACCACCAGTAACCGTATACATTTCCACGCGTGGCATAATGAACACAGGAATTCCATTTTGTCTTATCCAAATCTTCGTGCTTCACCAATTGTATGTTCATACTTGCGTTTTTCGTCTCATCTCATTAAATTGTAACATAATTAATATTTAAAGCCTAATACCAAATTTTTACTAACCAGATTAAATTTAAATTAATTATGAAAACCTTAAGGTTCAAAACTAACATTGAATCCACCCAATCAGTTGCGAATATTTCTAATTTTATTGATAATACCAATGGAATTAAAAATTGGGAAATTGATCTTCGCAGTCCAGACAAGGTACTGACGATTCGGGGTGACGTTAATCGACCGAGCACAATTGTGAGAAGAATTCACAAAGCGGGCTTTCTGCTAACGCTGATGAATTAGAAAAACACTTTTCGTGTCTGATTAAATTCAGGCTTGAATCTAGGCATAAATAACGTATTCGTTGCGCTATTTGTGCCTTTTTTAGTTCTAATTAGACTTTATTCTAAGTAGCTACAAATATAAAAGTAAAATAAAGAGATCCCGATATTTCATATCCAAAAGGTAAGTGAAAAAGTATTAATAAAGTGAGCCATGATGCGAAGTTATTTTGCTTTCTAATAAGTTGAAAAACGCAAACATAGCGAGCTATGGTGAGTATTTCCAAGGAAATTAGAAGGCAAAAGGACGAGTAGGATGGCTCAACTTATTTTTAATTTTTCACTAAGCATTTTATCTATTATTTTTAAAAAACGAACTCTATCCTATTTTTTCGGGTTTACCTAAAAAGTCGTATCTATGTACTGGCAATATAACTTCTTTATTTTGTATTGGTTGACTAATAAAACAACGTTAATACAACTATATGGATTTTTTTTTGCTTCTTGCTACTGGCTTCTTGCTTTTCTACTAACGTGATAACAGAGAAGCAAGTAGCAAAAAGCGAGCGGCAAGAAGCAGAAGCAAATAGCAGCAGTTTTAAACCTAATGATCACTGCTGATTTGCTCTTCTAATAAACAAAACGAATAACACCTAATTTATGGCAGAATGGAATCTCGGTGAGAAAGACAGAAAAGGGCTAAAAAAGAAGGGAGAGTCCGCCATCCTGGTGGGGATTATCCGCGAAGGCCAGCCCGAGGCAATGGTCAAAGAATACCTGGCCGAACTTGAATTTCTGGCCATGACGGCCGGAGCTATCACCAAAAAAATTTTCACCCAAAAACTCAAACAACCTCATCCTAAAACTTTTATCGGTAGCGGTAAACTGGAGGAGATTGGTCAGTACATCGAAAACCACGAAGAAATTAATCTCGTCATTTTCGACGATGATCTTAGTGGTAAACAAACGGGGATTCTCGAAGAGGAACTCAAAGTGAAAATTGTAGATCGTTCCAGTTTGATTCTTGATATCTTTGCCAATCGTGCCCAAACCGCTCAAGCAAAAACACAAGTCGAACTCGCACAATTGCAATATATGCTTCCTCGCTTGAGAGGACTTTGGACACACCTCGAAAGACAACGTGGTGGTATCGGAATGCGCGGACCGGGGGAAAAGGAAATTGAAACGGATCGCCGGATCGTACGAGATCAGATTTCTTTATTAAAAAAGAAACTAGCTAAAATAGATCAGCAAAACTGGACGCGCCGTAAAAATCGGGACCAGATGATTCGCGTCGCCCTAGTCGGTTATACCAACGCGGGAAAGTCTACCTTGATGAATTTATTGAGTAAATCAGATGTTTTCGCCGAGGACAAATTATTTGCGACTCTGGATACGACGGTTCGTAAAGTGGTTTTTGAACGCATGCCTTTTTTATTATCCGATACCGTTGGATTTATTCGCAAGTTACCGCATCATTTGGTGGAGAGTTTTAAATCTACCCTTGACGAGGTCAAAGAAAGTGATTTGTTGATTCACGTGGTGGATATTGCGCATCCACAATTTGAAGATCACCTGCGTACCGTTAATGTTACACTGACGGATCTGGAGGCTTACGACAAACCAACCCTGATTGTTTTTAATAAAATAGATCAATACCGCGAACGATATTTTGACGAATACCTCGAAACCGAAACACAGGAAGATCTACTGGGCGAACTCAAGCAACGTCTAAAAAACACTTTTGAACACGATAACATTTTTGTTTCTGCTATTACCAAAGAAAATATTCCGGAACTCCGGACAGAAATGGAAAAACGAATTCGGGCGCTGTACGAGGATCGATATCCTTATCAGGTGAAACACTGGTAGATTGGTGGATAACTGACCGATCCCGAAGGGCAACGTACGACAGTACGTTGAGGGAAGGCACCGCATAAGCGGACGGGCGGCATTCTGAGATGTGCGGATTGGTGGACCAGTTAATCTCAGTAATCCACGATAGCAGAGCACCGATTAACCAATTAACTGATCAACGCTTCCGCTATAATATTTTTTTGTAGTAATCTTTATTTCACTAAACCTTTTCAATGATTCTACCGTATTTATTTCTAAGTATTATTTTATTTACTGTATGAACCCTATTTTAACGAAGTACGCCAATCTACTGGTCAATTACTGTCTGGAGATTCAAGAAGGCGATCAATTTTATCTCAAAAGCACTACACTCGCTGAACCGCTCGTACGCGAAGTTTACCGGGCGGCAACTCGGGCGGGAGCGAACGTAGAAGTCGATTTGGCCTTCCGTGGACGGGATCGAATTTTTATGGAAGAGGCCAAGGGAGATCAACTAAAATATATTTCGCCCACGTATAAAAAGGCGATGGAAGAATTTAACGCTTACCTTTATATTCGCGCACCTTTCAATCTAAAAGAAGGCGGGAATTCGGATCCAGAAAAAGTAAAAATCGTCAAAGCTGCCAGCGCAGCAACCACCAGCACCTATTTTGCCCGCACCGCCACCCGTGATTTACGCCGGAGTCTGTGTCAATATCCAACCATTGCGTCCGCTCAGAACGCGGGAATGTCTTTGGAAGCCTATGAGCAGTTTGTTTTTAACGCTTGTAAACTTAACAGCCCCGACCCGATTGCGGCCTGGCTGGAAGTGCGCGAATTTCAAAAGCAGATTGTAGAGGTACTTAACAACGCAGAAAAAGTGCGCTACAAGGGAGAAGGTATCGATATCGAGTTTTCTACCAGGGGACGAACCTGGATCAATTCGGATGGACAGACCAATATGCCTTCTGGCGAAGTTTATACTTCCCCCGTAGAAGATTCGGTCAACGGAGTGGTTAATTTTTCCTATCCAGCCGTTTATATGGGACATGAGGTAGAAAATGTGACCTTATGGGTAAAAGACGGTCTTATAAATAAGTGGGAAGCTGACAGAGGTCAGGATTTCCTGGATCAGATATTTGCGATGGAAGGAACGCGTCGATTTGGGGAGGCCGCCATCGGAACTAATTACGATATCAACCGTTTTACCAAAAATATTCTTTTTGATGAGAAGATTGGCGGTACAATACATATGGCTATCGGTCAGTCCTACTTCCAAGCTGGCGGTAAAAATCAGTCAGCAATTCACTGGGATATGATTGGAAACATGAAAAATGGGGGAGAAATCTTTGCGAATGATGAAAAGATTTATGATAGTGGCAAATTTTTGTTTGTATAATGTCTATTTTTGTTGATTAATACTCAATATATTGGCTATAAGCTTGGAAAGTATTACAAGCTTTGGTAATTTACTCTTTTTTTATTTCACCTCTAATTGAAAACCGTGGACAGAAACATTGCATTCTTAGAATTAAAGTACGGAAACATATACGGTGGCTATCCCAATTACTACGCGATCAGTGAAGCATCGCTTTTAGTCTTTGAACTAGATTCCAACAAAATTTTCTTGGAGACTTTCGCCAATAACGCGGACGTCAACATCATTCACGTTTCTTCCGAAGTCAACGAACTCGGAAATACGATTGGTAAAAAGCGCGAAGTTATCAATATGAAGACGGGCCGACAGACGGAATATGACGAAGAGTTCCGCATGGACGAGCAGTCCTTAGACAATGCTTTTTATAAATTGCGTCCTTCGCGTCGTTTCGTGAAGGGATTTTTTATGAAAAATCTGCGTAAATATAACGTGCGGGATATCATTACCTTTGATGGTCGCCGGGATATCTTCCTGGTAGAAAAATCTCAGGTAGAATTCCGTTACCAGCGTATTCATGACGTTCAAAAAGAAATTACCGAAGAAACGAACTATTTATTTTCATTAAATAAATTAGCGAAGGTGATTAACTTTCAGCAGGATATGTCTTTCCTGCGTTCTAACAACCTGCAATATCGCCTCCACCCCATCGCTGCCCGACAGATTTTTCCTGGCTCGGCTGCTTTTGATGCGGCGCGTTTGTTGATGGTGCACAATGAATTTAAAGAGCATAAAGATGACTTTTTATTAAAAGCCGCTTTACTTGTTAATAAAATTGAAATGGCTAATAACAATAAATAAATTATCCATTCTATCCACCAAAAAGCCAACTCACTTTATTGCTGAGTTGGCTTTTTTATTAGATTGCTTAAAACACGCTCATTACTTACAAACTGATTAAATTATTTATAACTATCAACTAATATCGCCTGGGCTAAAAAAAATGGGATACCTTTTCTGGCTGGTATTACTGATCTTTTCTATTCTGTTTTACGAAGAACGGGTGATCTTTATAGATGCTGCTTTTCAAATTTTCGAGGTCCTTAATTACGGAAATTTTCAGATTTACGCGGCCCGATTTACCAGTGTCATCACGCAATCCATTCCTTTGTTATTATCAAAACTCGGACTGCCGCTCCAATGGTCGCTCCTCTCCTATTCCGTCAGTTTTATCGTATTGTATGGAGGTATCTACCACCTCATCGTCCGCTATCTAAAAAATGATCTGCTGGGTTGGTCCATGATTTTCTTTTTCTCTTTATTGGTTTTTGAAAGTTTTTATTATCCGGTGGCGGAACTAAAACTCGGAATTGCTTTTGTCCTTTTATTTTTTGCTATTCTATTAAAAGATCCAAACCCTTCGCTGCGAATAATTTTGCTTTTGTGTTTACTGACCATCCCGATTTGTTTCACCCATCGCCTGGTTTTTGCTTTTTATCTTTTTTTGGGAATCTTTTTTTTACTGAGTAAAGAAGAACTACGTAATAAATATATTTTTGGGCTGCTCGTTTTTGCATTCGGGGTGGTTGCCATCCAATCTAAATATTTTACCAACTGGTATGACCGTGGCAAGCAAGTAGAATTTTGGGACAACTACGAAAAATACTATCCCAATTTTCACCAGATACCTTCTCATCAAACTTTCTTTGAAGAATGTATACACCATTATTATTTTTTCCCAATTCTGTTAATCGCCGCTGCCACTGGTTATATTTTTCATATTTTTAAAAAACATCAAAAAATTGCTTTTCCGTTTTTAAAATTAGGATTGATCCTCGGATTTAGCCTCAGCTACCTCGTTGTCATTCATCTGTCGGCATCTACTACTTTTTATCGGTTTTATCACGAGACAAATTATCTGCCGCTGAGCCTTGTGGTGACTATTCCATTTTTATTTGATTTCATACCCGCTTACGGAGTGCGTAAATCACTATTTTTTATTTTTGGAATTATATTGCTCATTCGATTAAATACGATTTACAACAATCATAAAGTTTACACCAAACGACTCGCCTGGATGGAAGAAAAAATGGAAACCGGCCACCAATTAGGCCACCATAAAATTATAATTCCTTCCAAAGAAGCGCCTTTCAAAAAACACACCATGGACTGGGCCGTCTCTTACGAATCACTCCTGCTTTCCAAATCACGGAGACCCAATCAGCCGGCCACAATCCTACTATCTCCTAAAGATCAGCACCAAGACGAATGTGTCCTCGAAAGGACTAATTGCTACATGACTACTTTTGTTACCCATTTTTCTGATGACTTCTTTCAATCCGGTACCCTCTGGTTACCGGACGGAAAATATATTTATCTACCAACAAAATAGTACACTGTGTAATAGTCTGGATTTCGTCTTAAAGTTTTAAAATTAGGCGCCTGAAAATTTATACTTAAAATGCCGACTATCCCTAACAATTCTTCTTTCATCGCTAAACTTTTATGATTCGTCAGAAAAAGTAATTGATTTCAATAAGTATTCCTTACCTTAGAAAATGAAGTTTGTTCGATATCGGCCCACCATCCGATATTTACGCTTCTATTTTCAAAGTACTTAACGAAAAACAACCAACGAATGAGTCTACTAAAAATTAGCAACCTACAAAAAACCTATCCCAACGGTACCCACGCCCTTAACAATGTCAATCTGGAAATCGGCAATGGAATGTTTGGTCTGCTCGGCCCCAACGGTGCCGGAAAATCTTCACTCATGCGGACCCTCGCTACCTTACAGGAAGCCGATTCGGGCAGCGCATTTCTCGATGATATCGACATTTTAAAAGATCCCAAAAGTATTCGAAAAGTACTCGGCTATCTACCACAGGAATTTGGGGTTTACCCCAGAATTACCGCCTTTCAATTACTAGACCATTTGGCTACCCTCAAAGGAATTACCAACGGCAAAGAAAGAAAAGAGCTGGTAGAATATCTGCTCGAAAAAGTCAATCTTTTTAAGGAACGTAATAAAAACGTAAAAGGCTTTTCCGGTGGAATGAAACAGCGCATCGGTATTGCTCAAGCGCTCATCAAAAGTCCAAAACTGATCATCGTAGACGAACCCACTGCTGGCCTCGACCCCGGCGAACGCAACCGTTTTCACAACCTACTGGCTGAAGTTGGTGAAGAGGTGATCATCATTTTGTCTACCCACATCGTAGAAGACGTAAAAGAATTATGTACCGATATGGCGATCATGAATTTGGGCGAAATTGTCTATAAAGGCAGTCCGGCCAATGCCCTCACCGAACTGCGTGGACAGATCTGGCGCAAGACCATTCAACGTAGCGAAAAAGCGGAATACAAAGAAAACTATCGGGTTATTTCTGATAAGATGGTCGCTGGACTTCCTCAGATTCACATCCTCAGCGATACGGACCCGGGGAATGGATTTATACAAATCGAACCGGGACTAGAAGATGTATTTTTTACAAAAATTAATGCGGCTGTACCAGCTTAGGAATGAGTTAATTATTATTGTCTTCTATTTTTAATTGCTAAAATCAACTAATTATGTTTGCTGTTTTTTTTAAAAAAGAACTTTCCCGTGGGTTCAAATCACCCATGCTCTATATTTTTATGTTCATTGTGGGTCTGCTGGTTTTTGGTGCCGTGGTCAGTGATAACGTCATTATTGGTGGAACTGTGGGAGATGTTCATAAAAATGCCCCCTCCACCGTTGCGATGTATGTAACAATCTTAAATATTTTTGGATTATTATTCGCCACCGCCTTCTTTAATAATGCAGCCCTGCGGGATTATCGTTTCAATTTTAACGAAATCATGTTCAGTACGCCAATCAGTAAAGCTGGGTATTATTTTGGTAGATTTTGTGGTGCGTGGGTACTTTCTACCCTGGTCATGCTGGGTATTTATTTAGCGTTTATTATCGGAGCAGCCGTCGGTCCGGCATTGGGTTGGATTGGTGCAGATCGTATGGGACCAACCCCCTGGGGGGCATTTATTAGCAGCTATTTTATTTTTGTGGTCCCTAATATGTTTCTCGCCGGAACGGTTATTTTTGCGCTCGCCACCCGTTTTAAAAGTACTATTATTTCTTTTTTGGGAACCCTTATAATTATCATTACCTACATCATTGGGCTTAATATGGCGAGTGACTTGGACAGCCAATCTACGGCGGCCCTGATCGATATATTCGGTATTTCCACTTATAATCTGGATACACAATATCTTACTCCTTTTGAAAAAAATACGGTCAATCCTTCACTCTCCGGATACTTATTACCCAATCGTATTATTTGGTCATCCGTTGGAATAATTTTACTACTATTCGGTTACTTTACCTATAGTTTTACCACCAAAGCAAAGAAGGTCAAAAAACAAAAAATGGTGACGGACACGGTCAGCAATGGTAAACATTTAATAGCGCCTGTTTTGACGAATACACAAGATGCTCCGAGTAGTTGGGATAGTTTTAAAACCTTTTTTAAAATAAATTTTCTCTCGATTTTAAAAAGCAATGTCTTTATCATTTTAATTTTATTTTCTATTATTCTCCTCGTTTCTAACCTCTGGAACGGCTTTGACTTTTACGGACTACAATCTTATCCCGTCACCTACAAAATGCTGGATGAAATTAATGGGATCGCTACCTTGTTTGTAATTATCATTCTGGTGTTTTTTAGTGGAGAATTAGTCTGGCGGGATCGTGATAGTCACATCAACGAGGTGATCGACAGCACGCCACACCATTCGGTATCTTCTTTATTGGCTAAAACCATTTCTTTGATTTGCCTGGCCAGTTTACTCCATTTGACCTTGATGGTTATCGGAATTTTATATCAGGCAGCAAATGGATATACCAATTTTGAATTTGGTTTATACCTGACCGATTTCCTAACTGGAAGTCTAATCACCTTTACGATTTGGGCGGGTATTCTAATTTTTATACAAGTATTTTTTAACAATAAATACGTGGGCTATTTTGTCTCCGTGCTGGTCATGTTTATGATTGATTTTATTTTCCTGGCATTAAAGATTGAAAGCAAAATGTTCGTGATCGGTGCCACCCCAAAAACCATGTACTCCGACATGAATGGCTTTGGTCCCGGCATGAATGGGCATCTTTGGTTTTCTGGCTACTGGGTTTTACTGGGTGGCTTCTTGATCTTATTAGCAGGTCTTTTTTGGCCGCGTGGTACTAGCAAGGGACTCGGACAAAGATGGAAAGCGGGTCGTAAAAGCCTTGATAAATCTTATTATGGAACACTCGGATTTTTTAGCGTAGCGTGGCTGGCTGTGGCAGGTTTTGTTTTTTACAATACCCAAATTTTAAATCCTTACGATAATAGTAAAACTGCTGAACAAAAACAGGTCTCTTACGAAAAAGCATTTAAAAAATATCAGGACGCTCCAAAATTAAGTATCACCGATGCAGTTTATAATATTGATATTTATCCCGCCCAGAGAAAGTCCGATGTAACGGTTGATCTAAGTTTAAAAAATAAAACGAACGCGATCATCGACTCTCTGCACTTCACCATTAATCCTGATTTAAACCATGAATTAATTATTCCCGAAAGTGAATTGGTCTTTACCGGACCAGAAAAATCTTATTTAATTTATCGTTTAAAAAATCCGATCCTGCCGGGTGACAGTACCCATTTTTCCGTCAAAGCGGATTATAGTGCGAAGGGCTTTGAAAATTCCGTTTCCAATACAAACGTGATTCAGAACGGTACTTTCTTTAATAATATAGGCGTTCTGCCAGGTTTTGGATATTCCGCAAACTATGAGATGTCCGATAAAAACAAAAGAAAAAGCTACGAATTACCAGAACGGGATCGAATGCCAGAACTGCAAACAAACTGCAGTGATCTTTGCATGAAAAATTACCTGACCGACGGAGCCGCCGACTGGGTCAACGTAGAAACTTTTATCTCTACCTCCGATGATCAAATCGCCGTCGCCCCCGGTTCGCTGATCAGCGAAAAAACAGAAAACGGCCGACGAAAATATCACTATCGATCCGATCATATTTCCCAAAATTTTTATTCCTTTATTTCGGCTAATTATAAGGTGGCCAAACGCAAATGGAATGGCATTGATTTAGAAATTTATTATCACGCTGGTCACGAAGTCAACGTAGAAAGAATGCTCGATGCGGTCCAAAAATCACTGGAATACTATACCAAAAACTTTGGGCCTTATTATCATAAACAAGCTAGAATTATTGAATTTCCGCGGTACCAGACTTTTGCGCAGGCCTTCCCCGGTACTATGCCTTATTCTGAGTCATTTGGTTTTATCACCAACTTGGAGGACGAAAAAGATATTAATGTCATCGACGCCGTTATTGCGCACGAAATGGCACATCAGTACTGGGCACATCAGGTAATTGGCGCGGAGATGCAAGGATCCACGATGTTAAGCGAAAGCTTCTCAGAATATTCTTCCCTCATGGTGATGAAGCAAGACAGTGACGATCTGAAGATGAAAGATTTTTTACGTTATGACTTACGGCGTTACCTGCGTGGCCGTAGTAGTGAAACCGAAAAAGAGGTTCCGCTTTACAAAGTAGAAAATCAGGGACATATCCATTATGGTAAAGGTGCTTTTGTACTATATGGTTTGCAGAATTATATTGGAGAAGAACGGGTCAATACCGCCATGCGGCAATTTTTGGAGGAGTTTCGTTATCAAGAACCACCCTATCCAACCTCCAACGATTTTATGCGCTATCTCGAACCACAAGTTCCCGATTCTTTGCAATACTTGATTACGGATTGGTTCAAAGAGATTACGCTCTACGATCTGAGATTGATCGATGCTCAAATGGAAAAACTGGAAAATGGCAAATATAAAGTTGCGCTGGAAATCATCGCCAAAAAAACGAAAGCGGACGAGGTCGGAAAATCCACCGAAGTTCCTATCAAGGACTGGGTAGATGTTGGCTTTTATAAAGATCGTGACGAAGAAGACTTACTTTTCCGAGAACGTATTTTCTTTGATCAGGAAAACATAAAACTGGAATTTACCCTGGATACCATGCCGGCACGGGCAGCTATTGATCCTTTACGGTTGCTAATTGACCGAATTTATGATGACAATACCAAGAGTTTAAATTTGTAAAACTTTGAACAACTTCAAAAAAAATCCGGTCTTCGCTAAAGGCAAGACCGGATTTTAACTTATTCAATTTTAGCTAAAGGCAAAATTGAAATTTTTAAAATTTGTACTTCAAATAAAGTCCTGTTTCCGTGAAAGACGGTGAGAAAAAATTTATTATTAGTACAATTGACCGTTTGAATTCATGCAAATCAAGAATATTTGTCTATAAAGTAAACAATATTTTATCCTGCAGACTTACAATCTTCAATAAGTGAACTACCCCGACCCGAGGGTACGAGAATTCTAAACACCAATTAAAAAAATGTATTTAACATAAATTTATATGTTATTTTTATAATGTAATGGAAAACTATTCCAAACCCCCTATAATCATGTAATAATCACAAATTACCGCCTTTATTCTGTGACATAGGTTTGGGTCTTCATTTTACACATAAAATTAAAAATCATGTGTGCAGAAAAATTTTATGTGACGAACTTACGGATAAAAAAAGTCACCGACATTAGCCGATGACTCATTTTTATCCAGTAAAGTTATCCGTTACTACGAAAACAGCTTTCGCATATTTACTTTTTCCTTCACGATCTCTTCTACCTTTTCCATGGGTACTCTTTCTTGTGTTAAGGTATCCCGGTCACGGATGGTAACGGTCTGATCTTCCATACTATCAAAATCAATTGTTACGCAAAACGGCGTTCCTACCGCATCCTGTCGACGGTATAGTTTACCGATACTCCCCGTATCATCGTAGTGGGTATTGAAAGAAAAGCTGAGATCTTTGTGCAGTTTTTTCGCAAGTTCTACGATACCTGGCTCGTTTTTCTTAAGCGGCAACACCGCACATTTTACGGGCGCAATCGCCGGATTTAGTTTTAGTACATCTCGCATATTATCTGATCCCGGTACCTGTTCTTCCACCAGAGCGTTACTCATCGTAGCCAAAAACATTCGATCGACACCGATCGAAGTTTCTACCACGTAAGGCACATAATTTTCTTTGGTCTCCGAATCAAAGTACTGAATCTTACGACCGGATAATTCCTGGTGCTGCGATAAATCAAAATCTCCCCGTGAATGAATACCTTCCAGTTCTTTAAATCCAAAAGGAAAATCAAATTCGATATCTGTCGCTGCTTTCGCATAATGCGCCAGATTATCGTGATCGTGCCAGCGTAATTTCTCAGCCGAATGTCCCAGATTGGTATGCCATTGCATTCGCTTTTCTTTCCACTTTTCGAACCACTCATCTTGTGTACCCGGTTTAATAAAAAACTGCATTTCCATCTGTTCAAATTCTCGCATCCGGAAAATAAACTGACGGGCTACGATTTCGTTTCTAAAAGCCTTACCAATTTGCGCAATCCCAAAAGGAAGTTTTTGTCGCGTTGTTTTTTGGACATTACTGAAGTTGACAAAAATACCCTGTGCCGTTTCGGGTCGTAAATATAGCTTGCCTTCTTCTCCCGCAATATTTCCCAACTGCGTAGAAAACATTAGATTAAATTGACGCGCTTCGGTCCAGTTTTTTGAACCACTAACCGGACAAGCAATCTCGTATTCTTCAATCATCGCTTTTAGATCGCCCATATCTTCGTTGGTCATAGCCGTAGCCAAACGCTTGGCAGCCGTCGCATGCTTTTCTGCATTCGCGAGTACCCGAGGGTTGGTTTTCCGAAATTCCGCTTCGTCAAAAGCATCGCCAAATCGTTTCTTTGCCTTGGTAATTTCTTTATTAATTTTCGCTTCAATCTTATCCATATATCCTTCAATCAGCACATCAGCCCGGTACCGCTTATTGGAATCCTTATTATCAATTAACGGATCATTAAAGGCATCTACGTGACCGGAAGCTTTCCACACTTTGGGATGCATAAAAATGGCCGCATCAATTCCGACAATATTGTCATTCATCTGCACCATCGATTTCCACCAATACTGCTTCAGATTGTTTTTTAATTCCACCCCGTAAGGACCGTAGTCATAGACCGCACTAAGGCCATCATACACTTCACTGGATTGGTAAATAAAACCGTACTCCTTACAGTGAGCTACTACTTTTTTAAATTCATCTTGTCTATTCATTGTATCTTGAGTTGTTGAGTTGTTGAGTTAGCTTTTCCGTTTACGTAGATAAAATTCATGAATTTTATCTACGTAAACGGAAAAGCTGATCCTAAAATTCAGATTTAAAATGAAACTTCACATCCGGATAGTTCTCCTGCGCCATATTCAAGGCCCATGCAGATTCTGCCAGGAAGACCAATTGTCCATCTTTATCTTTCGCCATATCTCGGCTACGACGTTTTTTCATTTCTTTGAGTTGCTCCGCATTATCTGATTCTACCCAGCAGGCCTTGTGTAAAGCGACTGGTTCGTAATCACAGGAAGCGCCGTATTCATGTTTTAATCGGTATTGAATTACTTCAAACTGGAGTGCTCCAACCGTCCCAATAATCTTTCGGTTATTTTCTGTTTTAGTAAAAAGTTGCGCGACTCCTTCATCCATTAATTGCGTTAACCCTTTGGCTAGCTGTTTGGATTTTAAAGGATCGGCGTTATTTACGTACCTGAATTGTTCGGGTGAAAAACTGGGAATCCCTTTAAAATGTAATACTTCTCCTCCTGTAACGGAATCTCCGATTTTAAAGTTTCCACTATCGTACAATCCGATAATATCTCCCGGAAAAGCTTCTTCTACGACTTCCTTGCGAGCGGCCATAAAAGAGGTTGGATTAGAAAATTTCATTTTCTTTTCTTGTCGTACGTGCAGGTAGTTCGTATTTCGTTCGAAGGTGCCAGAGCAAACTCTTAGAAACGCAATCCGGTCTCGGTGTCGTGGGTCGATGTTGGCGTGTATTTTAAAAACAAAGCCCGAAAACTGATCTTCGCTTGGAAGGACTATGCGTTCCTCCGTGGTACGGGGCAATGGCGAAGGAGCAATTTCTACAAAACAATCCAACAATTCTTTTACGCCAAAATTATTAACCGCACTACCAAAAAATACGGGAGAAATTTCACTGTTCAAATAGGCCTTATGATCTAATTCCGGATATACCTCCGTAATCACGTTTACCTCTTCCCGTAGTTCGGCGGCCAATTTTTCTCCGACCAGTTCATCCAACCGGCTATCACTTAAATCCGTAAACTCGATAATCTCCTCTTTACTTTGCTTACCGTGTGGCGCAAATAAATTCAGCTTTTTTTCGTAGAGATTATAGACGCCTTTAAATCGTTGCCCCATCCCAATCGGCCAGGAAAGCGGAGTGACGTTGATGCCCAGTTTTTGTTCTACTTCGTCCAATAAATCAAACGCATCTTTTCCTTCTCGATCCAGTTTATTAATAAAAACAATGATGGGTGTTTTACGCATCCGGCAGACTTCCACGAGTTTTTCGGTCTGCGACTCCACGCCTTTCGCCACATCAATTACGACGATCACACTATCCACCGCCGTTAGGGTTCGGTAAGTATCTTCCGCAAAATCCTGGTGGCCGGGTGTATCAAGAATATTTATTTTTTTATTTCGGTATTCAAAAGCCATTACGGAAGTAGCGACGGAGATTCCCCGTTGTCGCTCAATTTCCATAAAATCGGAGGTGGCTCCCCGCTTGATTTTATTAGATTTTACGGCCCCCGCAACCTGAATGGCTCCACCAAAAAGTAACAATTTCTCGGTTAGCGTCGTCTTACCAGCATCAGGGTGACTGACAATCCCAAAAGTCCGCCGTTTTTCTAATTCTTTTTTATTACTCATTTTTGTAATTTCAGGGGGCAAAGTTAAGGAATTTTAGGAGGATTTGACGAGTAAACGCCAAATCTGCAACCTTAAACCAAGTTAATTGTCAATAATATTGTCTACCCTATCTAGATCATTATATTTATGATTTTCAATAAAAAAATGTTAGCAGCATTTTCGATCAGAATTACAATCAAAAACGCCAAAATTAAGTTATGAAAACTATTTACTTCGCCTTTTTACTTTGTTATACTTTTTCTCTTTCTGCCCAATATTCCGTTTCCGGTATTTTAAAAAATAATCAGGGTGACATCGTCGAATTTGCCAACATCGTCCTCTACGAAGTAAATGGCGACAAGCTGGTCAAAGGAGTGACCACGGATGCCGAGGGTAATTTTAAAATAGAAAAAATAAAATCCGGTGATTTTTACCTCAAAGCCATGATGCTTGGATATACGGATTTCCAGTCCGAAGCTTTTACGCTGGACGAAAACAAAACCAGCCATTCCCTTAATTTGGTCATCGAATCCGAAGCACAAACCCTTGATGCGGTAGAAGTGGTTGCCAAGGTTCCGCTGCTCGAACAGCGAGCCGACCGGATGGTTGTCAACGTTGCCAAAAGCCTGACTAGCGTTAATGGTAGTTTGATGGAAATCATGAAAAAAGTACCGGGAATGCTCGTCGTCAACGGAAAACTCAGTATGGCAGGAAATAGCAATCCTACTATTTTAATTGATGGCAGAACTACGCAATATCTGGACATTCAGTCGATGCTCCGCGAAATGCCGGGTGATAATATCGAACGAATTGAAGTCATTCACCAACCGGGTGCCGAATTTGAAGCAAGCGGAAATGGCCCGATTATCAATATTATTTTAAAGAAAAATAAATTATACGGAACGAACGGATCGGTGCAAGCAGGAATCGGTAAAGCAAATCGCTGGCGTTATAATGGCGGAGTGAATCTGAACATCCGACAGGGAAAACTCAATTTTACGGGTGGTGCCGGTTATAGTTATAATGCTTTTGAAGAAGGCTTACGAGTGGATCGTGTACAAAATGGCAATCGGTTTATTTCTGATAACCAAACTCCTTTTGATCCAAAGACTTATCGTGGCAACGTGGGCGTGGATTATTATTTAACTCAAAAACATACGGTTGGCGTAGGTTTCCGAACCACCGGATCCAATAATGACCGAATCAATACGAATCTTACCGAAATAGAATATGCCGATGGTAGTCCTTCTACGCTACTAGCAACCGATAACGATTTAACACGCAACTGGCATTACAATCGCGTGAATGCTTACTACGCATGGGAGATGGATACGCTCGGACAAAAACTGGAGATTGACGGAAATTTTGCCACTTTTGGTCGTGACGCTACCAGTCTCGTGCGGACGACTAATAAGACGGGCGATGATGTAAATTTTTCGGATGTAAGAAATGATCAGCCGGGTGACACTAAAATTTACACCGCGAAAATAGATTACACCAAGCCGCTTTCCAAAGAAGTACAATTACAATTTGGGGGTAAATTTAGTCGCGCTGATCTCGACAATGACTTACAGTCTTTTTATTTTGAAGACGAGGTCTGGAAGAACAATATTTTTCAGTCCAACCATTATTTATTTGAGGAAGATATTGCGGCGGTCTATTCTAAACTAAGTTTTTCGGTTGGCAAATGGGAAGGTACTGCCGGACTTCGCTACGAATCAAGTCGCTCGGAAGGTTATTCCATTACTTTGGATTCTACCAATACTCGAGACATCAATAAATTATTTCCTAGCGCCAGCCTTTCCCGTGACCTGACCGATCAATTGGCGCTGTCACTGGCGTATAGCTACCGAATCGAGCGACCGCAATTTTATTCTTTAAATCCTTTTGTTCGTTACATGGATCCGTTTACTTTAGAAAGAGGAAATCCGCTATTACGACCAGAATTTTCTCATAGTACCAAGTTGAGTCTGGCTTTCGAAAATCAGCCTTTTTTTAGTTTAGAATATGTAAAAACCAATAATATTATTTCGCTGGTTACCGAACAAAACGCACAATTTCAAACGGAGGCTTTTGATGATAATCTAGATGCTTACCGAAAAATTGGTGGTAGTTTATTCTTCCCACTTAGCTTTATTCCAGGCTTGGACGGATACGGAGGTTTTATGTTATACAACGAAGAATATCGCGATGCTACCCGAGCAGGAAATGCCTATAATTCTAACCGTTGGAATTTCACCAGTTTCTTACAAGCCAATTTTAAAATACCTGGTGAAATCAAAGCGGAGGTCAGTGGCTGGTACACGGGCGGAGGCCAGGACGGGATCATTCAATACGGACCTATGTACGGCGTAAGTGCGGGTTTGCAGCGTAGCTTCCTGGACAAAAAGCTGGATGTTTCGCTAAGTTTTGACGATATTTTTAATCGTTTCTTTCACGGAAAATTAGCTTACGACGATCTAAACGCAGACATCCTCAGCACGTGGAATAATAAAATTGTCAGTATGCGCGTCAGCTATAAATTTGGTAATCAATTTATGCAAAAAAAGAAGGGACGAAGAAATAGCGCGCAGGAAGAGGTGAACCGGGCTAGTGAAGGTAACTGACCGATCCCGTAGGGCGGCGTATAACAATACGACGAGGGAAGGCACCGCGTAAGCGGACAGGCGGCATTTTGATTAGTGGGTTAAACAATAATTATTTTAAATAAGTAAGCTTTATACTTTTTTTTATAATTAAAAAATTGTTTTCATGGAAATCCTATTCAATTTTAAGCAATTCCACCAATTAACTAATCTACTGATAGAACCAATCACCAACTACCACCACCGCCACCACCGAATCCGCCGCCACTTGATCCACCGCTAAAGCTGCTACCTCCGCTACCACTACTGCTGGAAGGTGCGGGTTTTACGTAAGTCAAATCGGTATTCATTCGGTTCATGCTACTCATCATGTTGTCGGTAAAGAGAATGGGATGAAAGCTGGTATCGTAAGAATTTTCGTACCAATCGGGCTTTTGAATAGCTAAATTTTCGAATTTCCTGGCCCATTCTTTTCCCATCCCGAAAACGATCGCGTAGGCAATCGTACCTTCAAAATATTTGGGATTGTCAGTGGCCAAATCCCGGAGTCGGTCGATTTCAGCGGTTTTAATAAATTCTCGAAATCCTAATATTTCGCTAAATTTCTCCGCTCCAAAAGGAGCTTTCTTTGGCATATAATAACCAAAGAAGATGGTGGCCAACGCCAAAATTAGCATGGGTACTGACAGCGAAAAATCCTGACTCCCGAAAGACATCACCAAAAGTACGATACTTCCTATCAATCCAGCACCACCGAGTACCATTAAAAAGATACCAAAGCCACGGCTATTTTTTACATAAAAACCACTTTGCTTTCCGTACGTTTCCAATTCTCTATGTGCCTTTTTCAATGTTTTATAAAATGAATTTCGCAAGGATTTAACGGAGACTTCACTTCCACTGTCAAACAATCCATTAAAGATCGTTCGTTCGAATGGTTTGGCAGTTTCGGGTAAATCCGTTTTTTTTATTAAAATATAATTTTTTCTATCGCTCACTCTTTCTTCTCGAATTTTCAAATAACCACCTGCGGCCCAATAATAAATAAGTGAAATCAAATCTTTCTGGTGTAGTTTACCATCCCATAATAATCCAGCCTCGGCAGAGGTTATTTCAGTAGGTGGTTTAAAACGTACCACCAATGGATGCTTTTCGTCTCTCCCTAAAAAATACCATAACAATCCTAAAAAAACTACTCCAACAAAAGCAATGATGAAAAATAAATTATTAGTAATTAATAATTTTAGCCAGCTACCTAATTTCCACCCCGTATAAGATTTAGGATACAACAAAGTCAACACTACCACTTCACCTGGCAGAAGCATTTCGTCTACAATACCCGTTATTACCCGATCTTCAAAATTAATCCGACCGACCGTTCGCCCGGTAGAAGTTTGGGCGTAAGCCGTAATCTTTTCCGGATCAATTTTTTCCGGAAAGTGCACCCGAAAACTACCTCCACGTACAGGTTCCTCTTCCGGATAAATGACCGGAAAATTAATCTTATAAAGGCCGTCTTCTGTCGTTTGGATGCCGTCTATATTATAACTGTAGGTAAACGGCTGATCCCACTGATCTCGATTAGGAAATTTCAGTCGAAAATAACTACGGTCTTTATTTTCAATTAACTGATATTTTTCCGGATCAGGATTGATAATTTGACTAATGAGTGGTTGATACGAATTAGATAGCAACCCATAATTTGGCAATTCATATAATTCTTTGAGATACCGATTCTGAATATAAGGTTCAAATTTTTCGTTGGTATTTTCGTAGACAAATTTCGGTTCCAAACCATACGTTATTTTTGCCGTACCATCCTTTTCCAGATAGATATCCGTTTTAAAATATTCCATATAATAATACTGGGAATAGACCGTCAATGGGGCTGCCGTAAAATCCAGATTTTCTGCATTCGTGGTAAAATATACTTGATAGGATGGATTGTAAATAAGTGAACGCGTAGTCTTTCCAGACAGGCTATGCTGATCATTCTTCCGAGAAAATTCTATAATTTTTTCTTCTCGACTATCAGAAACCTGGCTTGCACGCTCCCTTCCTACAATCGTCAAATTTTGGGGTACCCGAATTTCAAAACTGGATTTTTCAATGGGTTCATCGGTGGATAAATGCGCAACTTCAAACATAAATTCAGCGTCTTCACTCCGTTGAATAGCCGTTCCCCACAACTCATAACTTAGTTGAAAATGCACGGTCCCCGTAAACGATTTATCCTTCGCAAAGACACTGATGTAATCCATATTACGACGTCGTCTGACCATCATTTCGGTAGCTTGATCGGGAATTGTTTCTGCCAACAACTCTTCCTCTCCAAGGATCGTATTTTGTCTTCCTCCATTTGGTAAAACTTGAGGTAAAACTGGAAAAAGTCGATGAATCCCATTGGTCGGTTTTAGAAATTCAACTTCGTAGGTTTCCAATACATCTACGGCGGTATTATTTTTTACCGTAAAAAGTGCATGATGATTTTTCACATAATACTGTCTTGCATAAGCGGTGAGTGGAATTTCGGTACGAGAAAAATAATCTACCGGAAAACGAATAGCCAGTGAAACCCCAGCCCGCGATCTTAGCTTTTTAGTTGTACGGCCCGTGATTTTATTTTCGGTAACCTCCCAGGAAAGGTCCTGATCTTTTGAACCCTGGCGACCGGTATACCCGATTACGTCCGATTTGTCAATAGCTATTTTTTTAGAAAAATTAATTTCAAAATTTACTTTATCGATCAAGGTCTCCCATTCGTTTCCCGTAATATTCCAGCTAAATTCCTGATGATTGACAAATTGATTGATCGCGCCGTAGACTGTATATTCAATTTGATAAACCTGCTTTCCTTGCACTTTTTTAGAGGGACTACCAATACGGATTTTCAGATAATTTCCTTCCTTGGACGTCTGGAAGGGATGATTTAGTACCTTGATGTCTTTTAGCAGCATTTCATAGTGCCCGCCTTTGGTCGTAGAACGAATTGCCTTTTCCCCGGCAGAATCTGCTACCCGATAACGATAAGGAATAGACCGAAAAATACCGTGGCGTTCTTCCGAGAAACGTACAGAAATAGTTTCAAGTACCCGAAAGGAACCATCTTCATTTACATTAATGACGACGTTATATTGATCGATTTTGAAGGCCTCGGCGTGTAGATGATAAGTGATTCCAAGTATTAAAAATACAGAGAGCAAAAAATTTTTCATTGCTATTTTTTAAGAAAAGGACTCAAAATAGAGGTTAAAATTTAGAATAATCAAAGGTAATAGTTTTCAAGAACTAAGCGAGACCGCCTGCTGGACAATCTCTTTTTTTTAAAAAAACTTTTCATAAACCTATCTCTCTGATTTAGCGTTTTAAGATTATGCAATTCACAACGGAATTAATTGATAAGATTCAGGAGAAATTTTCCGGCACGCTTCCCGGACGTGCGGCACAGTATCGGATGGCCCACGTAGGACGAGACCATCCCGCCCCGGATATTAACAAAACAAAAAAGGCTGCGGTAGTTATTTTATTGTACCCCAACGAGGCAGGAAATACGCAGTTGGTTTTGATCCAGCGGGTGTTTCACCCCAAAGACCGGCACTCCGGACAGATCAGTTTGCCAGGTGGTAAGCTGGAAGTATCGGATCCTTCTCCAAAAGCAGCTGCCTTACGGGAATTAGAAGAAGAACTTGGTGTACCCTCCAGTAACGTTACCATCCTGGGACAACTTTCCGATCTGCACATTTCGGTTAGTAATTTTTTGGTGTATCCATTTTTGGGCGTGACGAATAAGCGTCCGGAATTTATTCCCCAGCTTACTGAAGTACACGCCATTATAGAAACCCCTCTAGAAATATTTTTAGAAAAATCAATGCGACAAAAAAAGAATCTAAAATTACCAAATGGAACGATTCTAAAAAATGTCCCCTATTTTGATATTCAGGGACATACTGTTTGGGGAGCAACGGCCATGATCTTAAACGAATTTTCAGAATTGTTAAGCGGTAATATATTATCGGTGGAAAATGGATAGACGCTTATTTGCGTACAAAACGCTTTTCAATTAACTTTTTCGCCGCCGAAGTTTACGCAACTGATCGCGCTCAATAAATCCAATCATTAATGAATAAACCAGTAACAATATGGTATTTACCAACAAAGAAGCTGAAACGGATAAACCAAAATTATCTTTTAAAAAATCACTCGCAAAATAGATTCCTACGGCTAAAGTAATATAGGTAAACATTTTGCCAATTGGATAAGGAACGGGGTAGTACCGTTGCCCGGTCAAGTAACTCGCCGCCGCCATAAAAGCATAACAAACCATCGCAGTGTAAGCCGCCCCCATATACCCTATTTTAGGAATAAGCAGAAAATTTAAACCCACGGTAATGACCGATCCAGTAACAGAAATATAGGCACCCACCGTGGTACGGTCTCTCAATTTATACCAAATTGAAAAATTATAATAAAGTCCCAAAAAGAAATTAGCTAATAATAAAATAGGAACGATTCTCAAGGCCACCCAGTAGTTTGGATCACGAATCAGGTGCTTAAAAATATCCAGATAAAGTAAGATACCCAAAAATATAAAACTCCCCGCCAGCGCAAACGCCTGTCCTACATCCGCATATGTTTTTTGCGCATTTTTTTGTTCGGACTGATTGAAAAAGAAAGGTTCTGCCGCATAATTAAAGGCCTGAATCGCTAAACTCATCAGCATCGCAATCTTAAGACAGGCACCGTATTCTCCTACCAGCACTTTCGCCAACTCTTCATCGGAGGTTGCCCAGTTTTTTATCAGAGGAATATTAAGATTTTGGTTAAGAGCAGCGGCGATACTGACTATAAATAACGGTGCCGCATAAGTCAGCATTTTTTTTAACAAAACCTTATCAAAAGTAAATTTGATTTTAAAGTAATCTGGCAACAACAACAGCAGGGTTATGACACTGGCAATAAAGTTGGCAATAAAAATATACTTAATTCGGTCGGTCTGATCATATAAAGCATTTCCTGCGTCCCAGCCTCCATCAATCAACAGGGGCAAAATTTCTAAAAAAAAGATAAGACTTATAATATTTACCAAAATATTCAAAGTCTTCAGTACCGCAAATCTTATGGGCCGATTCGTGAGTCGAAGTCGAGCAAAGGGAAGTGCTGTCAGCGCATCAAAAGCCACAACAAAGGCAAACCAGATAATGTAGTTTTGGTAATTACTGCTGTCCATAATGGGTCCCAGGAAGGGCGCCACCAGCACCAAGGTACTTGTCAGAATGATGGTGGTGCTCAACAAGGCCGTAGTAGCCGTAGAAAAAGCCTTATCCAAATTTCCGTCCCGGCTGCCAAAACGAAAAAAAGCCGTTTCCATTCGATAAGTAAAAAATATAATCAGAATCGAAACATAGGCATACATCTCGGTAACGACTCCAAACTCATCCCGTTTGAAAGCCCCCGTAAGATAAGACGTCATTACCAAAAAATTGAGCACCCGACTCAGGATACTACTTACTCCATAAATAGCCGTATCTCCCGCTAATTTTTTTAATAAAGACATTTAGAATGTTGAAATTGTTGAAAAAATTCAACAGTTAAGCTACTGTACAAAGCTTACCTCTTTGAGCGCAAATTCCTCGACCCCCTCTTGGCTGGTAATCTGAAGCTTACCATCACAGGCGATTCCGGTAATTCGACCCGTAAAGATGCTTAAATTTTCGCGCTGAAAAATTGCCGCTTCTTCGTATCGGTATAACCGTACCAAATAACTTCGTTCAATCTCTTCATATTTTTTCGCCCGTAGTTGTCGATAACGCAAGTCGAAGGCCCGACAAAATTCCGCAACCAAAGTGTCCAGATGGTAGGTTTCACCAGTCAGTTGACTCAGCGAAATAGGATTGGGAGCATCACTCAGAAAAACAGTTTGATTGATATTTAAACCAATACCGACCACGGAGGATTGCAATCGAGGACCGGATAATACATTCTGAATCAGAATTCCGCCGATCTTTTTATTACCCACATAGAGGTCATTTGGCCATTTTATGCGTAAATTGCTGGTAATATAAGTGCTTAGAAAATCATAAATAGCCAACGAAACCGTTTGAGATAATAGAAACTGTCGTCGACCGGGGAGAAAATCGGGAAAAAGGATAGTACTTAAAGAAACGTTTTTGTCAGGCTCACTTTCCCAATTACTGCCAATTTGTCCTCTTCCACCGTGTTGTCGGTAGGTATAAATGGTCGTTCCCTCGCTTGGAGTATTTTTTGATAGATACTCTATAGCCGTTAGATTCGTAGATTCTAAGGTAGGGTGATGTAAGAGAACTTTTCCTATAAAAAACGTGTTAGCAATAGTGTTCAAGATAATATGTTTTAGTACTTTTACACATATAAAAATTACTTAATTCAAAATAAATTCAACGCAGTATTATTTCTGCAAAAATAATAAAAACTTAATTTGGGAATACAAAATAAAGCAAAACAACATCCGGAGCTATCTACCGAGGAATTTAATACCCTAGTAATTGAAAGTATTCAGGATATCAAAGGAAAAAATATTGTCAAACTTGATCTCAGACATCTAGACGAAGCACCTACGGATTTCTTTATCGTCTGCGAAGGAGAGTCCGTCACACAAGTAAAATCCATCGCTGATAATATTTATCGGCGTTTAAAAGATGAACATGGTATTCTACCTGAACATTTCGAAGGCCAACGCAATGCCACCTGGATTTTACTGGATTTTTTCAACATCGTTGTCCACGTTTTTCATCCTGAGTCTCGTGCTTTTTACGAGCTGGAAGATTTATGGAGTGATGCGATCTTTACAGAATATCAGGATTTATAATAATAAAATAAATACTGTTTCGGTTCCGAATTTACTTTCGTGATGTCCTTGACAGTTAACTGACCTTTAAACGGCAACTAAATGCCTTTTATGGTTGTTTCTATAAAAAAAGTGAGTGGACAAATACTCACCATTACTATTTTTTGATCATTTGAACTTCTCTTAATGGAAAATCAGGATAATAATAAGCCAAATAACACGGGTCGATTCAATTCCTACTGGATTTATGGATTGCTCGCCTTGTTTTTGCTGGCGCTCAATTTTTATAGTATTACCAATGGGAACAACGATCCACTTGAGTGGAGTCAGTTTACCGAAATGATACGGGCTAACGATATTAACAATCTGGTCATTGTCAATAAAGAATACGCGGAAGTATTCATCAAGGACGAGGCCCTGGAAAAGTATCCTAATGCCGCTAAAGCTAAATTTGGTGCGAAGCGACCTCACTTTTCTTTTCCCATCGGGACGGTAGAAAGTTTTAAAGAGGATCTAACCAAAACTTACGAATTATACAATATTTCTCCTTCCGATCAGAAAATGCCGAGCTACGAAACTCGACAAAACTGGCTGGCGCCGATCCTTAGCTGGATATTACCCATCGCTATTTTGATCGGAATTTGGGTATTTATCATGCGACGGGTCAGTGGTGGCGGCGGCGGACCAGGAGCACAGATTTTTAATATTGGAAAATCTAAAGCAACCCTTTTTGATGCCAACGCTAAAGTAAACGTAACATTTGCCGATGTAGCGGGTCTCGACGAAGCAAAAGAGGAAGTGATGGAAGTGGTAGATTTCTTAAAGCATCCAAAAAAATATACTTCGCTCGGTGGAAAGATTCCTAAGGGAGTCTTGCTCGTAGGCCCTCCGGGTACGGGTAAAACCCTCCTGGCAAAGGCAGTAGCGGGTGAAGCGGGTGTTCCTTTTTTCTCCATTTCTGGTTCAGATTTCGTAGAAATGTTTGTGGGAGTAGGAGCATCGCGAGTCCGTGATCTCTTTAAGCAAGCAAGAGAAAAAGCGCCTTGTATTGTTTTTATTGATGAAATTGATGCCATCGGTCGCGCGCGTGGAAAAGGTTCCATGCAGGGCGGAAATGATGAGCGAGAAAATACGTTGAATCAGTTACTAGTAGAAATGGATGGATTTAGCACTGACAAAGGAGTAATCCTGATGGCTGCCACCAACCGTCCCGATGTATTGGATAGCGCGTTATTACGTCCAGGTCGTTTTGATCGACAGATCGGAATTGATCGTCCGGATATCAAAGGCCGAGAAGCTATCTTCCGCGTACACCTAAAACAAATTAAAGTGGGTCCAGATATGAATCCACAGATATTGGCCGAAATGACTCCTGGTTTTGCGGGTGCCGAGATCGCCAATGTTTGTAACGAAGCTGCGTTAATTGCGGCCCGTCGGAATAAAAAGGAAGTCGACATGGACGATTTCAACTACGCACTGGATAGAGTTATCGGTGGGTTAGAAAAGAAAAATAAAATTATTTCTCCACAGGAAAAGAAAATCATTGCCTATCACGAAGCAGGTCACGCGATCTGTGGCTGGTATTTGGAGCATGCTTCTCCACTCGTAAAGGTGACCATTGTTCCACGTGGAATTGGTACGCTGGGATACGCGCAGTATTTACCAAAAGAAGAATACATCACACGTACAGAGGCCTTATTGGACCGGATGTGTATGACTTTCGGTGGTCGAGCGGCAGAACGGATTATTTTTGATAAAATTTCTACTGGCGCACAGAGTGATCTGGATCAGGTGACCAAAATGGCATATAGCATGATTAGCGTTTTTGGGATGAATGACAAGGTGGGTAACGTCTCTTTTTATGGAATGCAACAGAATCAGTTTAGCAAGCCGTACTCCGATGAAACGGCAACGCTAATTGATGATGAGGTAAGAAAATTGGTAGAATCTCAGTACATACGTGCACAAAAGCTGCTCAAAGATAAGATCAACGAATTAGAAATTATCGCCAACAGTTTATTAGAAAATGAAGTACTGCTAAAATCTGATCTGGAGAGATTGATTGGTCCGAGACCTGCCGACCTGAAAGCGAAAGCCAATGCGCTAGAGACAGAGAATGATGATACATACGATAAATTTATCGAAGGTGGTTCTTCCAGCGCACAAACAGATAGAAGCGAAGAGTAGGTCTTGTAAATCAGTTATTCAGTCTTACGAATGTGTATATATCGCTGGAAAACTTCAGAAAATTCTTTTAGGAATGAGGTATTAATAAATTAAGAATTTTGGGTTAGCGATTTTTGTTGCTAGTAAGGCAAAAAACATGACTGAACCATGTGATGGAACCGGAACGGTCGGGCTGCCATAGCCGCGCTATCACGAGGCTTTTTAGCTTGACTTTACTATTTTTTTGTAGAATTTATTAAAGCGATCAAATACTACAACGAAAACGTAAGCTATTCATTATCAAATGGTAATCAAAAATTTTATTACAACAAAATCGATATTCAAAGCCATTTTTTCTGTTTAAAAATAAACTATTAATAAGTACTTTTAAAACCCTTATTAATAGTTTTAAAGGTGTTCAATAAAATAGTAAGAAGTTCTGTATTTTTTCATTAGAATTTGTTCCAAGATTTTAGCTTTTACCATTTTTTTTCTTGTTCCTTTTTTTGCAGAAAAAAAACGAAACCAAAAAATCTGCCGCCTGTCGCATTTTTCGAATTTGGTACTTCTAATAAAATGTCAAACCAAATAAACTCGCATTGAAGGTCTGCTTTTTATTTTTAGTTCATTGATTATCAGTCTTTTACTATTTTATTAGCGACAGATTTGCTCACACAGTATTTGTTTTAAGACATTTTATTAATGCACCAAATGGAAAAAAACTCAAGGTCGGAGTCCTGGTCAAAGCGGGAAAAATTGTAGTCACCGAGTCTTGGCTATAAGCCATAGATTAATAAATGTTTATCGCGATAAAATTTCGAGAAAAACCAAAATACAGGAATTTTTTTTGCTTAATGTACTGTGATCAAAAGTAGTAAAGTCAAGCTAAGGAATGAGTTAATAATAAATTTACGTTTTTGGCTTGATCTTTTTGCCGCTAGTCTCGTTAAAAAGCCTCGTGATAGCTCGGCTATGGCAGCCCGACCATTCCGGTTCCTTCACATGGTTCAGTCATATTTTTTGCCTTACTAGCAACAAAAATCTCTAACCCAAAATTCTTAATTTATTAATACCTCATTCCTTAGACTAACATTTTAAAAATAAATCTTTATTTTAGCCCCTGAATAAGCTTATCTGCTTATCTCCCCTACCAAATTTTACGACTCATATTATCTGTACCCTTTAACTATAAATAATATATTATAGAATTATATCATGTTACCTAAATAATAAGGTGCCACCAATCTGATAACTAAACGAGAAATTATGAAATACCAACACAAACGTTTTAAGAAAATCATGGTTGCCAACCGGGGCGAAATCGCCATCCGAATTTTACGGGCAGCTTCTGAATTAAGACTTACCACGGTCGCCATCTATACTTACGAGGATCGCTATTCGCTACACCGCTACAAAGCGGACGAGGCGTATCAAGTTGGTTCCAACGACGAACCACTTAAACCATATCTGAATATTGAGGAGATCATCAAAGTAGCTAAAGAAAACGATGTAGAGGCCATTCATCCAGGGTACGGTTTCTTATCAGAGAATGTCAATTTTGCCCGAAAATGTAAAGCGGCAGGTATTATTTTTATTGGACCGGAAGCCGAAGTGATGGAAAGACTCGGAGACAAAGTAGCGGCCAAAAAAATTGCGAAAGCGGCGAAGGTGCCGATTATTGAGGATAGTAATAAAGCCTTGACCAACGACAAAATTATCATGTCCGAAGCCAAGCGAATTGGTTTTCCAGTGATGGTGAAGGCCGTCGATGGTGGAGGTGGTCGCGGGATGCGTGTGGTTCGCAACGCGAAAGAACTACTCCTGGAAGCTAAAGAAGCGAGCGGGGAGGCGTTGACGGCATTTGGTAACGGTACCATATTTTTAGAAAAATATATTGAGAATCCCAAACACATCGAGGTGCAAATTCTGGGGGATAAATACGGAAATATTGTCCATTTATTCGAACGGGATTGTTCGGTACAGCGACGGTTTCAAAAAGTAGTGGAGGTCGCTCCTGCGCTCGGCCTCGCTCAAGCAACCAAGGATGCGCTCTACGAGTACGCACTCCGTATCACTCGCCACGTAGGTTATACGCACGCGGGGACGGTCGAATTTTTGGTCGACAAAGAAGAAAATATTTATTTTATTGAGGTCAATCCTCGAATTCAAGTGGAGCATACGATCACCGAAGAGGTAACTGGAATTGATATTGTTCGTAGTCAGATTTTGATTGCGATGGGTTACGCATTATCGCATGAAACCATTTTCATCCGTAGTCAAGAGGACGTCACCTGTGAAGGGTTTGCGATTCAGTGCCGGGTCACCACCGAAGATCCTTCGCAGGGTTTTAAACCGGATTATGGCACGGTGATCGCCTACCGAAGTGCGGGCGGATTTGGTATTCGACTCGACGCAGGTAGTGCTTATCAGGGGTCAGTGATCTCGCCATTTTTTGATAGTCTCCTGGTGAAAGTGACCGCCTGGGGACGAACGCAGCAAGGTGCTGCCGAAAGATTGCGACGAGCATTAACAGAGTTTCGGGTACGTGGGGTAAAAACAAACATTGGTTTTTTAATTAATCTTTTGGAGAACGATACCTTTAAAGATGGAAAGGCCACGGTCTCATTTATTAAGGATCATCCAAAGTTATTGGTACCGCCCCGTTTCCGAGATCGGGGTACCAAGACCTTAAGTTATCTTGCGAATGTGATTGTGAATGGCCATAAAGATGTAAAATACGTAGATCCTAATAAAAGATTCCGGGATCCGGTTGTTCCCACCTTTGATCCACTGGATAAAATTCCGGAAGGAACCAAACAAAAACTGGATAAATTAGGCCCTGAAAAATTTGCCGAATGGCTAAAAAAAGAAAAAAAGATTCATTATACGGATACCACTTTTCGGGATGCCCACCAATCGTTATTGGCTACTCGGGTTCGATCGCTGGATATGCTCAACGTGGCCGAGAGTTACGCACGTAAGCACGGACCTGACTTATTTTCGATGGAAGTCTGGGGAGGTGCAACTTTCGATGTATCGCTCCGATTTTTAAAAGAGTGTCCGTGGAAACGACTGGAAATGTTGCGCAAAGCGATGCCAAATGTTTTGTTGCAAATGTTGTTGCGTGGATCCAATGGCGTGGGTTATAAAGCCTATCCGGATAATTTAATTGAGCAGTTTATTGAGACGAGCGCCGAAACGGGTATTGATGTTTTTAGAATTTTTGATTCGCTCAACTGGGTCAAAGCGATGGATACCAGTATTAAGACCATCCGTAAAAGAACCAACTCTATTGCGGAGGCGTGTATCTGCTACACGGACGATGTGATGAATCCACGGAATAAAAAATTTGACTTAAAATATTATATCACCTTAGCCAAACAACTGGAAAACGCCGGAGCACACATCATCGGCATCAAGGATATGGCGGGACTATTGAAGCCCGACGCCGCTACCCTACTCATCAAAGCTTTGAAGTCGGAAACTAACCTTCCGTTACATCTACATACACACGATACTTCTTCGATTCAGTCCGCAACTTATCTGCGAGCCGTAGAAGCGGGGGTAGATGTAATCGACGTAGCGTTGAGTTCAATGTCCGGGTTGACTTCACAGCCTAATTTTAATTCCATCGTAGCAATGTTGAAAAATAGCAAGCGATCAAATCCAATTGATCTGCCTTCGCTCAACGAATATTCTAATTACTGGGAGGCCACGAGAGAATATTATTATCCATTTGAATCGGAGCTCAAAGCGGGAACGGCCGAGGTGTACGACAATGAAATTCCGGGAGGACAGTATTCTAATTTGAGGCCACAAGCGCGAGGTCTCGGACTGGAAAATCAGTTTGAAACCATTAAAAAGAATTATCAGATTGTCAATGATCTGCTCGGTGGTATTGTCAAGGTAACCCCTTCTTCTAAAGTGGTGGGAGACATGGCGATGTTTATGACGGCCAATGGATTGACGAAAGAAGATATCCTGGAACGAGGCGGTTCACTTTCTTTTCCGGATAGTATTAAAAACTTGATGCGCGGAGATTTGGGACAGGTCAAAGGTGGCTTTCCAAAAAAATTACAGGCCTTAATTTTAAAAGATGAAAAGCCTTATAAAAATAAACCCAATGCGCATTTAGAACCGATTAATTTTGAAAAAGAATTTAAGGCGTTTAAAAGGAAATTCGGACGATTTGTAGATTTTAAAGATTTTCTTTCTTACCAACTTTATCCGGCAGTTTTTACGCAGTATCAAGAACACTACGAAAATTTTGGTACGGTCCGAACGATTCCGACGGCGGCATTTTTCTATGGTTTAAAACCGAACGAAGAGATCCTGATTGAAATTGATAAAGGAAAAAGAATTCTGGTGCAATTTCTTAACCTTAGTCAGCCGGATGAAACGGGCATGCGGATCGCATTGTTTAAATTAAATGGTCAAACGCGTTCAATTGTACTTAAAGATGAATCCGTAAAATCTTTGGTAGCCGCGCATAAAAAGGTAGAGCACGAACGGCACATCGGTGCTTCGCTACAAGGAAATTTATCTAAAATATTGGTAAAGAAAGGAGATTTTGTTAAAGTCAATACGCCGTTATTTATTGTAGAGGCGATGAAGATGGAAAGTACGATTACGTCGCCAAAGGCCGGTCAGGTGACGGGTGTTTATTTGACGGAGAAGACGATTGTGGAAGCGGATGATGCGGTGTTGAAGGTGGAGTGATTGGTTAATCAGTGCTCTTCTGGCGTGAAAAAGTTAATCAGTTAATCGGTGGTCTTCTATCGTAGATGGGTTAATTAGAATTAATCGACTAGTACGACTGATTAACTGATCCACTAATCAATCAAATAGTCACAGGAACGATTTCACCTTACCGATTTGATAATGAGCCATTTTTATATAGATACAAATTAAATATTCAAAATTAACGATAAGTTAATATAAGACATACCGAATTTTAACCTGTTTTCATTATTTTTATGAAGAGAATCCACTGAAGGATTTTGAATTAAAATTTGGCCCAATGTTATTACTAGAGAAGTTAAGAATTCTACTGGAAAAACTGAACGTGTTGATTATCAAGACGGGAGCGGTTGTTCGCTGGTATTTCCGAAATTTGAATAATGTTTAATTAGCGCTTAAAAACGAAGTTGAACTGGCTGGTATGCTTGCCAGACAATTTTTTCGTGTTTAAAGGTGTATTCTTCCGCAAACTACTGCCTTCGGCACTAAGTTGTTGATTAGTTAATCGGTGGATCAGTCACATAGTACGCAATGCGAACGTAACTATCTTGGTTGCGCTCTTACATCAGGATTACCTAATATTTGACCGACTACTGATTAACCAATAAACTGATTAACAATTATTTACAAATAGTATATTTATGAATTTAAAATTACTTTATTAAATACTATGAAATAAACACACCATCAGATCTATCAAGCACCCTTAACCTTTATACATAGAAATTTAGTTCCGGAAGCACTACTCTACTTTCGCGGCGGTATTTTTGCAGCAGGTGCCTACTTTTATCAAATTTATGCCGATGGGGAAATGTTGCAATCGGGTAAGGTGATCGTAGAATAAAGTATTGCGTATTTAAAAAAATATTCCGAACCCAAGCCACTGCTCAGATTCGGAATTTCATTTATTTTAATATAGTATTTACTATTTTTTCAACATCTTCTTAACATCCTTATAAACATTATCTCCCGTAAATCCGAATTTCTGATCCAACACCGTATAAGGCGCAGAGTAACCGAAGTGATCCAAACCGTGTACCATTCCATCCGTTCCAACGAGGCCCAGCAAATTAACAGGAAGTCCTGCCGTCAAACCGTATTTGGCAACCTTGGCAGGTAAGACAGCTTCCTGATATTTAGGCGTTTGATTTCGGAATAAACCTTCACTCGGTGCAGAAACTACGCGCACTTTGATCTTGTCTTTTTCTAGTAACGCAGTACCTTCCAGTAACGTTGCTACTTC
>Ga0209187_1001108_pt1 | contig 34921 bp, 48 predicted proteins | sample BantaG_FD_187430 | JGI IMG/M metagenome (GOLD analysis project Ga0209187, IMG submission 187430) | Marine algal microbial communities from Bantry Bay, Ireland - BantryBay_4 metaG (SPAdes) (version 2) | ecosystem: Host-associated > Algae > Red algae > Unclassified | place: Bantry Bay, Ireland...
GAACGTAAACGTCAAGCAGCTTATGAATCGTGTCTCTGTGGGTATTGTGATTGATCATAACGCCAGGATATGCTTTTCTCATCGACATAGTAACATCGTAAGCTGTAAATTCTGAAAGCTGACCGAAGACAAGTTCATCCACGGTCTTGATTATTTGAATAACACGCAGCACATCCATAACCTCTTTGGTCATAACCACTAGTCGATCACCTTTGTCTTCGACTGATTCGTCAGAATGTGACAGGGCTGGCAGATCTTCAAATGGAATAAGATCCTCTAGTGGTGCTGGACCAAACGGATCTTCTGACTCAATATCGGCATTAACGCGTCCGGCAATTGCGACAATCGCTTCAACATTATCAACTGGACTGCCAATAAGTTTTCTGGTCTTGAAGACACCACCCTTATCAGCGGTCAAAGGAGTCTGCTCAATTGGAACATCTTGCCACTGTAGCTCCGGAAGAGGCGAATAATACTCAGCAAATTTTTGATCATCATTTGTCAGTTTTTCAGATGTGTTTTTTGCTGTCTTGTTTTTTGAACGCTTAAATGGATTCTTCATATTTTCCTTAAATTAGAACTCTGTAGTTTTTACAATATGAGTTAGGCGAACCTGATTGTCATTGTATACGATCAGTTCGTCATTTGCAAGTGATTGTCCAGCCTTTGCCCAAACAGAATCATATCCTGCTCTTGGGCCAAAACAACTCCTATGCACAACATCGGTTTTGCCCATAGCGAAGTCACAAACAAATAACCATGCTTCGTTGGATTGTGTGCCGCCCCAAAATGATGAGCAGTAATTAATAGATTTGGACGAAGACTTGGCCCCATAGACCCCATTACCAAACATCTTTCCTGTGACTTTAGCACTACCTGGAGGTGAGCAGCGCAGGCCCGATCTCATAATACTCAGCACGTTACCTGGACCAGTGCCATGCCAAACCTGTTCGATGTTACCAAGCGACTCTTTGAAATTGTCAGCTTTGTCGATTGCGTAAACTTCCGCCACCTGCATGTGTTGGCGGCGATGCATTCGCTTGTTGCCTTCTTTAAACCACTTGGAAATATTAGTAACATCTTTATTCGCAGCCTGAGACAAGCTAAGATCAAACACCTTGGGAATCACTGGAGCGTCTGCGTCGTCATCATCTAGTTCAGGGGCCTTTGCAGCCATCTCTAGTGACGTGCGGAGGTTATCAATAATGTCACGCTGCTCGACAATGGCATTACCATCTGGGAACAAATCTTCTGGCTCGACTTTGCGGACCCCAATGTCACGAGGAATCAATGTAAGGTAGTCATTGATTTCGACCGTGCTGTAGCTTCCAGATTTGACCATTTTAGAGATCTCTGTCAGCAGCCCTTCGGCCTGCTTCAGAGATGACTCGGTCACAATTCCAACTGGAGTTCTAAACAGACCTGAAGATTCATCAAACTTTAGAGTCGTATTTGAAACGATAGAGTGAAGGTTCTGCTTAACTAAAAAAGATATGAGCGCCGAAACTTCTGGACTATCTGATCCACCAATCTGATCGAGTGCCACCTTGTCCAGCGCAAAATTCTGAGAAGACTTGCTCGCTCTAGAAGTGTTAATGGTTTCGATTTGCTTGTAACCCTTCTTCTGTTTAGCTCGCAAAAGAGAATCGAATTTGCGCCTACCGCCAGGATAGGTTTTGGTTTGCCCACCGGGCCTTACGCCATCTCTGATGCGCCCCCACTCAACTACCACACTGCCATCTTCGTGCAGAGTTGCCTCGTAGAACTTGTTAGTATTTTTGGTGATGTCGGCAAACACCAATGTTGCTGTCTCTTCAATGCTCATTTTGTTAGTATATCTAGTGGCGATATATTCTGCAACGTTTTTTAGACTCGACATTTTTCAAGATATTCGTATGTGTTCTTGCACCATTCAGCTTCAGCCAATGCTCCGTGAATATTTCTCGAATCCACAATTTCCACACCCACTTCACCCATTAGTTGCTTAAGGTCGTTACAGAACATTGGCCAACCTCCAGGCAAATCCATCATAGTGCCATAAAGCTGACAAAGAGCTACCCAATCATACGAAGAATAAAAAGCCCAGAACTCAGGTGGCTCGCCATCGCCAGTATGGTTTATAAAATTAATTATATTGCGCTTCATGTCTTGTTTATTCATTAGTTGATTACCACCTAATAATTTAGGCATCACATTATCTTTAACCCAATCACTAGCCAAGGAATGATCAACCCAATTTGATTCTGCTTGACATCCTCCCCATGCCTAAAGACAGGGGGGTTCCTTTACGGGAACTATATAGGTTGACGCTTCATAGACAGAGCCAGCCGAGCTAGGCTCAGTTGGTCTTAATCCGTCTCGGCGTCCGTTTTGTCTCTCCGCATGTCCTGCGGCGAGTAGAATGTTAATTGCGGCGTTGTGATCACGGTCGTGCGCAACCCCACACCTGCACGCCCACTCTCGATCAGATAACCCCAACTGATTGTTGACATAACCACAGGCTGAACACATTTTGGACGATGGGAAGAAGCGAGGGCGTAATATAAGCTCACGTCCATACTCATCGCACTTGTATTCCAACATGCGTCGAAACTCACCGAAGCCAGCTTGGGCCAGCCCTTTGCGAATATTACGTTTACCATCGCCCTGGCGGGCAGCGAGCATGCCTTTAACATCCAAGTCCTCAATTGCTATCGTTTGGTTTTCGCGAACCAATTGAGTCGTTAGTTTGTGTAGGTAGTCTCTGCGTGTATCCGTTATTCGGCCGTGCAGCTTAGCTACTTTGAGTTTCTGTTTTGCTCTACGATTAGAGCCTTTAGTTTTACGTGATAATGATTTCTGTTCTTTAGCTAGCTTGCGATAAAGCTTTTTGAAGTCTGCCGGATTGTTTATTCGACTTCCATCACTGAGTGTGGCGAAGTCTTTAATTCCGAGATCAATGCCGACTGAATTATCAAGCTTCGCCAGTGCATCAGTTTTGCGCTCACAGACAAACGATACATGATACTGACCACGAGCATTGCGAGTCACCGTTACTGATCTGGGATCGCTTGGTAGTTGTCGTGACCAGCGCACCCTGAACGGCAACTTGCACTTCGCTAGAAAGAGCTGGCCATCTTTGATGCGGAAACCAGTCTTCACATATCGTACTGACTGCTGATCATGGCGGCTTCTGAACTTCGGAAAGCGAGCCTGACTATTCTTGTTCCAGAACGCAGCATAGGCTGCGTCTAGATCTCTTAGAGCTTGCTGGGCCACAACAGCGCTGTGATGTTTATTCAACCAAGGAAGGTCGCTCTTCACTTCGGTCCACAACCGTGATGCTTCAGCCGATCCAATTGTGCGACCCTCATTGGCATAAGCTTCTTGGCGGCGATTCAGAATCGAATTGTACGCCACACGCGCAAAGCCGAAGTTTTGCGATAGATAGTGGGCTTGTTGAGGCTTCACATCTAGTCTGAAATTATATCTTCGGCTATGTACATTCATTATTATTCAATTATATCACATGTTAAAGCTTGAGTTTTGTTTTAATGTGTGGCGTTCTGGAGTTCTACATCCCCATGGATAAATCCAGGGGCATTCCACTCCAGACCTTATTTGGTAAAGTCTACATCAATAGAATTATCAACCGGAATAGAATTATCAACCGGAATAGAATTATCAACCGGAATAGAATTATCAACCGGAATAAAATGATAGTAAGGAAACTCTTCGGTCGAAAACAATTTTTGGCCCATTATTCAAACTCGTTTCTTGTTGCCCAAGACGCTATTTTATAAATAAGATCTTCTGTAGGCTCAATCTGTTCAGTTATTGCCAGATACAAATGGTGAGGGCTAAGCGGAAACTCATCTTTCAAATTGTATATGAATTTAAAATTATGAAACCCAGCGCCAATAGTTTTAACCATCGCAGGGTTATCATAATCTGGCCAAATATAAATAGTTACTCTTTGCTGACGCTTGTATCTAAAAATAGGATGACGCTTTTTAAACAACCGAAAATTTAAATATAAAGTATCTAATTTGATATCATTTTTTGAATAAGGACTTTTTGGATCAACAACAGCCCCGGCTTCTTTAAGTACTCTAATGGCCCAATCAATTTCTACCACACCGAAACTCCATTCTCGGGCAAATTAGAGCCATTTATCATTACGTATAGTTCATCACTTAGTAATGATTCTATTTGAAGTCTTTCTTTTGTGTGGGCTTCACTCTTAGAATCACTAGGGTCATAGTCTTTATATTCTAAAGTGAGTTCTATGCCCGGTCTAATTATTCTCTTACTTATCAATACGTACAAAGTAAAATGTTCGCCTGGAATCGGCCATCTAAAACAATTTGGCTTTTCAGAATGATTGATATACCCGCCTAGTGTAGTTCTAATTAGCCAAGGATCTGTGTTGACTTTGGATTCGTTGCTGTTTAGCCCTACGTGAGATAGCCCAATTATTTGATTTGAACCAATAGAATAATCATCTTTAGTGAAGACACCACGACCGTGCTTAGATCTCTTGTTAACCAATCCATACGGCAAAGGCGACCAAGCCAAACCCTTATGTTCAGTTTTAAAATAATGAGTCATTGCGCAATGATAGCACAGGCTCAATGAAAAAGCAAACGTTAAATCAAACCCTAATCCAAGTATCTGGATCTTTCTTCCAGCGAGGTTTATAGTCTTCGATCTCTATTGTCTCTAGGGCGGCGTGAAGATTTAGTCTTTGGAGAGAATCAGATAAATAAAGCTGAACGTTAAGACACTCTTCAGTTGTAAATAATTCTTCTATTTCATTAAAGGCATAATTTTCTATGGGAGTGAGGTTAATTCTGTCAAAACCCAAAACTCCTAAAACTCTACAGACCGGACCTCTCACGCTTTCGATATACTCGAACCGAAACTCAGATATTGTTAAACAATCTGGAGTTGGTGTTGTTATGAGAGCTTCGTGAACCTCAATGATGTCCATTGGTCCGACCTGTTTGTGATTTTGATAATGCTCAAAATATTATTTGAGTCTGTCAACCAATATTACCATTCACGTGACCAAAATAGGTGAAACCAAAGGCTACAAAGTGCTTCCAGTTGGTCCACTATCTGGACCCTCGTTAGCGGGCACCAAGGGACCACCACTGCCTCCGCCAGAAGATCCAGTGCCATTACCCATCTGATCTCCATCCATGCCCGTGATTTGCTCCATGTTACCAGGAACAGGCATGTTAAAATCAGTTGGAGGATCGATTAATTCTTCAAGAGAGCTTACAACCCATTGACCGTCACAAAAGTTTTTGCCAGGAATTGAAACCATTAAATACTGACAATAATTAGTTTGAGCAACGGTAACGTTGGGGGCGCTAGCAAGATCAAGAAAAATATTCATAGCTTCATTAATCGTTACCGGACAAGCAGGCTCTTCTTTGATAATCGGAACATAGCCTTTCTGGCTGCCAGTATCAGCGCTATCATGCATTTTATCTAAAGCTACTGCTGCTTCAGACACCCTTACGCTAATTTTTTCAATTGTTTTGGCTCTTAGTTCTTCAAAATTCATTTTATATCTTTCTGCTACTTGTCTAATCTTAAACCTATAAAAACTGGAAATCTGGGCAGTAGATCATCAGTCCACTCGAAGAATCGAATCTCTGCGGTCTTGCCAATATAATTATCTTTGTTGGCCAACAATTCTTCTCGCTGCTCGTGTGAGAGCTTGGTGCCGCATCTGAACTCCCTGCCGTCATCAAGTACGCAAACGGGCGTGCCGTGTTCTGGTCGGCTATCTGTGGGTTCCACGTCCACAATCTCGACAGCTAGGTCAACAAAGTCCTTGTACTTAAGTAGGCTCTTTGATCGGCCCGCTAGCTTATAAGGATCGTTACCGTGACGCACAATAGAACCTTCGTAGCCTTGACCCAAAAAATCTGCGTGATAATACTTCAGCGCTTCTTCGTCCTCAATTCTGAAAGTGTTAACCAATTCAAGATTTCCTCCGTCATCTGAGTATCCGAAACAATACTCAAGATTGGAGTACCTACCGCCAAACCTGTATTCGAAACAATACTCAAGATTGGAGTGCCTACCGCCAAACCTGTATTCGAAACCCACATCAACGAAATCGTACACGTGAAATTTGATCAATGCAGAAGTTTTTTTGCGCTTCTTGATTGCCGACATCGCTTCTTGGAAGGTGAGTGCGTCAGCATAAAGCTCGCCATCAAAGACCAGTGTTCCGTCTTCTTCCTGAGTAAGACGCCTGGAGGCAGAACTGGTAACCATTTCAACAACATCAGCCACAATATGATCAACGGCGTAGCCCTTCTGAATCAAATCATGTCCTTGGCGAGAAATCAACTTCACACTCCAGCTACCATTGATCGGGCTGCAGATCGCCAAGCATCGCATACCGTCGAGCTTTGGTTGAACAAATACGTCACCAGACCAATCAATCTTGTCGCTGTGCTTGTCATATGACTCAGCAAGCATCGGAAGAATCAATGTAGTGTTCTTGGCCTCTTCAAGAGTCGTAAAATAATCTTTATCAAGTTTCTTTTTGTGAAGCGAAGCGGCTTCTAGCCAAGACTGTTGCTCTGGCGTGGTTTCGTTTGACTTGCCGATGTTCTTACCTGGGCGATGCTTTTCGCTGGTCACAAAATTTTCAGAATCCAAAATGCCAGAAATTTGAAATAGATTTCCGTCAGGTTTTCCATAAGCCATCCACCCTCGGGCCTTGCCCTTTGAGTCAACCTTGTAGGCGACATGAGGCCTGGCCGCTCTACCAGCATGGACAACAACTATTTCTTCGATGAAGTCTCTAAGTGTTCGCTTTGACATTGGCCTTTGCTTCTTTCTTTTTAGTTCTGTTGCTCTTGGTCGAATGTATCTTAACACAACCATTGGTGCGAAGCAACGTCTGGCCACGATCTAGTGAGTGATCTAAGTACGCCTGATCGATGATTCCCGCTTTGGCTAAAGCCCCAAGCAGTTCGCGATAGTCGTCCCAATCAAGATTGACGGTCGGAAACAATACGTGACAATGGCCCTCAGTAGAAGACGGTATGACTTCCATAGGAATATCAATATCTAACGCTGGGCTATGCGAGCCGTCTTCCAGCAAGCTGCTCATAAGATTGTGGGGATGGGCCGCGTCAGGATCATTAAGGTCTCCGCCGTGAGCGGCGGGCGTTGGGTATTCCATATCGTTAATTGCATCAAGGTGATCTTTGGTCATCTTCTCAAATTGCGTTCTGTTGTCCAAACATGGATTGTAGTACTTCATTCTTGGACTTCTAGTTTTAAAAATCATTTCAATCTAACTTTGGTTGACTAATCGAACTCTACCATCAAAGAATTAACAAGTCAACAAAAAGAAGAAGCGAAGCCCAAAAAGGGCCTCGCTCCTTTCACCTGACTGCGAATTCGCAAGCGCTAGCTCCCGGCCTAGCCGACTGCCTAAGCAATCCTCGACCCGGCGCCTCCAGCGCTTGCTCGCCACCCAAAGCAATATTGTGCGACTAGAATATGTACATTATTCTTTTAAAACAACTAGGATTGAACCATTATTATTTTTTGTTACTTCAGAATTCCATATGTTATCTGGATCATCAGTCCATTTTTCTATGTCTTCTAAAATCGTATTTTTGTCTATGATAAAATCTTTTGAATCAGATTTATTTATCAAAAAAGAAATATCCCAGCTGCCCTCGCCGTCATCTTTCCAAATCATAAATCCATATTTATGGATAACAAACGATCCGAAACCTACAACATCGTGAATGACCCTAACCGGCTGTTCCCACTCTAGCCATCGGGGTCCAGCAACACTTTCAGCGTAAATAACGAAGGCCTTCATGGAATTAATTATTTCCGGAGTGCGATCTTCGGTTAAACCGTTATCGATAACGGACTTTACAGTTTTTAGATCTATATCAGAATCAGAATCAGAATCAGAAACATTATCATCCCAAATAGTTGGTAAAGCGGCATGAGAGCCTTCTCGAATCCCATTGCCAAAATCCAGGAAGCCCCCGCCCCAGGTCTGCCAAGGAATATTATCGACTGAAGAGATAACTTGATTAATATATCGTTCAAGCACCTCGGGGCGAAACTTATCGACTGCCTCTGTGATTGATTTGCTCATTGTATAATATTTTGGCTATTTCTATTTAGATTGGTGGAGCCGGGGGGCATCGAAGCCCCCGTGTTGCTAAGCAATCATAACTACGATACAACTATTCCCAAATTTAGCTTAACGGCAACCATAGTCTTGGGTGACTAGCCGTGGGTCTTTGCCTCATGTCGGTCAATCTTTCTTGACGGTCAGCGGTCTTTCCCTGCTGTCTCCCCCGCTTCTGTTGCCAGGCTTTGCGGTGGTTTGGCCCCGTTAACTCGCTTTTGAGTCACAGTTTTGTGTCGTGGGTGTCTTCCCTTTCGGTTAGGGTTAGGGTTAAGCAGCCCAAGCGACACGTGCATTAATATCAATGCCGTGTTTCTTTTTGCCCGGTTTAAAGAGTCTGAGCTACTCTAGTTGCATAATTTACAATACTACTTACCAGTCGATACCTTTCGGCCCCTTGAGCTTATGGAGTATATTCTATCACTGTTGCCCGTACAAGTCAATGATTTCTTTAGAAAGTTCTAGCAGTTCGTCCTTCGCAAAAAAACGATCATACATACCTTCGATCTCGGGTCTCGGATTCTTGCCAGAGTATACCCAACAAGGTACTCCAACCTCGTTTGCATAAGCCGCAATAGCTTCACCAGCATAAGGCTCGGAAAACGTGCAGTTCGCAATAGGCAAACCCATATCAGTAATTACGAGATCTAGCGGAAACTTAATATTATCTAACAAAGCCATTGCTGTTTCAACGCAATAGATACATAAGAAGTTGTTACCATCGTCATCTAGCACGCCGCTGTTTTGAACTCGCTCAAGCAAAGCACTAGTAATGCTAAGATCGTCTTCGACAAATAAAATTTTCATTTTCAACTCTCTAATCTTCGTAATCGCCAAGTAGCGGTTGCATTCTGTTTTTCTCTGCTCTGTACACACAATTGTCACACATAATTTTTGGGGGATCAGCCAAAGCAATCTCATTGCTGGATTTGACGTTTCCATTAAACTTTACATTAACCGATTCCCAGTCTTCATTCTCGTCATAGACAAGCGATTCCAAACAAATATCTGAGGCAAGCGGATTGTTTGGATCAGCGACAACAGAGCTATGAAAATCATATAGCTGATCTGAATCAACCCACTCCTGATGATAACCGTTTGCAAAACTTGGCATACCGTCGCCACAAGCATCACACGTCAATTTAAATTTATATACTTCTATCCGATATATTGCCATAAGTACATACTAACCGCCGCTCAACTTATTCGCAACCAGTTCACGAAATCTTTCCGCAGCTCTGTCTGGGTCATGAAAGTTACCTTTAAATAGCTCAGTAACATCAGAAGTACTCATAGTTATAGACTCAGGGAGTCTCAAGTCAAAGCTCTGGTTGTACGCGATTTCAAACAACTGGTTTACTTGATCCTCGCTAGCGTAATCGATGAAGATGTGGTTATCTAATCGGCCCGTTCGGACTAATGCCGGGTCAAGGGAATTAGGCTTGTTGGTTAAGGCGAATACAACGAGACCGTGCGGTGTGGCTATGCCGTCAATAGCGTTTAGAATGCCAGACAAAGTTATTCCCCCATCTTCGAACACAACCACGTTATTATCATCCGAGTCTCGATCTTTAGTTACTCCAAAAGAATCAATATCTTCTATTAGGACTATTGAATTATCCACAACGCCGCGGAGAGCTGTTTCCAACTTCTGGTCATTGCTTATAGACGAAAGGTTCATGGAGTAAAGATTCATATCAAAATGAGTCGCCAAGGCTTTGACGAGCGATGTCTTGCCGGTCCCTGGGGGTCCGTGTACAAGGTACCCCCTACGATAAGGAAACGAAAGACGAGCGTATGACTCTTCTTCATCTAAGAAATTCTGTATGTCCTTAACGATTTCAGTTTTTTGATCAGCCTTAAGCGCCACGCTGTCTAGTGGCCTGCCAAGCAGGCGACGATGATGCCATTCTCCAGACCGAGTAATTGAAAAGAAATCTACTTTCTTGGGACCGGACTCATTAGAACGCTCTCGGATAAAGGCCGCATCAGCAAACCCCTGCATCAAGGTCAATAGCCTCTCAAATTCTATCTCGTTTTTAACTGATATGCGGGCGCTCAAATCACCCCTGTCTTTAGCTTCTTGATATTCAAATGCGAAATTATTATCTTCATTGCCAACATCTTCTACTCCCTCAACAGGTTGATCTCCATCATTTTTTCTCAAAGCATTGGTGATGGCTTGCATGTTGGAAAAAACTTCGTAGTCAATTTCGTACTCGGTGTTTTCATAAAACACTTTGACGTTTTTGTTGGCATGGTGCGCTGCGAATTCATAACCTATAATTTTATGAGAACCACTATTGGTATCACGATTGTAGGCTATAGTTCCAGCAAACGACTTGGGGTTATCCCCAACGATATTAGCGTTAGCCCACTGTTCGAATTCGAAAAAATAAGGCCGAGCAGAAGAAAATGTAAGCGAATATCTAGGTTCACCTTTTTTGAATTCTTTCCAGGCTAAATACGCTTTGTTGTTTCCAATTTCAAAAAGCTTACGAGCATATTGAACAAGCAACTCTTCCTTTGAAGCTACCGGCAAAGCTTTTTTGGCCAAAGCCCTTGTTGCCGTAGCAACAGCAGCCGTCTTTACGGATTTATTTTTCACTCGATACTATCCTTTCCAATTAGTTTAACGCCCTCAGGCGGCTTAGATAGAAGGCCCAAGCGCACAGCCTTGGCTTCATTTTGATGAATGTTTAGATGACAACGATGCCAAGTCCACAACAAATTCTCTAAAAAGTCTGGGCCACCCCATGCTCGTTTGACCACATGGTGTTTATCAAATTCATTCCAAGACGGACCTCTGACTCCAGTTGACCAAGTCGATGAACGACCAGGGCAATCGGGATGGTGCATCCCGTCCGCTTGACATTTATAACTTGCAGCAAAGGCAACTTTGCCAGTCATGCCCTTGCGGCGTGTATTCATTTTTTCTAAATGCCTAGCCAGAATATCCATAAGAAGACCCTACCACATTTCTGCATTAGGGCCAACCTATTTTTAAATTTTTTCTTGAACTGATTAGCCAGCAAATACTCTTATTGGCGCAACTGCGTTTGAAGGAACGGCGATAACTGGTGTCCTGGGCATGACCGGCGCATAAGATGTTGGCGCCACCACCAAAGGAACATTTACAAGAGCTGGAACACTAGGATTATTAGCGTCAACCTTTAGCAATCTGTCGAGCCTAAAGATATAAAAAGTTGTAAAGTCGTCTAGAGTATAGCTGCATGCCACTTGCGTAAATACATCGGTGGCTCCACGAAGGTAACACTCGTCACTGGCCAAAAATATTGGGTTAGCTTCAGGCACGTCATCGGAATCAACGAGTACTTGAGTGATATTGCCAAGGGCAATCATAACATCATATTCCGGACAGCTCACCCGACCAGTTTCGCCGTTGAACGCCTGTACACAAATTGCCACTTTGTCTTCTTCTGCCGGGAAAGACTCGGCAGAAGCCTCACCGACCACAACAAGTAGTAACATTGAAAGCGCCAACAAAGCGGCACAAATCTTTTTAAACATTATTATTCCTTATATAATTAGGGTTAAATCAACTTACCATTATACACTACAGCGAACTCATAGTCAATGCAACATCGAACTTAAATGAATTATGTGACTTTCTTCACATTCCAAGTTCTGTCAAGAAACTTTGGCACAGCTTCCTGAACAACTTCTTTAAAGCTTATGCCCGCCTCATTGCATATGTGCACCACACAAGTTATCACATCTTGCAACTCGTCCTTGATACCATCAGTCCAATCAAGGCCATCTCGCTGCTCTGCCTGACGCACACACTGGCCAGCCACTTCGCCCGCCTCTTCGGCCAACTTGAGCGCTCTAAAAACTAAATCTCGATCACCAAATTGTTCCAAGTGATGATCGGCCGCAAGCTTTGCCTGAAGGTCAAGATCCATGCCTCGCAGAATCAAGGCGTTTTTATTTTTTGTTTTAGGGGCTGCTTCTTCAACCATCATACTTGAGTGATGGTCAATCATGTGCTGCCTTATGGGAATACCCAAAGGCCAAGTTGGAGTGTTCTCACTAATGCTAAAGTTGCTAATTGCAGTGTTGCACAATTCACACCACAGAACAGCCTCGTCGCCAAACATTTGCGGCTCAGTGTGAAAGTATTTTGAATAGTCAGACATATTGTCATGTTAGCACTGCGCCTACAATAAGGCAAGCTATTTTGCTTAGTTTAGTACTTCCCCTGGGATTCGAACCCAGACCACAAGGCTTTTTCTATCGCCAAATATTTTGGAGACACAAAAAGGCCTGCACGCTACCATTACGCCAGAGAAGCAAGATTTTTTTTGTACGCCCTCAGAGACTCGAACTCTGAAATCTCGGGTAAGAACCGAGTACTTTACCTGTTAAGTTAAAGGCGCTAGCTAGCCCGTATGAAATTTAATATAGATAGTTTGGCCCACTAGTTGGGCAACCAGTACATTAACAGCCGTCTCTGGCACTGTCAAGCTTTTTGTTAATGATAAAATATACACATGAACACTGAGATCAAACCAGGCGTTTTTTATGATGCCGACACAATGGAACCGTTTGTCCCGCATCTAATTGCCGCATCCCCTACAACGTTCACGATGAACAGCAGGCTGTTTTATTTGGACCATCAGTACAATGAGCCATTTGTCGTTCCTTGCGATAACGCTAATTTCGAAACAGACCTAGGATCGATTCCATGGATGGTTGCTTGGACCCTGCCTAAGTTTGGCGCTCATTTGCCCGCTTTTCTGCTGCATGACGCCCTTGTGCTACATGGCGACCAGCCACGCTGTTACAGCGGCCCTGTGGTTGACCGCACCGAAGCTGACCGCATAATGCGTGATGCTATGGGGGAACTAGGCTCAAGCCGCATTAGACGCTGGATGGCGTGGTCTGGCGTGAGTCTGATGAGCTTTGCAAAAACCGGCACTTTAAAACTAAGGTTAGTTATTGCTTATATGTTTATAAGCATCTTAGTAATCGGAACCTTGGCAACATTTCAGTTGTTCGGCATCGGCTCGCTCCTGCCATGGATGATGTCCGATAGCTTTATCTTTAGACTGTTGGACGGAGCAGCCCTGGCTATTGCATGGCCGCTCGCAATATCTGGACTCTGGAGCAAACACTGGAAGGTCGGCGCTATTGCAGGTGTAGGATTGGCTTTATTAATGCACGTGACCGCATTGGTTTTGCTAATAACTTTCTTTTACAAATGTGTAGAAAGGATTACTGGTAGTTAGCGACTGCCTTTAATGTAACCCGTATCGACGCCATCATTTTCTGACCAATCCCAAACCCTAAGTGAGGAAACGCTCAAAGTATCTTCGATGGGCGTACCCTCACCTTGCCAAATACGCTCAACCGCATCTTCTAAAGAATCAGCATCGACTTCAAAACGCTGATAAGCTTTAACTGGAAATTTTACAATATAGGTATCCATACAATTATACTTTCTACTTATCGATTTGTCGACCAGGGAGGAAATCGAACCTCCATCTCTCGGATATCAGCCGAGCGTCTTCACCTTTGGACAACTGGTCGTTTGTATTTAAGTCTCGCACCCTGGCATCGATCCAGGCCATCTCGGATATGAGCCGAGCGCAGTCACCATGTCTGCTAGTGCGAGTTGGAAGCGGCGCTGAGACTCGAACTCAGATCCTACTTATTTATATAGAAGCGATCCCGAGACTTGAACTCGGATACCCCAGATTCAAAGTCTGGTCAGATTAACTTATCCTAGATCGCCTTTGAGAAGGTTGCGCCTTCTTCGCTCTTCAGATGTCTTAGAGTTATGCTTTAACTCTTTTGGAACCAGACAAAAAGTTTCTGTCATAGCGTGACAGTTTGGACAGAGCGCTCTGAGATTCCCAACCCTGTTATCACTTGAGTCTCCATTAACATGGTCAACCTGTATTATGCTGGCACCAGTCCTTCTGTTCTCGCCAGTAAATCCACAATCCTCACAGGTGTATTTTTTAGATTTGAGAAAAGCAACTCTATAGTCTGACTTAATTTTACCACTAGATTTACCGGCTTCCTTACCGCACCCACCCGTTAGCCAAACATTGATCTTAGCGGTCTTTTCTAAAGATTTAAATTGCCTCATACAACTTACGTTGCAAAATTTAGATGAAGCTGATTTGTATTTACCAATATCTTGTTTGCAATTCTTGCACTTTATTTTGAACTTGGGAAACTTGTTTGAATTTGAAAAAGTCGCGCTGCAGCTCTGACTGCAAAATTTTTTAGATTTATCTACAACCGTAGGTTTTCCACAATTTGGTTTATGAACTAATGGAAAAAACTTATCGCAGTTTAAACATTTTTTAATTGGCCAAGGTCTGGTAAATTTATTTATTTTATTTTTAAGATAACGTTTACAGTTTAAATTACAAAACTCATTAGAATTTTTACTTCCACAATATTTGCAATGCCCAATTTCAAACAAAGGAATTGATTCCCAGCTAAACATTGTTAAATTATATTTTTCACAAGCTCTAGTCATTTTTTTTCTGAAACCCAGTCGCCTTACTTTAGGCTACACCGCCAAGTGTAATGATTTACTAAGTATTTCGCACTAACTAAGTGCAATATTTATTGCCAAGGCATTCAAAAGCTTTGTCTGTCTTAGCCTTCACGCATTCTCTGTACAAGGCTGCAAATTCAAACTCTCGGTTAAGCTCACGCTCAAGAAATTGAGCATCTCGTATGTCTCGATACATCTCAGAACGATTAGCTGTCAAACCGTTAGAAGTGTAAACTGTAATTACGTAATATCGTTGTCGAATGATCTTACGTGACTTCTGAAGCCGTGCTTCAAACTTTGGTTTATTATTACTCATTATAACCTTTTCCACATCTGGATCATCATTGTCTACGTCTCTCATATATTCCCACGCTGTTTCATTTCCCTCAATAATGTCTCCGTCATAACTTTTGTCTATAGCGCTTTCCTCATCTTCGGCCTCAACTACCACAGTTCTTGTGAACTGAGCTATTTGTTGTACTTTAAATTTAGTCTTACTTATGCCTTTGAAATAGTTTTGTATTCTACAGTGGTGAAGGCTTCGACCTGCGTGACCATACCAAGGCTATCTTCGCCGTTTTCATTTTCGCGGAAATATGTGATTCCAAACAAACGGCCATCATCGTACTTCCACACATCCATCTCGATAAAGCCCCACCTCGATTGATCCACAAACTGAGTGGTCACAAATTGAAAGCCGGGAAGTTCTAGTTCGCTGCCGCCGAGGAGATTCTCATTATCAGTATACGATTCTACAGCTTTAGTTAATTCAATAATAATCTGTTCTGATGTCTTAGTCATACTACTTCCAAATCTCTGAACATACGATCAAGCAAAGACTTGATCTGGGGATTACCGTTTTGCATAGCGTTGTGCATAAGCAGTTTTTCGCCAGCATACTGCGGAGCAAAGTCAGGCTTAGCTTCAAACATTCCACGCACGTTTGAATACATATCGCAACGCTTGATGTCTTGCGCCTCTGGCAAAACAGCAGCCAATCTTTCAGCTTCAACATTGACTTTTTCTGCTCGCTTCAAACCGGGCCTATTAGTTGTTGTTAGCTGAGATACTAGGTTAGCTACCCCCGCCCCAAAGCGCTCCTTAATATCACCATAAGAGGTCTTTGTGTCCTCAATTGTATCGTGCAGCAAAGCTGCTTGAACAAGCTCAGGAGTCGGGTCTGTGTACTTAGCCAATATGCACGCGACATGAGTTGGGTGAATTATATAATCTAGGCCACTGCCTTTACGATACTGGCCTTGGTGCGCTAGTGCTGCGAACAGAAACGCTTCCTGAGTCTTGCCTTCAAGGTCAGAAAATAAATGTTTCTTGAGTTCCTTTAAGCAGTAGGGCAATGTTCCACCTGCTGCTTTAATTTTTTTATCTTCGGTTAGTTTTCTCATACTCACACTGTATCACTATTTGCCCAACAATGCAACTGGATCATTTTTTCTCCACAACAACCAAACCTAGAGCTTTGGCCTCGGCCTTGAGCCGATTTAGCTTTTGGGTTTTTTGAGAAACATTAATCTTTCGCTTATGCTTATTAATTAATTTATAAATACTTTCGAGCGTTTCATTTTCGGCTTTAGAAAAAGGCCAGTTGTTTAACCGCAATTCGAAAGTACTGTAACCGTAATCATATTCTAAATGAACGTTGACACTAAATCCTGAGCGATCAAAATCTTTGAATTTATTTAATTTATAAATAGATTCGGCTAGTAGCAAGAAGTCTTCGCCATCATGCAATTCCTCTAAACTAAAATTAGTTAATGTCCATATTGGGCTGCCTGAATTTGAATCTCTTAAAAAATCATATCTTGCTATAGATGACCCAGTAGGCAGGCAGTCTTGTCCTATAAAAGCGTGCGGTAATTCGAAATCAGCTTCTTTGAGTATATTTGAAACTTTTTTAGCTATCCCAGTAGTGTCTAATTTGATTTTTTTGATCATAATCTTCTTTATTTATTTTGCGGAAGGGACAGGATTCGAACCTGATGCCAAAGACACGCAATGTTTAGCAAACATGCCTAGGCACCGAGCCTAGATTCCCTTCCATTAATATATCGTCTCGTAATTTAATAGAGATTTAAAACTATATTCTTCGCCGTCTAAATAATTTCTGTAATCATATTCACCTTTATAGTCTTCATCGAAGAAATTAAGAAGTTTCATTTCTCCAACTATTTCACAAAGACCTCCAAAATTGTCTGGCCTAATCAAGCCCCATCCTTCTATGCAGTCTACAGAGTATGCTATTTCTCCACTAATTGGCACTACGTCTTTAGGCAGAGCTGCCAATACAGCGTCAGTATCATGCAGGACGCTGCCGATTTTGCCTCCGAACATAACTACAAGTTCGTCATAGTTGTTTATGCCCCAAATTGTGCAGTCGGAGGAAAATCTGGAAACCTCTAAACTGGTTAGCTTTCTATTAAGCTTAATTGATCCAAAAACTTCATAATCAACTCCCATATTATCGCTGTGACTTGTCTATAAGTCTATTCAACTCACACACAGCAAGTTCTTCGGACTCAAAAAATTGAGACAACATCCTGGGTCGGTTGTTCGGTCTCTGCCCGACTAAAACGTAGCCAGACAGGGCGTGTTCGATTTCGATATACTCAAACTCCGAAAGCGGCACCGCTGCATTGTCAAAATTTTCATTATCATATATTCTCAGTAGCATACTGCGATCCTAGCAGACTGACTGACCGATGTCAATAGTCCGCGCCAGACCAAGGCAGGAGAATTGCCACCGAAGAGACTTCAGGCGTTGGATAATCCCAGCCATACTTTCCAGACTTCCAACCCTCAACAAACTCATCGCCCGATACGCCCAATGTTCGCATGGCTTTATTGTGAAATGCTTGTTTGGCTTCCTCGTCCGTTAAAGTTCTAATTTTTCCCTTATGCTTACTCATGATTTGTCTGATGGATTCTTCGGCAGCGCTTCTAGACCGTCAGTCCAAAAGCCTGCGTCAATCATATACTTCTTAAGGGGCGGCTGAGGCTGCATACCTCTGACGTGACATATCCACTCCGTAATGCTGTAAATATTATTATCTACAACTCCTTTTAGCCAGTAATAATAGAAAGTTTGAATATTGTCAGGTGTGATTATTTCGCCGTCGCTGCCACCCCAGGCGAAGGTATCACTAACGTTAGCTATGGGAACAAAGCATTTGAACGGCTCATCTTCAAAATGAGAGGTGGCTGTGCCCGTGTTGAAAAAGATTACCTCATCAAACGATAAATGAGCAATGGCTTCTTCGGTTTGGAATACCAATACTGGTTCAGATTTAGATTCTTTTCTTATTGAAGAATCAAACACCCAAAATACAGACATTAGATTTTTTTTATCAATGCCGAGCTTTTTAGAAACTGCATCATCAACTTTTTCTTCATCTAGGTTCAAAGCCCAATCATATTGTTCGTCAGTTAATTTAATATCTCTTATTTTCATAGCCCAATTCTAACAGTTATGTCAGTGGAAGTCAACCCTAATCAGTGCTCCTGCTCAGAATCGAACTGAGGATTCACCCATACCAAGGGTGCGGGCTACCATTAACCCCACAAGAGCATAAGAGCACCCACTCGGAATCGAACCGAGTTATGAGACTTGCTCAAACACCGCCCGCTCGGTATCTCAACAAGGCCCCCGCATCGCCATTTATGCTTTGGGTGCGTATTGCTGCCCGTCGAGGAATCGAACCTCGGTTTCTCCGTCCAGAGCGAAGCGTGATACCATTATACTAACAGGCATTGGTTGCCTGAATCAACAGGCATTGGTTGCCTGAATCAACAGGCATTTGGTTGCCTGAATCAACAGGCATTTGGTTGGCCAGGTGGGACTCGAACCCACACGCCTACTTTATTCGACCACGGGGTTACAACCCGCTGAGCTACCAATTGCTCAACTGACCAATGAACTTAATTTATTTTACCAATCTTCATATCTAAATATTTTCATTAGAAGATACAAAAAGAAAAGTGTTAGTGGTATAGATAGAACTACTACCCCAATTACTTGAGAGGGGTCAAACATTCCATTGTAGGCTTGAAACAGAACCGCCGAGCATACTCCAATAATGGCTCCAAGCACTTGCTCTGGCTTCACGGCTTAATCCAATCCCACAGTATCCCTACAATTTTTTGTTGTGGAAGATTAAAGGCAGGATCTTCATCAGTAAAAGAGAAGTTGATGTTAAATACCAATCCTCTTTTTTCTGAAAAAACTATTTCTGTCCTCAGGCGTAAATCATCCCAATCCAGATTCATATAACTGTTCCAAGTTGAAACATAAAAATCGTCTGGAAAAGGAAGTCCATCTTTGACTATTTCCAAAATAGCTTCGTCCACTCTGTGCACCAAAGCCTTAGTGATGAGGCCTGGTTCATCAAAATCTCGCTCAAGAAGCGCACTCATTGCATTGGTATATGTTTCTAAATCCATAATACTGTCAGACTATCACAATAGATATATGATGTCAATATACATGTGATGTTAGTTAGAAACGTCGCCTCAGGTCTCACCAATGCATTAGGGTCGACCTGAGGCTAGAATAAACGGCAAGGATTCAAACCTCAACTTCCGGCCCGCTATGAACGGGCCAGTGTGCATCAATTACACTACTCGCTATTCTTAAATTTATTGTTCCGAAGGTGGGAATCGAACCCACCACACGCAAGCTAGTTAATTTGCAACTTGCCAGAACACCACCATGGTGATCTCTTCGGATTCCAAGACCGTAACGTGGCCTATAAGGTTTTTAAGCCTAACGATTTATTACTTAGAACGGAAGACCGTTCCGAATATTGCCGCTCACAACTTCGCCGTCTACGATGACTACAGCGCCGGGATTAATTCCACCGCCGAATAGTCCAAGACCACCGTTAGCAGGATTGTCAGCCTTTACAGCCGCCCAATTGCGCTTCGTGTTGTAATGTTCGCTATCGATGTCAGAACCGAAGTCGTCGCAACCAGCAAGATCTGCCGTATAGATGCATTGACTAAGAGGAGCTGACGGGCCACCTCCGCCAACACAGCCCCACTGAGTGGGCGCCCAAGTACCGGATTGATCCATAGTATAAGTATGCCCAAGGGTGCAAGGCGCAGTTGCGAGATAGAATTCTGGCTGGCCAGTAATTTCGGGACGAACTGGTTCGCCATCACTATCAACTAGTGCAATGCCATCACTGTCCGCATAGAAAATACCTTCACAAGTAAACACATCATTAGCGCCAGTCTGATCTTCGATCGTGGCACACGAAGCCAGCTCATAACCGTCAGGAATGACGACTGGAGCTGTTTCTGAATCCTGAGCGAAAGCCGAAGGAGCCGCAAACAATGAAGCCATCATAGCAATAGCTACGAGAATCATTAGGAGTCCCGACTTCTTAACTGAATTAAACATTAACAAAATTCCTTAAATAGTTTTCTAATTGAAGAACTCAGTATACATTAAGAGTCTTCATAAGTCAAGGAATCTTTCAAATATATGTCGATTTGTTCTTGATAAATTTCTTTAACGGCGTCTGTTAACCTGTAATGAGCGTTGCACATCTCGGCAAGATCGTGGTTGCCATAATTGTTTATGTACCACTCGATGTAGTCAAATACTGGATCGTCTCGCTTGATTGTCATCGATCAATCCCATCAGTAGAAGATATTGAGCCAATTCCGAGAACGATTTATGTTCTGATACAGGACCAGAAGTGATTTCGAACGCAGTGTCACTGCGGTAGTTTCTCATGGTTGTGTGAGTACAGTAAGTGACTTTGTCATCTCTTTCCTTCTTGAATACAAAGGTCCACACCCAAGGAAAATCCACATCGTCATTCGGCTGAAGAGCCAACAAGTTGTCTATGTTATAGCGACAACGTTCCATGATATATTGAAACACTTCTGCGGGAAGCGATTCATTGTTGTTTTCGAATTGCTGTACGTTCATATTTGCAGACTAGCAAGTCGTGGAATCGTTGTCAAGTCGTTTGCTTATTCTATACGGTTGCGCTATGATTGTGCCATGAAAATAAACGTCTATATACCCGAACATCTTTACGATCCCGAAAGCGAACCTGAAATAGAATTCGTCTATTATGCTAGCAAAGATGAATCTAATCGAACTATCTACTCTCATGTCTATGGCGACTTCGTAGAACTGTATGAGCATCAATTAGATATAAGCCACATTGGTTTTGAATCAGAGTGTTAGGATTCTAATAGTCTGGGTGGCAGGATTTGAACCTGCGCAACTTTCTTCCAAGGAAAGTAGGGTACCAAACTCCCTCACACCCAGTTAATAACTTTGCTCCAGCGGAAAGAATTGAACTCTCATCTCAACGGTTAACAGCCGTGCGTAATGCCTTTATACCACGCTGGAAGGAAACCGGCCTGATTCGGCCGGTCACTAACCGGCCTTGGCTTGGCCGGTCATTTTGATCGACCATAAGGTCAATCAATTTACTATCTATATTAAATTATCAAAGATCATTTATTTCTATATTTACCGATAAGTGTTATTTAAATTTTTAGTAAGTAACGCTTATTTAGTAAATTTGGCGGAAGCCTGAGGGCACGATCCCCATGGCATGGTAACCACCACTGGCTTTCAAGGCCAGGAACGCCCCGCTGGCGAAATAAGCTTCCAAGTTTTCTATCTACGGGAGTGGGGTCCAAACCAACACTGACCCCACTCCCATCTAGCTCTACCCTCAGGCAAGAACTCTAGAACTCTAGAACTCTAGAACTCTAGAACTCTAGAACTTTACAACTCACCAAAGACGGCTCCGGCCCTTAAGCCAAACCCATCCATCAACTCAGTCCAGTTGTCATAGTATCCTACGACTTCTTGGCTGTCAATGATAAAGCACATTGCGCCTCTCGGTGCGTTAGCTCTAATATCAGTGATGTTGTTCTGTAGATAAAGATTATTTAATTGTTGATTTTTAATACGTTCGTTTTCCATAGTTCGCTTTCCCGCTTGAGCTTATGATAAAAATCCTGAAAAAGCAAAATCCCGCAGCCTTTGCGGACTGCGGGATCTTATCAGAACTTAGTTAGTTGGTAGCTTTTACTGGCTACCACCCAAGTTAGGCAAGATCCCACACGCAATATTATTTGACGGCTGGGGTTGCGGCGAAACGGAATACATACGCGTCTTACTATTGTTGCTTGTTGAATTTGATTTAACTAGCTTAGTGTAAGTCACTTTTTGTATTCCTTTCTTAGATCAGTGCCCTGGACGCATCCGACTGTGCGGATTAGTCGCTCCAGGTAGTTGATACAACTATAACACAGATCAATGCTGCGGTCAAGACAATATTGAATATTTTTTTCAAATTCAATCTTTTTGCCTACCCCACCTAAAGCTCAACACCCACAATCTTTGCCGAAAGACGCAAATAATCTTCGACCGTAAGCCCATATCTTTGTTCAAAATTATCTAAACTGGATATCATACCAAATTCATGAATTACAGCACTGGAAGAATTTATATAATTAGCAGCTTTCTGAGAATGACTTTCCAGGCCCATGCCAATTTGATTTTTTTTAATATTGGAAACCTCCACTTCGGCACACTCAATCTCAGCCACGGCCGAGAACAACGGGGCCATTTTCGATATAGCTAGAGCCGCTTCGGAAAGCGAGCAGGCGGTGACCTCGACTAGGATTCTAATCATTCCATCAAGAACTATGTCTGAATTACTATCTAAAACATATTCGCAATCCTTAACTCTCGCTTCTGCGGACTTTGTGAAATCAGAAAGATACTCTAAAATAGTTTCGTCTGGCTCAGAATAGCCTAACATATCCAGCATTTCTTCTGGAATTTCTTCTTCCCACGGAAACTTATCTTCGTCACTGCTCATATTCTCACATAATAGCACAAGAGCGCCAAGAGCGCAATAGTCTTGCTAAAAATACTTGCCTGTGGTATGATAAAGCTAAAGATGAGAACTAACCTATAGGTGCTTTAAAATGTGGAAAGAAATAGATAACAAAGATAAGATTTGGAAAGAATCTGATCTTTCTTTGACCATTGTTGCCGATTCTAATTACTCATCACAGTTAATTAGGGAGTACAAGAAACTCTTAAATGGATCTATTATGTCTTTTTATAGTCTTACTTCTAAGTCCAAGGATTTTTCTAAGATATCAATATCGATAACGGTACCTAGTTCAACTGATACACTAACCTATCCTAAAAATAAACTACTCAAAAATCTGTCCGAAGAAGAAACTGTTTGGTTTGAGCCACCTTCTGGCGAATTAACTGTTGACTCATTTATCTACCAACTAGCCTCTTATCAACAACGTTCTCAGATAGTTAATTTACCCTACAGCAAAATTGGTGAAATAACTATACGAAATAAGACAATGCCAGAATTATTTGATATGGAGCCTTTTTTTGAATCAACTGTTCTGGAAGCTTTGCTAGGAGAGTGTGTACCCGTTTCTTCTACAAACAAATTTAAAGATCTTGACCCTTATGAAAATGTAAAACTCCAAGCTTGCACATCCCCTCTAATAGTTTATTATATTTCTCTTTTGCGAGAATGTCTACTAGCTCAATCAATACCTGCATTAATCATAAACAAATTTGATATAGTATCAAATAAAAAAATGAATGAGTTTGACATACTGTCTTTAATGCAAAAAATGTATTTAGCTATGACAGAATATATAAATTCTGAACACCTACCACTGCACTCTATGAATATGAATATACCTCAATCGCCAAGCGTAGTAATGGGACTAAAGTTTCTGATTCCTGGATCTAATGAATCAATGATAACTAGAAAAAGTTTAGAAATAGTAAATACCTGCGAACAAGCTTTCGGCCAAGCCTAAGACTTCTGATCTTTCATTGCGTAGTGGTCTAACCTTTGGGCAGGGACAAAACACTGATAGGGAAATGGGTCTCTATCTCCCCCGCTAATATTTTGAAGCTCTTTGAATAGGTCGTAAGGTATTTGGCGATGATGTAATTCTTTTTCAATTTCATCATTGGCCAAGTTGTCTTGTTGAACTTGGGCATTTTCGTCAAGCTGAGCGTTCACTCCAGACCAAAGATGAATTAAATCATCAGCATATGGGGTTACCATTGGGGTTAAAGAGTTTCTGGGATTGTATCCCAAGGCTGTGTTGCAGACTCTGGTTATCAGCTCTCTAGAGCCATCAGGAGCCACGCAATATCCGCTGTTGACAACGTGCCCATCGTCAGCGACATCAAACTCTACAACTAGACCCAACATCCAGCACAGGTAGCCAAACACATCATAGGTTTCATCGCCAGGATTGTAGAATAAGCCTCTTGAAAACTTCTTCTTCCCCTCACCTTGAATGTGCTTAAGCAAATCTTCGGCCAATATATTTGGCCTAGGGGCACTGAGCAGAACATCAGATATGGACCAATTGTCTACGTCTTGTTGTTCATCATTTTTTTGATTCATATTTTAAGCCAACCTTCTAGGTAGTTTTGGGTCATTGTAGGGTAAGTGTTTTTCTAGCTCTAAGCACTCTGGGCAAGCTGGATATTTTAATGGATCTCCAGACGGCTTCCATTTGAACCCACAAAGAGCCTCAATATTGGTGCCATTAACCCTTGCTTGCACAATAGCGGCTTCTCCGCCGATAACAAGGTGTTTGAATCTTTTGTTTCCGCTATCGTCAATCTCTTCCACTGTAGTGATTTCAACAGTTTCGGTTATTAGTGGTCGGGGAATGGTTTCAATACCACCCATATGCGTTTGTTTCATGTTCTCATCCTATCAGCTCAAGCCTGTTCTTGCGCCGCCTCTTCAAATCTTGGCGCCGGTGGTGCGTCTAGAACTTCATGTATTGGCGAGGCGAAGGGACCCACACCACTAGCGCTAACGTGACCCCCACCAGACACCCCAGGGCCGTGTTGGGCCGCTATGGCTCCCGCTATGATCGACACATCAGTAACCCCGTCGTCTCTAGACCTAAAGCCATAGCTGATTGTGCCGCTTCCATTGTGGAGAAAATAAGCTGCTAGAGGGTAGTCATACATTTGTGTCATAACCTCGGCAGCCTCAGATCCTATAGGATAGGTGCAATTAGTCACAGGCATTTCGATTGTTCCATAACCCTCAATTTCAAATCGTCCAAGTACAGCGCTGCGCGCTGCGTCCTCAAACATCATCTTGCGAGTAGCGTAAGCGCCCTTACCTTCAAGAATGACTTGGGTAATAGGCGTGCTTATCAGTTTATCATAAGCCTTTAGATTTCTTGGCACGTTCTGAACATAAGCTCCAACTTCTAAATAATTTGGCATAGAATTATTCCAAAGATCCCGGTCCTCAATATAGTCAAGCATTCTGGGTCTGTCTGTAACGGGGGCAAAGAATTCATCCCAAGTAATGCCTGCGCCCGAACGATCCATATCAAAAACAATAGTTAGATTATCTATCTCTTCGTCAAGGCCATCTAAATCTTTTTCAGCAGAGGCGTGATGGTCAAGCACTATGACTTGATCGGATCTTTGGGCTAGTTCAATCATAAGTTCTCTAGTGTATGAGAAATCGGTAATTATGACCGTAGAACCTTGCGGCACTTGAACTAAATCAGGCAACTCTGTTCTGCGACCAGCCACATACTCTACATTATCTTCACCAAATGCCTGCACCAGTGACCAGTGAGAAGCAAACCCATCTGTACAATTATGGTGAGTAATGTTGTACACCGGAAGATTAAAATTATATTTGTCACTAACGTATCTATCGATCATTGTATTACTTTCTGTAAACTAAAACTTTTTCTGAATCTCTGTTGCGGCTTGCTTCTGGGGCAAAGGTCCAACCTTTTTCATCCAGCAAATCTATACCCCAATAAAAATTTAAGCCCAGGCCGGTGATTATTTCGTCATACCAGTCTGAGACATCAATAAGCCTACCGTTTCGATAATGGCCCTTGACGTTAATGGCAAGGAGGCCTTTGGGGGCAAGAACGCGACAAGCTTCTTCTATAACTCCAACAGAAAGCTCTCGATAGTCTTCTCCCCATTGAAGCTCTGAAGAAGATTCCAAACTGACCTCTCTCTCTAGGGAGATTCTATAAGATTTGCGGCCACTACGATCTTCTGGCTTGGGTTGGTATTTGTCGGCTAAGCGATTTGCATAAGGAGGGCTGAAAAAGTAACCTTGAAAATAATTGTTATCAAATGGAAGGTATCTCGCATCGCCAACCATAGTTTTGGGATGAGAATAAGCCCACTCAGGCTCAAGTTCATTTGAAAAAGTTTGACATCTAAGTAAGTAATGAATATATCCCAATCCACCCATACCATCCATAATTCTAGGATTGGCACCCATGTGTTCGTCTACTATATGTTGATAAATGTCTAATACGTAATCAGGAAACGGGCACGGATGGGGGCGAAGAGTGAGTCCGTCTGGAACATCAATCATCCAAGTTGGATCGTAGAACGACGCTTGCTGCTGTGGTCCGCTCACTTGACGATGTCCATAATGCTTAAGTTTCCATCAGGAGTAATCACGTATAGCGAGACACCTTGCTTTAGCGAATAATTCATAGTATATGCTGTTCCGCCCTTTTCGGCCATACCATAATAATTAGGGCAAGCCAGCATAACTGCAGAGCTATTTACTATAGCCCTGTTGCGAGAAAAATGAGTATCGCTTTCCTTAGAGGCTAATGGAGATCTTAGATAGCCGCTCTTGGGAAATACCCACTTTGTATCAGAAGGATTGTTGGCCGAATGGCCAGGATATATGAAATGCTCAATACCCTGAGCGCTAGCTACATTAGCTAACATTGCGTCAGCTCCGGTACAGCCACCATGATTTAATACGGCGGAGAAATTTTCGGCAAAAAGACCGTAGGCTTCATTTGCGATTTCACTAAAAAGCTTGCAAGCGGTAATTACTTGATCGTTAGTTGGATCGTATCTCGAACCAGTGACGCCGATTTGGAGTGTATTTAAAGGCGAATCTAGAATAAGTGGACATATACCAATGGTAGTTTTCGCCACTATTGATTTGGCGAATTGCATTTCTGTTGAATCAACATCCATCAAAATAGTATAGTTCATTTTCTTTAAATAGTCAAGTATAAAACCAAAATAAGACTAGAAGCCAAAATGCTTTTGCCTCAAGAGGCGAGCGTTTGGTCTTACACCAGTCTTATTAGGGAGTACATTTTCTAGTCAAGCCAGAGACGTAAGTACTATGCGTTTTAGATAAACTGGGCAAATTATTGACGACGGCGTTTGTTTTTTTCCAAAATAAAAAGATAAACCGTAATCTTCGGCCCTAGAAAGTTTTGGGTAAGTTTTCACTAATCGTATTTAGACAGGAGTGTTCGGCCACTTCACCACCATCAGCAAGCGTGCTAATGACTAGGATTCGAACCTAGGATTACCTGTGGGGATTAACAATTAGTTTCGACCCAAAAGAAATATCTGGACAAGTTGTGAGAATCGAGAGCTGCGCACCAATTTGCGCTGATATCAACAACTAATTGTCGATATCAGGAATCGAACCTGAAATAACCGATTTTCTTCGGTCCAGAAAGATAAACTCTGGGTAAGTTAATAGAGATCGAAGTTAAAGCGTGCGTCCATTACACTTCGACAAAACAAGTTCTGTCGCTGGGAATCGAACCCAGTCTACTCCTGCCAAATAGGATAACCGATACTCTTTCGACCCAGAAGATCTTAGAGATATTAAATTTTCAAAGAAGCTCTGTTTCGAGCTGGAACAATATAGTACCACAACACCTATGGCTTGTCAAGTATATTTTTGCCCTTTTGGAAAATAATTAGACTTGACCACCAATGCACACCCACACACCGTCAATCGCTATGTGGGTTACGCAGCCAGAAATTTCGTCTATCAGGTACCAACAATCAGCCGCCTCTCCAGTTGGGTCAGAATCACTTTCTGAATTCCAGGAGCAGGCGGTAACGCAAGCATTATTGATATTATAACAAATAGCCTCTTTAACTTCTGAGTCATCTAAACATTCTAATACAATCCCACATATTTTATCTTTAGTATTTTTTTTACTTAAACAGCTTTCAACTGCGTTACATACAGATTCTTCAAGCGCATCAGAACCTAAACACTCTTCGAACTTATCGCACAATCGGTCTATCATACTCGGTTCATTGAATAAACAATTTATAATCCAAGATACAAATCCAGATTCAAATTCATCTTCATTTAAAACTGAATTTATAAACCAATTACACATAGCCTTTACAAAATTTTCATTATTAAAACAATTACTTAATATGGTTTCACAAACCCAATCTATAAATTGTTGAGTATTTGCGCAATTTTCAAAAAGCCAATCGCATAATTTGCTTATAATATTTGGGTCGCAAGAACTTGTAAAAATATCTACTATATTCTGACCAGTTACTCTAACCCCAACGGCATCAGATGCACAGCTAAAATGAAAGTGAAGCCCTGGATCAATAATGCTACAATTATCGTCTCTAATGCCCTTAGGTTGCCAAGTTCGATAGCAGACACCATCTATGCACACCATGTCTTCTTTTTCGCAGACCACAGACCATGCACACCCACCATCGGTTGGGCATTGAAAAATAGTTGTATCCACTACATCAGGAGGGCAATTACCAGGCAAAAAGTTCGTTACATAAACTCCAATGTCAGAGCCGGGCCTTGACATATTAAATTTTCTTGATTTAGAATTTGCCATTTTGATACTTTCCTAAATGGGTCCGCAACACCTATATACTAGTTACCGTGAAATTACGGGTACATCTAGGCGCAAGCCCGCGAATAGCATTTATTACAAAAGTATAAGTGCCTGGAGGAACCGAATTAATAACAAAACACATGTTTGCTGTAGTTGTTTGTGGCTGAGCGAATGGAGCTATGGAGAAGGAAGCTCCCTGGTGTCCGCATTGGAAGCTAGAAGAAATAGCTGCGTTGTTCCCTCCTGATGCCGAAGCAAAGGGGAGCGCCGTATTGGACGAATCAAGCAAGAACACATCAATAGTATTTCCCCCTCCGCCCTCTATGTCGAAGCAGACCTCCAGGTTTTGAGTAGCGTTGGATACAACAATAGTGTGATACTCATTTAGTTGCTCTTGCATTGAAGGATAAGTACCAGCCTGAACATCGTCATCACAAAACCCGTCACTGCTGGTGGAAATATTAGGCGCTGTCATTGTTCCGGTAGCCCCAGATGGATCACATACGGGAGTAAAGGGAGAGAAATCAGAGTAAGAAGGCCCGTATTTCGACCCAGTAATCTCTACATCTGGCGGAGGCGGCTCTTCATCTTCAGTCACACCAATGCACACCCACACACCGTCAATCGCTATGTGAGTTACGCAGCCAGAAATTTCGTCTATCAGGTACCAACAATCAGCCGCCTCTCCAGTTGGGTCAGAATCACTTTCTGAATTCCAGGAGCAGGCGGTAACGCAACCATTGAATATTTCACAAAGCTTGTTTTTGATTTCATCAGAGTCGAAACAATCCAAAAATTGATTTTTTATTATATTTTCAATCGAATCATTAACTAGACAGTTTTTAATAATATCCTTAATGGTCTCTATTACGCTAGAGCTATCAGTGAGGCACTCAGCAAATGAGGAGCAAATAGAGTCAATAACGCCAGGATCGGAAAAAACTATTTCTTCAATCCAATTAGAGAATGAATCAATAAAAATATCTTTAGTTAAAATTTGATTTGCAAACCATTCACATAAGGCTTTGGAAAAATCATCGTCGGCGAAGCATTCATCGCTAACCGCAATACAGACAGCGTCAATAAAGGCATCACGATCTAAGCAATTATCCAGAATCCAAGTGCACAGCTCATTAACAGCTTCTGGTTTTTTTAGACCTTGCATTATTGTAAATAAATCGCTTGCGGTTATCCTTATTCCTGTTTGATCCTCATTGCAAGATAGATGAAGGTGCAGGCCTATATCTTCATTATTTGGACACCAATCATCTTTAAGTCCTTTGAACTTCCAGGTGTAGTACCAAATCCCATTCACGCAAACCAGATCTCCGGTTTCGCAAGACTCTGACCACTTGCAACCTCCATCAGTTGGACAATGCAGTATGGTTTGGTCTATCGCTTTAGGCATTTCAGTACCAGGCAAAAAGTTCGTTACATAAACTCCAATGTCAGAGCCGGGCCTTGACATATTAAATTTTCTTGATTTAGAATTTGCCATTTTGATACTTTCCTAAATGGGTCCGCAACACCTATATACTAGTTACCGTGAAATTACGGGTACATCTAGGCGCAAGCCCGCGAATAGCATTTATTACAAAAGTATAAGTGCCTGGAGGAACCGAATTAATAACAAAACACATGTTTGCTGTAGTTGTTTGTGGCTGAGCGAATGGAGCTATGGAGAAGGAAGCTCCCTGGTGTCCGCATTGGAAGCTAGAAGAAATAGCTGCGTTGTTCCCTCCTGATGCCGAAGCAAAGGGGAGCGCCGTATTGGACGAATCAAGCAAGAACACATCAATAGTATTTCCCCCTCCGCCCTCTATGTCGAAGCAGACCTCCAGGTTTTGAGTAGCGTTGGATACAACAATAGTGTGATACTCATTTAGTTGCTCTTGCATTGAAGGATAAGTACCAGCCTGAACATCGTCATCACAAAACCCGTCACTGCTGGTGGAAATATTAGGCGCTGTCATTGTTCCGGTAGCCCCAGATGGATCACATACGGGAGTAAAGGGAGAGAAATCAGAGTAAGAAGGCCCGTATTTCGACCCAGTAATCTCTACATCTGGCGGAGGCGGCTCTTCATCTTCAGTCACACCAATGCACACCCACACACCGTCAATCGCTATGTGAGTTACGCAGCCAGAAATTTCGTCTATCAGGTATGTTGACTCGCCTGACTCAGCTCCAGAAGGATCTGATTCAGAGTCTTCACTATTCCAATTTTCAGAATTAACGCATCCCGTTATTATTTTACAGATTTTAGAAGAAAGCGAATCTTGAGAAGCTATAGACTCAACTAAGTTATCACAAACAACATCTTTAATTTCTTGCTCAGATAGCACCTCATTTAATAGTTCACATACTATGTCTACAATATCTTGATTATCAAAACAAGATACAAGTATATTACATAAAGAATTTGTTAAATTTTCATTATTAAGCACAAAATCAATAAATTCTTTTTTACATCTTGGGTCTTCTAAAGCTATGTTTGTAAACCATAAAATAAATTTAGATATAAAATCTGGGCTTTTGAAACATTCATTAATTATTGTATTGCAAAGCCAATCGTAAAACTGTTCAGATTCAAAACAGTTTTTAAATAACCAATTACAGATTTCAGAAAGAATTAATTCATCGCTTACAGACTCAAGCACATCAACTATGTGAGATAAATTAATACGTATGCCCACTTGATCAATATTACAACTTAAATGTAAGTGCACTCCAGGGTCTAAGTCATCTAATATATCGTCAACGATACCTTTTGGTCTCCAGGTGTAATACCAAACGTCACCAATTTTAACTGTGTCGCTTTCCAAATTATTAGTGTCACAAATTTCTGCTATGTTGCAGCAGCCATCGGTTTGACATATTAATAATCTTGGATCAATGGCTCCTGGCGGACAATCTTCATCGTTATCCAAAAAATTAAATACAAAAACACCAGTATTGTCAAACGCTCTATTGTTTTTTGAAGTTTTGGCGCTAGAAGATGCCATCTTTGCCCAATTCTTAAACGAATCTACTTGTACAATCATATCAAACAAGAGGACAAAAGGCATGAACCCAGACTTGCAAAGCCTGGGTTCATCTAAACATTATTAAATTTTAACGATTTATTTTAAGATCGATTTATCTTATTATTAGCTTCTTCAATTTGCTCTATGAGTTTGTTGATTGTATGACTGTCCACGGGGTCAATATTGTTAATATTGTAGACACTATCATTTTGAATATTTGTTTTTGCTAAATTAGCTTTTTTTGAAAGCTGTTTTAGCATTTTGATTTTGTCTAATTTATTTTGAGCTAATTTATTTTTAAAAACTTTAGCAGCAGTTATTAAATAACCATGATAAACAATTCCAATTACATAAAGAAAGGGTCCAAAAATTAATACCAACAGGACGCCAAGCAATTTTGGGCCAAGATCAAGAATCATAAAAGAGTTTTTGACATTATCAACAAATAAAACTTTTGACAATAGAGCTACAGCAGCTAGTAAATAGCATTTAATAAAATTCATTTTAACTCAGTTCTCCTCCAGCAAAAGCTGAAATCATAGAGGGCGTATCGCTTCCAAAGCCAACAAAGTCCATCATATTTGGATCGTCTGGATCGGCAATAGAAAAGTTGTTTGAAGCCATGCCCACTACTGCTAGCTTAGCCTCGGGCATGTTCATTGCTTTGCGGTAACTTGCCAAGGCTTGAGTAGGGTGTATCTTTCCAGCCCAGGTTTCACTATCGGTATAGACCACAAAGCAATCGGCTTTAATGCCATTACGCTCAGCGTCAATCATTGGCAAAGCGCAATCAGTGCCACCAAACGTTAGTCTAGAAACGGCTGATATTGAAGAATTCAAAGTAGATCTCTTGCCAATGTTTAGATCAGTAAGCTCTGCTTCACTTCTTCGGCTCCATCCTTCACCAGAAGAAGTAAAGCCCTTTACGTAAGTATTAGGCTCAGTCTTGGCCGTAATCATAGCCATGGCTGCTGATCCATCTCTGCATGACAAATACTCAAGACCCATGCACGATGCATTCATAGAGGCAGACACGTCGAGAGCAATATACATATTGGCGCCTGAAGGATTTACATTATCAAACGCTAGTTCAAAAGTTTCCTCTAAGGCTTCCACGATATTAGCGTTAACTTTGTATGGATTAAATGAGCTGCCGTAGGTAACTGCCATTCCCCCTGATCCATAAACCCGAGCAGCAGACAGAGCGTTAATGGGGTGAATCCTGGAACGCTTAACATCTTGTAGGTCTGTAAGTCGAGCTTTGATAAGCTTCTCTGTAGAACCCATAGGGGTCAACATATTGAGACGGGCGAAACGAGAAAGGTTGCGGACTAGCGCAATCATACCCATGTCTGGAGCGATGGCTTCCCAAAATGCTGGTGACTTCTGAACTTCGTTAGAAAATGCTTCCCAAGGAAGACTTTTGTTTTCACTAAGAATCTTGATGGCCTTCTTGGGGTCTGTGATCTTGGCCACCTGCTCGTACGCCGAAACAATTGAGAGATCTGGGTTTCTGCTTAGTGCTTTAGAATCAGCCTTGCCAACCATGTAGGCAAACAGAAGGTTTCTGGTTGGATCATCCGTCTTTGGATGCGACAAGCGCATTAAGTCGCGATGTGTCCAACCATTGCGCTGGCGATACTTCACAGCGTGCAGGGCAAGCTTGTTGATGTCAGAGTCGGTGTAGTAAGAGCCAACGCCATTGCGAAGTCCCCTGCCCCAACCTCTAGAGCCAATATCTTTGATAAACTGAGCAAACTCATACATATGAGTACCCGTGCGACAAACAGTACTAATCGCACTTGAAGCCTCCTTAGAGGCAACAGGGTCGCCACTAGAGGCAGCCACAGCAAGGGCAAAGATAGCCGGAGTATTGCGAGCTGCTTTGCCCGACGCTGAAGTCTCAGCTATGATTTGAACAGTCCGTTTAGGGTCTTGAGCTATACACTCATTTAGCGAAGTAAGGTTGTCGCCGGTAAGCTTCTGCTGAGAAGCGTAAAAAGATCCACCTTCTGTTCCCATAACCAAAAATCGGTTTAGCTTGCTCCAACAATCAACTTCGTAAGAATAGCCACCGGCTGAATTCTTTACTTGGTTTGAGCCAGCAATGGGCTGGCTTTGTGGTGTTTTGTTTATTTGTTTTGCTGCATTTCTGTATGCGTTTGACATTGTTATCCTTTAATGTTAGATCACCACAGTATCACTTATCAAGTAAGATGTCAAGAAATTTTAAGAACTTAAACCTACTCAGATTTCTCTATCGATAATTATCAAAACTATGATCACAAGTTCCTCTTACTGTATTCTTTAGCTGCTGCGGTGACGCCAGCTTTAAGTTCTTTGAACCCTAGTTTGGTGGAAATAAGCCTTGCAGCTAATTTTGGAAATTTAATTGCTAGAAACTTTAGCAATTTGACAAGAAATGGTTTTGATTTGATTTCTGTAATTTTGCGTTTTAGCTTGCTCTTTTTTGATCTATAAACCTCTAGCCAAACAATTTGATATCTGTTTCTAGCTTTGACCATGATCGATTCCGCCATCCGCACATACTTGTCGGCGTTCTCATTATCGCTCAATGACAACCAATTATCTTCAGCCGTCACCATTGCAGATTTTGCCACGGCCAACTTGTTTAGAAGAAAGCTTTTGCCAGAATGAGATATAGACTCAGCTTCTTTTAAGATATGTATTTTTTTATAACTTGAGTATCCTGGAAGAGAGTACATAAACCTTGCGAGTCTAAACCCTTTAATCAATCTAAAAGTTATTAAAATAAACCAAGCCATTGATATGACATGCCAAAATAATAGCACTGCAAGTGCCATGGATTTGGCATATGGCTGAGATGACTTGCCGACAAATGTAAGAATTACCAAAAGGGCACCTAGTAGTATAGATGTAAATATTATTATCATACAATTAGCCTTGCGTTTGGCTTAATATCTTTACAAGTAAGGCCAATTATATTTATCATTTTAACTGAGCCAAGAGGCATACTCAATTCTACGTTACACGCTTCGCAGCAAACCTTGACAAGATGCCCATCTGTATGTATAAGAGTTTGATTATCACACATATCGGCACTGTACCACCTTTAACGCAAAAGGTCAAGGTATCAGTAAATCCTACAAGTAAATTACCTGAATAGAAGATTTTCTTCTTCGCTCTTTTTAAAGAAAACGCCAGAACCCATCAGCAATCCTCCCGCAAGAAGAAAAGCCCCGGCCAACTGCATCAGCGTGCCAGGTCGCGCACCAGTGTGGGCTAATTCTGTCGTCTCGGTTTGAACTAGGGACTTAGAGTCGACAAGTGGCTCAGGCGTGTTATTATCAAAAGGTCCAGGATACTCCAGTGAGTGTTCCGTTGGTTCGGCCGTTGGTTCGGCCGTTGGTTCGGCCGTTGGTTCGGCCGTTGGTTCGGCCGTTGGTTCGGCCGTTGGTTCGGCCGTTGGTTCGGCCGTTGGTTCGG
>Ga0209187_1001109_pt1 | contig 34889 bp, 36 predicted proteins | sample BantaG_FD_187430 | JGI IMG/M metagenome (GOLD analysis project Ga0209187, IMG submission 187430) | Marine algal microbial communities from Bantry Bay, Ireland - BantryBay_4 metaG (SPAdes) (version 2) | ecosystem: Host-associated > Algae > Red algae > Unclassified | place: Bantry Bay, Ireland...
GATGTTGTGTGGCTTGCTGGTGGATGGGGCGCTGCTTATGATTTGGGCCAATCAGAAATACTAGGCCAAAAAATTTCAGAAGCATACTATGCCGAAGATCCAATAGTTGGAACCATATGCCACGGAGCATTAGGTCTCATACAAGCTAAAGACACGCTGGGTAATTTTCTAATTACTGGCAGGACTATGACTGGAGTGACAGACAAGCAAATAATAGACCTTGGCATAAGTCTAACACCACTACATCCAGAGACAGAACTACGTAAAAAGGGAGTGAACTATAGAAGTAATTCAGGCAATATAGATATGCTCCAGACAATAACTGTTGTAGATGAAGAACGCCGATTTGTGTCAGGACAAAATCAAAATTCAGGTCATGAGACAGCACAAAAAATAATGGCGATACTTTATGAGCGATCAGGTAAGAAAATGTTAGATTGAAATTGTTAAGTGCAAGTGAAAGCGAAGTTCAAGTGCAAGAATCAAGAGCAAACACAAACTTCGCACTTGACATTTGAAATTGAACTTGACACTTGAACTTTAAATAAATATTGTAAAAATCAATTCTTCAGTCATGCAGGATTTAGTTATAGATACCATTTCAGATGCCAATAAGTTTGGACAAACAAATAATTGGAAATTTCAAATGGCAGTTTCTGGAATTAAGCGTAAGGCTATTTTAGCGAGGTTGCCACTGATTTCATCATTAGTGCCTAGAAGCTATTTGACTTATGTGGGAAAAAAATTACCAGTCAATGGTTTATTCGCTCATGGTGGTGGTCCGATTCATCCAGGTTGTACAATTGAAGAAGAGAAGTGCTGTCTCCATCCTCTAGAATTAGATCGTGATGATCCTGACTTTATAGCAAAAACCTCAGGTGGATTACATATGATTTCTGATGATGAATTCAAACCAGCATATCCAGATAAGATCATTGGAAATTTTACAGCTGCTAATCGTTTTCTCACAAATATTTCTCAGGACTTTTTAGGAGCCACGATTGATCGAAAAGTCATTCCTCAAAAAAATAATAAACAACGAGTCGAAGCTTATTTAAAAAGTGTTGTTGAATGTGACAAACTCGATCGTAAAATTATTATGGAACAAACGGCAACCTTCGCTTTCCGCTCTTCAAAGAATCCCAAAGAATGGCATGAACCAATTACTGACTCAATCCACGGCATCATGTTTTTCGAATGGGGAGTCCAAGGCCAAAAATTTAATGGAATCATTTTGGGAGGAACAGGAAAGTACACAGGCGTATCTGGAGAATTTACAAGAGAAAGATTACTAGCTCCAAATTTTGCAGGAGCAGAAACATTTCGAATTACATTTCCAGGATTGCCGAGACCGGATTATTGGCCTGAATAAAAAGCAAGTTCAATTTCAAGGTTCAAGTTCAAGTTCAAAACTGTAACTTCGATCATGAATTTTGAACTTGAACTTGAACTTGACACTTGACACTTGAACTTGATCTTGACACTTGAACTTAAAAAAATGCCTATCAAATATTACATAAATAATCTACTCCTCAGTTGTCTTCTCATGCTGTGCATCGGAGAAGAGTGCCTTGGTCAAGAGAATGAAACAAGACCAAATATAGTCCTCATATTAGTCGACGATGCAGCACTACAAGACTTTGGTGTTTACGGAGGTGAAGCTGCAACGCCAAATATTGATATGCTAGCGAATAATGGAACGCTATTCACTCAGTATCGTGCTACACTAATGTGTGCTCCATCCCGAGCAATGTTGGTGACAGGTTACGATAGCCATCTAACAGGTGTTCCCAATCTTCCCATATTCACACCACCAGAATATGCAGACAAACCTGGATATCAAGGTATATTGAATAATAAGGTTGAGACGATTGCAACACGATTAAAGAGGTATAACTATCGAACATATACCACAGGCAAGTGGCACTTAGGACATATGGAGTCTACCTTACCAAGCAAACGGGGATTCGATCGGACTTATATTCTCGATGCTTCAGGCGCTGATAATTATGAACAACGACCATATCTGCCGACTCAAGAATCTAAACCGCCATGGTTTAAAGATGGTCAGCGCATTGATTTGCCAGATGATTTTTATTCTTCTAAAAATCTAGTCGATGAGATGATTCAATTCATGGATGATGAAGAAAAAAAAGAAGATCCATTTTTTGCTTATCTAGCTTTTCAAGCCATTCACATTCCTGTTCAAGCACCTAAAGAATTTACCGAAAAGTATATCAAAACGTACGAACAGGGATGGGATGTCATTAAAAAACAAAGATTTGAAAAGGCTAAGGAATTGCAGCTTATTCCACCTGATGCTATAATGGGTCCAATGCAAGAAGGCTTACGAGATTGGAATGAATTAGAAGAACAGCAAAAACGATATTTAGCTAAAGCAATGGCCGTCAATGCTGGCATGCTTGAGTCTATGGATCATCACATCGGTCGCTATGTTAGCTATTTAAAGAGTCAGGATAAATTTGAAAATACAGTTTTTATTATCACATCTGATAATGGACCTGAAGCAAGTGCAGTAGGCGATGTAAAGTCTATGCAACTCTGGATGAAGTACGTCGCTGGCTATCATACAGATTATGATCGATTGGGTGAAGAAGGATCATTTAATTATATAGGACCAGAGTTTGCCAGTGCCTGTGCTGGACCAAGTTCGTTTTTCAAATTCTACGCTGGAGAAGGTGGACTGAGAGTGCCGCTGATTATGTCAGGCGTTGGTATTCCTCAAAGTGAACGAGAATCAGCTTTCTGTCGAGTGACTGATATTACACCGACAATTTTATCATTAGTAGGCATTGAAAACCCAAAAGTTGCTGCAGCAGGACCGATGACTGGTCGAAGTATATATCCGCTTCTTAAGAATGAGACTGATATTTTGTATGAAGACGACGAACCTATTGGTTTAGAAGCCGCGGGTAACGCAGCACTATACAAAGGAGGTTATAAATTAGTTCGAAATGGCAGGCCTTATGGAGATGGTATTTGGAGAGTGTACAACATAAAAAGTGATCCTGGAGAAACGGAAAATCTCTCTAAAACAGAGCGGTCTAAATTTGGTGAGCTTATTAAAGACTATGATGACTACACTAAAGAATATGGCGTCTTAGAAATGGGTATTAACTATGAACCACTTAATGAAATACAAAATAAGATGCAAAGAAGACTTGCAACTGCCGCGAGACCTTGGTTGCTTGTTGGTGTCTTGCTCTTCTTGGTTTATTTCGGGTTTAGAAAATGGCGAGGCAATCAGTCTACAATAAAAAAATGACGCCCCGCGGTAAGGGCGCCATGCTAGATATATACATTTACAACTTGGAATACTGTTGACTTTTCACTCCGCCATAAAATGCTTTTATGTCAGTAATTCAATTTTAAAGAGCGTGTAAAATTCGTTTCAAATGTCACTAGAGTATTCGTTTCTGTCACTCCTTTAATAGACAGTATTCGCTCATAGACGATGTCTCGTAAGTGCGTATTGTTAACGGCAAAGATTTTCACCATGATGGCATATCGACCGACTATGTTGACACACTCTACGATTTCTGGAATTTTTTCTAATTCGTGTATGATCGATTTTAAAAATTTCGGTTCGCCAATGATGATCTGAGTGAAGGCACAAGTTTCGTAGCCAAGTTTATCAGGGGTTAATTTGAATTGAGCATCAGCTAGGACACCAGAGTCTTCTAGTTTACGGATGCGTTGGTGTACCAAAGAATTGGAAACGTTCAAGTTTTTTGCCAATTGAGAATAGGCGATTCTGGCATTTTCTGTCAATTCATTCAGAATACGTATGTCTAACGCATCAAGTTGATTATTTGGTCTATATTCTTGCATTGTGAATAGTCAAATTAACATAAAATAGAGCTTAAAGATACAAAAATGATTACAAAACAAACTAATAAGTGCCAAAGAGACTTTATTTGTATTCTAATTGCATATATTAAATACTAAGCTAATGTTACTTAAATCTATACTTTCAGTTACGTTAATTCTCTTTTCTGTTATTGATATCCCAGGTTCATTACCTGTGTTACTGGCGATGAAAAAGGAAGGAGTCAAGATTCAACCTTTTATAGCAACCTTGACAGCAGGAGTCATCATGCTCATTTTCTTCTATGGAGGTGCTTCAGTGTTGGGTGTTATGGGCATTGACATGTCTTCATTCGCATTGGCGGGTTCCTTAATAATCTTCTTCATAGGATTAGAAATGGTCCTTGGTATCCGATTTTTCAGAGACACACATGAAGAAGGTGGAGGTACAGGCAGTATCGTTCCTGTTGCTTTTCCGTTAGTCGCTGGTGCTGGAACTTTGACCACATTGATTTCTTTGAAAACAGAATTTGATTCTATCTCCATTTTTGTTGCAGTCATGATCAATTTGGTTATTGTTTACATAACCTTAAGATCTACTGGTTGGTTGGAGAAGGTATTGTCTGCTCAGACTATTTCTACTTTACGGAAGGTGTTTGGCATTCTATTGTTGGCAATTGCTATTCAGATGTTTCGTTCGAATGTGATGGGGTAGTCTAAGTAAAATCATGAAAACCAAAATATTAATTCGGTACGTGAAGCGGGTGCGTAACAAAATTGATTACAACGAAACGAGCATATTTAAAGGCAATCAAGTTTCAGAACAGTACTATTACCAATATTACCAAAATCAAAAAGGGCCTTTTATTCGATCTATGTATCAATCGTCCTATCAGATTTGCAATGTGTACACAGACAAAAACAGAGTTCTTTCAGCTTATCAAAAGTTAAATGGATCAGAAGCGACCAATCAAGTATTTCTTGATCATGAAAACAAATACATTCCATTAGAATAAAGCCTATAATCCGCGAACAAATAAAATTTAACGATACATTTAATTGTCATGGATTCACCTTTTTAGATGCACAGTTTTAGATGGAGTTAGGTAGTGAAAAGGCAGACCTTATTATAATTGATGATAATTATCAAGACTGCGGACTGGAGGATCTAGATGAGCATGGCATCTGCCTGTATTATAATTCATTCAAACATCTGATGCATTCTGCAAGAAAAGTAAATGGTAATTTGCTGTCAAAATTTGGCATCAATCACCTAATGACTAAAGGAGAAGACGAGATATTGAATCGATACAAATTGGTGGAGCATAGTTATACACGATATTATAATCGATAAGTGATTCAAAGTCCCATGAAAATTTGATTCACATACAGGCAAATAAAAATTAGGATACTTTGAATTATTATTTAACTAATAGCGGTTCATATTTTGGTTAATAACAAAACTTCAGTCGAATTGATCATGAAAGACCCCAGCGGGGTCTAATATCGTTAGCCACGGGTATCAACCCGTGGCGTAATATAGAATGAAAAGCAAATTTGGCGCGATTTTTTGTAAAAATCGTGACAAATTTAATCCCGTCTAGATGGTATTTTTAGAGGAAGCCCCATAAAAATTTAATTTACAAACAGGCGAATAAAAATTTAGGATTTCTTGATTCTAGGTGATAATAACGCTGAAAGCGTTTTTGGCAATAGCCACGGGTGAAACCCGTGGCGGTGTATTAGAAATTAAGGCAAATTTGGCGAGATTTTTGGTGAAAATCATGACAAGTTTAATCATTTCTATATGAGTAATTTGGATTTAGTCTGGGATGAAATATTGTTAATGTGGAATTTTTTAAGAAAAGCTTATGGAGTTCGACCACCTCGATTCCGCAAAGCGGGCTACCCATCCTATCCATGAGTCGAAGTTCCTTCCTTACATGATGTGCATTTAGCACATCACATTCCGCATACGCGTAACAGTCAGTCATTCTATAGAGGAGAATTTTGCCCCGCTATATAATTGATAAGTATCCGCCATATCCATGCTAGTTAGTATTTTCAGAGGGAATCATGCCAAATTTATTCTATGACGAATATTGTTTTTAGAGGAAATCATGACAAATTTACTCAATGGTTATATGCTGTTTTGAGGGAGGATTGTGACAAGTGTATTTGTTGGTTAGATGTTACCCTGCTGATTTGACGACATCAATATTGTAGGATACAGCTATCCCCCAATTAAGTATTCAAAATAATCCCCCAACACTTTTTCATTCTCCACATGACTTGTCACCACTTCTAATATCGGCGGTTTATCAAAGTCCTCTTCATAAAACATTTTAAGGTAATTACTTAGATTATAAGCTTCGTCAACTTTATAATATGGACAACCAAATGCCTTGGCGATATACTCCGCAGAGTATTGCTGTTCTGTCGCAAAAAATTCTTTATACTGATTAGTCGTTTTAGGACCCGGGATAATTTTAAAGATTCCACCACCACCATTATTTACCATTACGATCCTCAAATTCTTTGGTAAGTGATGATTCCATAATGCATTGGAGTCATAGAAAAATGCCATATCGCCTGTCACTATTGTTGTCATTCGATTACTGGCAAATGCAGCTCCAGCAGCAGTGGAAGTCGAACCATCAATACCACTCACTCCACGATTGCAGAAGTAATTCAAGTTTTGTCGCTGATCAAATAATTGCGCGTACCGAATAGGAGAACTGTTACCTAAATGCAAATCTGTATTTGCAGGTACGGTTTTCAAAATATGATGAAATGCCAGCAAGTCTGACCACTCACATTGTTTTATAAATGCTTGATGTCGACTCTTCGTGTTTAGATGTTTATCGTGCCAGGTAGCTGAATATTGACTGTCTGTTTTTAAATCTGATATTACAGAAAGAAAGGCAGATTCTGTACTTCTGATGTGTTTGGTCAATGCTAAAAAGGTGTCTTGAGCCTGTTCCTGCTCATTGACGTACCAATGTTCTTTGGGATGGTACTTCCTGATCATCGCCTTTATCTTTTTGGATATGACGGCGTCACCTAGAGAAACAACAATATCTGGTTTGTATGTGTCTACATCGCCATCTTTAATGGTTGTAATCAATCTGTCAATACAAGGATTGTAAGGTGTAGCATATCTATTCGAACAGGTTTCTGAAATAATAGCAACTGAAGGATCTTGTGCAATTTTTTCTAGTAAAATATCAGTTTGTTTATTTGGTTTAGATTGACCAAAGATGATCAGTTTACGTTCAGCTTTCTTCCAAATGCTTTTAATGATTTCTCGCTCTGCTTCTCGAATTGAAATATCGGAGGGATGTGCATTAACCATTTGGAGATTGTCAAATTCTTTTGGCTCGACAACACCATAGAGTGGTTCGCTTAAGGGCACATTGATGTGTACAGGTCCTTTACATGGATTGTTCGCTAAGTTGATGGCTTCACATACCATTCGATCATTGTGCCTAAGATCTTGTAGTTGTTGTGCTTCTTGGATCAATTCAAAGCTGCCTTTAATATAATTGCTATAGACATTTTTTTGACGCATGGTTTGTCCTGCACCTTGATCAATCCATTCGATAGGTCTGTCTGCAGTTAGTACTAAGAGTGGAATTTTTTGATAATAGGCTTCGACGATTGCTGGAGCATAATTCAATGCGGCACTGCCTGAGGTACAACAAATAATGACTGGCTCATCGAGATGTAAAGCCATACCCATTGCGAAGAATGCTGCCACTCGCTCGTCTGGAATCGTGATGCATTCGAAGTTTGGATTTTCAACGAATGAGATAACCAATGGCGCATTACGCGAACCAGGCGAGAAGACAACATGTTTGATATGCTTTATCTCACAGACTTTGACGAGCCGTTGTATGAACTCTTTATTTGATACCATCTAATGCAAGGTAGGAATCTTCTAAAACGGCAAGTAATGTTTGGCTTTTCAATTCTGTTTCTTGCCATTCGGATTCGATGATGGAATCTTTTGTAAAGCCTCCTCCGACATAGATGGAAACGGCGTCTTTAAATAATTGCATACAGCGAAGATTGATAAATAAGGTGGTGTGATGATCGCTAACTGGACCTAAAAATCCACAGTAGTAATCTCGTTTGTGTAATTCTATTTGAGTGATAAATGTTATTGCTTTGTCAACAGGATAACCAGATATTGCAGGACCTGGATGCAATGCCAATGCGACGTCCACAGGATCAATAGCATGACTTGAAGAAAACACACTTTTAAGATGGACGACCTTACCAGCAACAGAATTTCTCGGACCTTCTAATTGATACTTAATGTATCTTTCGTCTAATTTGTCTTTGACATAATCGACAATGATCTGTTGCTCTTCTTTTTCTTTTGTCGTCCATGCTGGTGCGCCACATTCTGGATTTGCTAATGTGCCTGCAAGAGCGACAGTTTCAAATCCTTTGGAGTCGCTTTTTAATAACACTTCTGGAGATGCGCCCATCCAACTGCCTTGACCTGGAATGTTGAAAAAATAGCAAAACGCTTTTTGATATGTATTGACTAATGATCTGAATATGTTTCCATAATCTGGATTGACCAATTCAATTTTTTTAATCCTTGACAATATTGCTTTCGAGAACTGGCTGTGCTCTATATGTTTCAATAATTTTGCTGCTTGTAATGTGTAGTCTCCCTTTTTTGTTTCTGGAATAGTATTACCTGTATGTTTCTTAAATTGAATGATCGGATTCGTTATGATAGAAGTACATTTGATAAAAGTAGTGTCAACAGAATTTCGAATGAACGGGTGGATGACGAATTGATGTTTGCCGTCATCAGCATGCTTGTAAAGTTGAATTTTACTTTCGCCTGGAAGGCTAAACGCCACAAATGTATCTTCTTCTGTCAGTAACACTTTTTCCATTAATACTTTAACAATTCTAACGATTCAAAGTTTTTTCAAATGTCTCTTTTCGCATCACTTTTCCAGTCTCCGTATATTCAAATTGATGGACAAAGATAATGTCTTTAGGCAGCTCTCTTTTTGATAGATGTACAGATATTGCTGCGGTTAATTGAGATTTGTCTGCTGATTCACCCTCAATAACCAAGATAACTTCTTCACCATATAATTCACTTTTCCTTGAAGTGATAAAATATGGTTGATTCAGCACTGCACTCATTTTCTCTTCGATTTGCTCTGGATGTATTTTTATGCCACCGCTGTTGATGACATTATCTGCTCTGCCCACCCATTCAAATTCTTTATCGCTGATGAGCTCCACAACATCAGTCGTTTGTATTTTATTTTCTAAATGGTCAGCAATTATGTTTAGTGTTGCCTCTGGAGATTGGGAAAACTGTACACCTTCTAAAGCAGAAAAAGTCTTGGAGGGATGACTACCATTGATTCGCTTGACAGCAATATGTGTAATGGTTTCTGTCATTCCATAACCTAAATAGACTTCAGCTGGAATGTATTGTATATTGCGTAAAAGTGCTGCACCTACTGGCGCACCTCCCAGAAGAATTTTCTTGACAAGTCCCAATTTCCATTTAGATTGTTGAAGGACAGTTGACAATTGATGAGGCGTCATCGCTACGAAATCTAGCTCATCTTCGACATAGGCCAATGGATTCGACTTTGGTGGCACAATATTAAGATTCCAATTCAGCACAAGTGATCTGATAACCATCATTTTACCAGCAATGAACGAATAGGGTAGAGCAGCTAATGCATGAGTTCCCTTCGCCAATTGAAAATAGTGCCCTGTTTTTAAAGCACTTTGTTTCATTGACTCTTTAGACAATTTGATCGTTTTCGGAGTGCCAGTTGATCCAGATGTCTGAGCAGTCATAAAATCTCGATCGTCATGCCAGTCAATAATTACTTGTGCTAAGTCTTTGAGCCATTGTTCTTGTTGATGGAGCAATTGATTAGCTACTGTGAGCAACTCTTTTTGATGATATACTTTGTTGGGAAAGAAGAGATTCATAGAGTGGTGTATGTCCATTTACCATTAGGTGAATAATATAATTGCTCCCCGTCTAAATGCAATGGACTTTCAATGTTATTGGTGAATATCTGACCAGTGCCTAAGCCTTGAGGTAAGCGTATATTTTTTATTGCAGTCCATTGAGCAATGGCATTTAAACCAATATTTGATTCTAAGGCCGATGTAGCCCACCAGTCAATATTGAGTTTTTCAGCTAATAAAATCCATTCATCTGATTTGGCTAATCCGCCAACGAGGCTTGGTTTTAAAATGACGAAATGGGGTCGAATTGTTTTTAATAAACTTATCTTTTTTTCCATAGTCTTAATCCCAATCAACTCTTCATCTAAGGCAATTGGAATAGGTGTTGTCTTGCACAACTCACGCATGGCATTCCATTGCCCTTGCTTAATGGGTTGCTCGATGGAGTGTATCTGGAACTCAGATAAGCGTTTTAATTTATCGATTGCATGTTCTGGTAGAAAGGCCCCATTTGCATCAACCCTCAATTCCAATTGATTGGCATCAAAATGTTGGCGTATATAAGAAAGCAAGGCTAATTCATCGTCAAAATCTATGGCTCCAATTTTTAGTTTTAAACAAGTGAAGCCACTGTTACACTTTTGTTTTATTTGATCAAACATATACGATTTTGTCCCCATCCAAATCAAGCCATTAATTTGAATACCTTTTTTTCCAGAGGTGAATGCAGATGGAAATAACAGACCATCTTCCTTATTCTCCAGATCCAATAAGGCAGTTTCCAAACCAAATTGTATTGAAGGTAGATCGTCCATTTTAGCAATCTCAGGAATCAACTGTTCTGGTTGGTCAACGAGTCGACCTAGGGTTTCCTCGAGTTTTTCCACATCATCAGGGCTTAATCCTGCGATAAGTGAACATTCGCCAAAACCAACGTGACCATCCAATTCTAAGCGAATAATCCAACTGTCCTTAGTTTTTAGCACGCCTCGTGATGTGCCTGAAGGACGTTTGAGTTTGAGTTTGTATGTATAATATGAAGCCTTAATGAGTGCAATAAAGTGATATTCTTAGAAACAAGCTACTTTTGAGATTGTTGGGTAATAAATAAGTAGAAAAATATACTTTATGAATCCTTGGATACAAGCCTTCAGATTGCGGACGTTGCCACTTGGTATCGCTTCTATAGCTATGGCTACAATCCTTGCATACGGAGAACAGAAGCAATCATGGTTAATAGCTGGGCTGACCTTGTTAACGACAGTCCTCCTTCAGATTTTGTCCAATGTTGCCAACGATTATGGTGATTCTGAAAATGGTGCGGACAATGAATTGCGTGAAGGGCCATCTCGTCAGACACAAACTGCTGCAATTTCGAGAGAAGCTATGTTGCGAGCAATGATCATCTTAGGCGTGCTGACCTTAGTCTCTGGTATTTCTTTATTACTAATTTCTGGCTTGCCCGTTCTTCGAGTATTGTTATTTTTTGTCCTTGGCTTGACCTGTATCGTTGCTGCCATTAAGTATACGGCTGGTAAGAATCCTTACGGTTATGCTGGTTTGGGAGACTTATCGGTATTTATGTTTTTTGGTTGGGTCGGCGTCATTGGGGCTTACTTTTTACAGACAAAAAATTTAAGCAACATCAGTTATATTTTACCTGCGACGACATTAGGTTTATTTATGGTTGGTGTATTAAATATCAATAACATCCGAGATATTAATTCTGATAAAGCTGCTGGCAAGCGTTCTATACCTGTTCGCATCGGTAGGCCAAAAGCAGTTTTCTATCATTGGTTACTGTTACTCGGAGGCTTAGGCTTGACAATCTTATTCGTCGCACTCAATTTCAAATCACCCATCCAGTATATTTTTCTTATCGTACTGCCTCTGTTGTTGATAAATGGAAGATCTGTAGCGACCAAAACGGAGGCAATGAAGCTTGACCCTTATCTTAAACAAATGGTCTTAACCACGCTATTATTTGTCGCTACGTTCGGTGTTGGACACATTATATCCCATATTTAGAATCGTTCTACGAACTTTGGATTCTAAGTTGTAGTTAGGTAGTATATAAAACATACTTAATACATGGAAGATTTACCAAAAATAGCAGGAACAGCACCATTTAAACATGAAGCTGAAGCAGGAAAGACATATGCGTGGTGCACTTGTGGCTTATCAGATAAGCAACCATTTTGCAATGGAGCACACCGAGAAAGCGGAATGACTAATCTCAAAGTGACAGAAGAAGTATCAAAGGATGTCTGGTTATGCACATGCAAGCAAACAAAAAATCCGCCTTACTGTGACGGTAGCCACAAAGCGTTATAAGATCAGTTAAAGGAGTTTATACTCTGATAAAAAAATCTAACCTCATAGAGTTACCATACTTTATGAGGTTTTTTTGTGTCCAATCCATTCCTTGCCTCCCGCGCCCTTGTTCCCTTTTACTTCTTTTTCAGGCATAATCACATTCATCCCAAACGAATTCTCTCCCACCCAATACGAATACTCAATCACTGAGAAATCAACCTTCATTCCCATGCATCTTTGAATTGTCTTTATTATTCAATCACTAAAAACAATAACAATGAAAAAGATAATTGCATTAAGTCTATTATGTGTATTCACATTGACAACGATCAAAGCAACCGATTTGACTAACGCAGAATCGGCTTATGTCACTGCCCCCTCAGGCTTGACTCTCCGAGAAGCACCTAATCGAACAAGCCGAGTACTCGAGATCATACCATTTGGCGAATCAGTAAACATCATTTTAGATGATTCATCCGAAATGAAAACAGAACGAATTGATTGGGTGAAGGGTCAATGGATCAAAGTAAATTTTGAAGGCATTAAAGGCTTTGTATTTGATGGATATTTGTCAAATCTTCCAGTCCCTTTAATGGATTTTGAATTGGTAGACAGTGATCTTGATTTCACCTATGCATTTCATAGTTGGATGGATTACAGATTTACAGAAGTCACAGCTTCAGATACCATTATCAGAGAAAATGATTTTACAAAAGTCATTCATCATTTTGAAAACGATCAAGAGTTAATCGAAAAAGATGGAGCCACCTTTTTTATGGTAGATGCGACGCTTAGTAATGTTCGAATAACAGATGTCTATAATTTATTATTGAGTATGATGCCAAATGATATTCACAGAAAGCATGTCCAAGATTCTTCAGTATTTATCGAAGACAATTTTGGTGAATTAACTCAGATAAAATTATTGTTAGACAATCCTGTGAAGATTAAAAAGCAGAGCAACGGACAAATAAATATCAAGTTGTATTCAAATTATACAGGTTGTAGTCTATAAAATTCATGAGTCGCAAATTGATATTATATAATGAAAGGTGGTCCAAGGTTTGGGCCATCTTTTTTTTATTAATCTGCCAACGGAGTGAAGGTAAGATCTGAATCATTATCGCTGTCATCAGCATAATCCATATTGTCGGAACTATCTCCTTCGTTGACAGCAATATGATTTATACCCGCATCCTGAGCTGCTTGAAAATCTTCTGGATTATCAACATGGTATAACCTTGTGGCATATCCATTTTCGTTCATCTCAATTGCAGCGTCTAAATCACTCGTATTGTAAAATACTGCATCTGGAGAAACGCCTGTGTCAGGTTTAGGTGCAATGAAAGCGGCTTGATTTCCAGCTCCATTACTGACATATTCGCCCAACTGACCATCCATATCTCCGCCAGTCACTACAACCATTACTCTTCCATCAAGATCTTCTAATGTTGGCCAACCCCCAATCTCAAATGCTTCTTCCAATGTGCTCGCTCCAGGGACACTATCAATCCAATCTTGCGGCGTATACAACTTAGGTCCTAATTCTTCTCGTAGTACGTCATCAAATATATCTCTTGAAAGTTCTTCACTTTGCAGTAGAGGATCATTTTTTAAATCTATAAAAAGCGTAATTGGTTCGTGATTATTTAGACCCCCAACTTCCTGCAATCCCACTGTTAAACTGTCAATACGAGTGCCAGTATCCCAACTAGCGTGGTAGACAGGATAATCTCCATCAAGAGTTTCATCGTCTCCTACTTCAAAGAATTTATCTGGATCACCATGATGAATATCTAATTCGAATGAGTGAATGCCTTCTTGGTTAAACTGATCAGTTATGGACAAATTGTGATCATCAGTATCAAAGGAATTATGAGAAGATAATTGCTGAATGCTTCCATAAGGAAGGAGTCCATTAATGCCATTTATTTTGTCTTGGATAACCGCTCTACGTGGATCATTTGGAGAAAATTGATACAGGTTATCAATCAAGTCATTTCTTAAATCTAACACCTCTTCTAAGTTTCTCCCATCTATCACTGCGTTTACATTATCAATAGCTTCTTGTCTGGCTAGTTGTGCACCAATATCATTTGGGTGGGGATTGATGTCTAGGATCCTATCTCTTTCTAATAGTAATGTTGAGAGTGAAGCATCCTCCAATTCTCCATCAGACAGACCTACATTTACGGGTGTATTTTGCCTATCACTTATGGGTAGTTCTTGGCTAGGTTGACTTGGCTGACTTGTTGTTTGTCCCATCGCAGCTAATGCTTGTTTGACTATTGACATTGCCGAATTTAGACTACTAATAACTGATTCCATTTTTAATAGCTTTAGAATTTTTAATGGTGTTAAGTTGATAATTTTATTTGGCTACTTCAATGCCACAAGCTTTGTTTCCAGTTTAATTCTATCAATTTTAATAGATCTCTATTTGATCAGATATGATAAATTTATGAATACACTTAAAGTGGCGTATCATAGAATCAAAAGCAAATTTGGAGAGATGTTTTGTGAAAATCGTGCAAAATTTAGTCATTTCTATATGAGTAATTTGGTTTTAGTCTGTGGGTGAATGAAATATTGCTAATGTGGAATTTTTCAAGATAAGATTATGGAGTTCGACCACCTCGATCCGCAAAGCGGGCTAACCCATCCTGTCCAAGAGGCGAGGTTCCTTCTTTATATGATGTGCATTTAGCACATCATATTTCCGCTAGGGCGGAACCATTCAGTCTTTCCATAGAGGAGAATTTTGCTCCGCTACATAATTGATAAGTATCAGCCATATCTATGCTAGATATTATTTTCAAAGAAAATCATGACAAATTTATTCTGTGACGAATATTGTTTTTAGAGGAACTCATGACAAATTTATTCTATGATGAATATTGTTTTAGAGGATATCATAACAAATGGAATTCCAATTGAATTGCTAATTCTCAAATAGATTAACTAAACCACAATGGTACAGAGACCATCGATTCAGAATCCATCCAGATCGCCACGCTGAGGCAAAGGCCTCCGTTCCTCTTGCCAAGAACAAGAAACTAAATCGAGAGGTACGGAGACCTTCGATTCAGAATCCATCCAGATCGTCACGCTGAGGCAAAGGCCTCCGTTTCTCTTACCGAGCCAAAGAATATAAATCGAGAGGGACGCAGACGTAACTCCATAAAGCATATCTTCGTTGACCTATGAATCTGGTTAAGCTTTTACCGTCACCAAAACTATGGCCATTCTTTTATGGTTGGATGATTCTATTTGTTGGTGCGATTGGATTACTGGTTAGTGCTCCAGGGCAAACGATTGGTGTATCTGCATTTACTGACAGCTTAATACAGGTGTTGTCATTAAGCAGGGATGAACTCAGTTTGGCATACATGGGAGGAACCATGATAAGTGCGGTCTTATTGACCAAAGCGGGTAAATTCTTTGATCAGTATGGGGCGATGCGAACTGCCATTTTCGCTTGTTTGGGACTTGGTCTAGCCCTATGCTATTTAAGTCGGATAGATTGGATTTCGAGTCTCTTAGGTCCAGCACGTTTGCGTACGATGATCGTATTATTAGTTGGATTTGTGTGCATCAGGTTTTTTGGTCAAGGGATGTTGACTTTGGCGTGTCGGACGATGATTGTCAATTGGTTTGAAGTGCGACGAGGATTGGCAGTTGGTCTCTTGGGTATTGCTACTTCGTATGGGTTTTCGATGGCTCCTGTGTTTTTTGATTCTCTAATCAGTGATTATGATTGGTCTGGTGCTTGGCTTGTCTTAGCATTAATCGTGGGCTTAATTTTTTCCATTTTTGTTCTTCTCTTTTTCAAAGATGAGCCTGAGAAATATGGACTCATTCCAGATGGATTTTTATCAAAAAAAACAAATCAAAAAATAAATAAATTTCCAGTTGTTAAAGAATTCACACTCCATGAAACAAGGCGTAATTCTAGTTTTTGGATATTATGTGGATTGCCTGCTATGTTTGGATTGTATATGACTGGGTTTACATTTCATGTTGTTTCTATTTTTGCAGAACAAGGAATCGAGCGGTCTATTGCTATTCACATTTTTCAACCTATAGCTATTGTGTCCATTATATCTACAATCATTTGTAGTTTGAAAAGTGATCACGTAAAAATTAAATACTTAGCCTTTTACTTTGGTATTTGTTTTTTGTTTGCCACTATCGGAGTCAGGTATTTATCTGCCGAAGGTTTTTTTTATTGGCTTTTAATTGTGTCCTATGGTGCGGCTACGGGTATTGCCACCATGTTCATCTCTTTATTTTTACCACGTTTTTTTGGTCGCCAACATTTAGGTTCGATAACAGGACAAGCGATGACACTTATGGTTTTTGGAAGCGCGATTGGACCTATTTTATTTAGTCAGTCTTTGTCCTTATATGGAAATTACGACTTGGCGTCATATTTCTGTGGGGCGGTCGTCTGTTGTTTATTAGGAGCACTATTTTTTATTACAAACCCACAGACCACCAATTGATTCTAGCTAAGGATTTATCCAATTCTTTAGAAAGAGACTTTCAGTAGTAAACACGCTGACACTGAAGGCGTCAAATAGAATTAACCAGTATAAAGTGCTGAGGAAATAATTAAAATTTTATATTTTTTGTATTTTGAAAGTGATACGTTCATTCTAACATCACATCTCAAGATATGCTCCAACTAAATCGCCGCAAGTTTGTCTCTTTGTTAGGACCATTAGCAGCCTCCACTCTTTTCAAAACGGGGCCTAATCTTATCCTACACAATGCCAATATTATAACCGTAGATCCTAATCAACCAAAAGCGCAAGCCATTGCTATATTTGGGGATCGCATACTTCATGTAGGTACTAATGAAGAAGTCTTGAAGCTTGCCACAACATTTACCCAGCTTGTTGATATGGGAGAGCGAACCATCACACCTGGGTTTATAGATGCGCATTCTCACCCTGCCTCCTCAGGTCGTCGACACTTGATTGACATCGACTGTTCTTTGGATTCTATAGCAGAGATAAAAAAATTGGTCAGAGAAAAAGCAATGACTTTAGAAAAAGATGAGTGGGTATTTGGCTTTAAGTATGACGACACGAAAACTTCAGAAGGACGTTACATTAATATTATTGATCTTGACGAAGCCGCTCCAGATCATCCTGTGATTATCAATCACAGAGGTGGTCATACTGCTTTTGTAAATTCCAAAGCATTGAAAATGTCTGGCATTAACGCATCGACAAAAGATCCTAATGGGGGACATATAGATCGCGATCCAAATACAGGAGATCTCACGGGCAGATTCTTAGAAACAGCTACCGACCTAATAAAAGCCGATCGTCCAAGACTAACAGATCAAATGTATATCGACGGCGTAGAATTGATCTCTAACATGTTAGCAAAATCGGGCATCACATCTATCCATGATGCTAGTGGCGGCATTAAAGATCTAGATGCTTATCAGCAAGCCAATAAGAATGGTGTCCTCAAAACGAGGATTTATAATCACATCCGCGGCTTTCAGATTTATAAAATGATTGCTGCAGGAGTTAGTACCGGACTTGGTGATAAATGGGTCAAAGTTGGACCGTTGAAGAGTGTCATCGATGGGTCAATTTCTGAACGAACAGCCCGATTATCAGAACCTTATATCGGTTCAAAAGATGATTACGGCATACTCGTTTCTGATCCAGAGGACTTGTATACACTGTGCCGTGATGCACACAATGCTGGGTGGCAAATAGGGGTGCACAGCAATGGAGATGTGGGGATTGACATTACACTTGGGGTGTTTGAAAGACTTCAAAAAGAAAGCCCAAAAAAAGACCCAAGGTTCAGATTAGAACATTGTACGGTCATCAATGATAGTCTTGTCAAAAGAATAGCAGCTCTTGGAGCGATACCTTGTCCATTTTCAACCTATGTGTACTGGCATAGCGAGAAGATGAAATTCTATGGAGCGGAACGCCTGAATAACATGTTTGCACTAAGGAGTTTTTTGGATGCAGGCATCAGAGTAACGCAAACTTCTGATTATCCACCAGGGCCATACGAGCCAATGATGGCAATCCAATCAAGTGTTACGCGTGTTGGATATGATGGTCAATTGTGGGGACCAAATCAAAGGATTACTGTAGAAGAAGCCATCAAAATAGGAACTTTAAATGGCGCTTATGCTTCATATGAAGAACATGAAAAAGGATCTCTCGAAGCAGGTAAACTTGCAGATCTTGTTGTACTCGGTTCAGATCCAACTCAAGTTGATCCCATGACAATCATAGATATTCCTGTTATGAAAACGATGGTCGGTGGGCAGTGGGTGTATGTTGTGTAAATTCATATTGCACTTCTTTATGCAGAAATGACATACACTTACATCAATATGCTCAGAGAAATGGCTTAACTATTTTTAACAATTCATAGAAACTTAAAACTCAAAAAACATGTTTCTAACTTATTAACTGATTCTAAGTATGAACAGACTCGTTTTTGTATTTCTATTGGTTTTGATTTTAAGCAGTTGTGGCAATGAGCCAAAAGATAATGTGCAATTGCAAGAACATGGCGTTTTTGATTTTTTTAATGAGTCAAGTGCTATCGACGATAAAGCGGAGTTACCTGATTTTGTTGATCCACAAGCGGTCTTATGTTTCGGTAAAGGGTTGAAAGTAGGTAGATGCATCAGTAAGCAATTAGAGAAAGACATTTGTGTCGGCCTTATCAAACACAATAAGAGAGTCATTGCTATAGAAGTGGCTTGTGGTATTATGCATCAAGATAGCATTACAGTTATTTCTGATCCGACACCAATTTTCACAGAATAACTCACCGGAGATTTACAAAATATTATACCAAATGGAAAGTGGTTTGGGAATATGTTGACAACATATTTTGTTTGATATCAAGGCGAAAAGCACAGCGAATACAAGTATTCACGAGCATTTTCAACGATGAGAGCGAGCAAAAGATAAAGTCAAATGTCTCAAAATATTTTCTTTTGGGATAGTAAGGTATATGCGGCATTATTTTTCAAATTCTTTTATCTGCTCCAATATATCTGCTGACTTTAGAATCGGTTCCCATTCTCTACCTGATAGGAAGAAATCTCTAAACGTTGAGTCATTGTTTTTGTAGCTCAATTTTTGGTAGAGCCAATAAGCGACATAGCTCAGGACTAGAAATAGCAATATATTTATACCGCCATAGATAAATGGACTTTCCTTAAAAGCATCTATACTCACCCAACAAATTACCCAAAAGGCAATTGAAAAACAGACAAATTGAGACTATTGAAACTCGAGATTCTCAGTTGTGATAATTGTTTCTGGGTAGATAGCACTTCTTCATTATTTCTAATTTGACTTATCAAATACAATTGATAAAAATATTGGGACAGTACGAGTATCATAAGTATTGATAAAACTCCAAAACCTATAGCGACAACATAGGCCTTTGCAATAGTTGCGATCATTGTAATGCCAATTAGTATTAAAGTATATGGCAGACCAATAAGAACTGCTGTCCACTTTGGTAGGTACAGTTTGCTTATTTGTTTATTTATTTTCTGTCTTGAAATATTTATCGCTAAGTCTTTATTAATAATAAGCATATCATCAATCTTGCGGTCGAATGATTTCCAAATAGTTTCTAATTCATTGTTTTCCATAAGTCTTGTTTTTATGTTCATCAAATTTTTGTTTGAGTACCTTTTTGATTCTGTATACTTTGGTTGTTACATTTGTTTGGGTTGATTTTATAATGTCTGCAATTTCTTGGCTGTCAAGTCCCTCAAGATGCAATAGGATTATTGCTTTATCAATTTCTCGTAATTCTCGTATAAGTCGATTTAATAGAACGATGCGATCATCTAATAAATGCTCTTCGCTGTCTGAGATTTCAATTATTGGTGATAGGGGAATTGTTTTTTCTTTTCTGAATTTATTTTTTCGATAAAAAGAAATTGAAGTATTGAGAGCAATTCTGTATATCCAAGTCGACCATTTATATTTGTTATCATACCTATCAATAGATATCCAGAGCTGTAAGATAATTTCTTGAATTAAGTCATCTTTGTCAGAATTGTCCGAGCAATACGTATTGGCTACTTTGAAAATGATGCCTTTATGACGGTCAAGTACTGAAACAAATATGTTTTCTTTATTATCCAAAACTGAATACTGTTTACTCCATTATTCGCAACAGTAATCGATTTGACACAACTTTTAGAAATTTTCTTCATGCGTTTTAATAAATACTATCTGTCAAGATGCTAGATTCGCTGTCACAAATTGACTTTATTTTTCTTGTTATATAGTTGTGAAAACTTAATAATACTTAACACTGGTTATCATATATCAAATTAGCAGTACAATCATCACAGAATCAGCGAATCAGCAACAATTTTCATCCAATAAGTCAACAAAAGCATCGGGAGTCTGTTACGATTACATGAAAAACATCTTCATAGTAGGAGCTTCTTCAGGCATAGGCAAAGCATTGACTCAAATTTTGCATGAAGAAGGTCATAAAGTCTACGGGACATACCTAAAGAACCATGTACAAGACAATGGAGCTATCTATCGTAAGCTCAATGTCTTAGAAGAAGGAATAGAACCTGGATTTTTGCCAGAGAAACTTGATGGACTTGTTTATTGTCCTGGTAGTATAAACCTAAAACCTTTTCATCGAATAAAACCTGACGCGTTTGTTTCAGATTTTGAATTGCAAGTCATAGGTGCGATAAAAATCATACAATCTGTGATGCCTAATCTCAAAGCTGCAGAGAATCCATCTATTGTCTTATTCTCAACTGTAGCAGTCCAGCAAGGATTTAATTTTCATAGTCAAGTGGCGACATCTAAGGGTGCGTTGGAAGGCTTGACAAGAGCATTGGCTGCAGAGTTTGCACCTAATATCAGAGTGAATGCCATTGCACCTTCTTTGACAAATACTCCCTTAGCGGGAAAATTACTCTCTACAGACGAAAAAGTAGAGCAGAACAACGAGAGACATCCAATGAAACGAATTGGCGAACCTTTAGACATAGCCCAAATGGCATCGTTTCTTTTATCAGATAAATCGAGTTGGGTGACAGGTCAGATTTTGAAAGTTGATGGTGGTATGTCTAGTTTAAAACTTTAAAATAAAATTATGTTCGGATTATTTAAAAAGAAAGATCCAGTAGAAGCACTACGGGATCAATATAAAAAGCTCCAAGAAGAAGCTTTCAAATTTTCAAAATCAGACCGCATGAAAGCAGACCAGAAGTATGCTGAGGCGGAAGATATTATGAAAAAAATAGAAGAACTATCCAAATCATAGCGTGGAGAAAAATCTTACGGAGCGAGATATTGATCGCATCATTGAAATGGCCTGGGAGGATAGAACTCCTTTTGGGGCTATCGAATACCAATTTGGCTTATCAGAAGGTGAGGTTATTAAATTAATGCGCAGACAACTCAAACGCTCCAGTTTTGAGCGTTGGCGTAAGCGAGCCCAGACCATTAGCCAAAAGCACGTGAAAAAGCGTAATCCAGATATCAACCGATTTAAATGTTCAAGGCAACGGAGCATTAGTAATAATAAGATTTCCAAAAGATAGAAAACTCACTCTTTACTAAATACTGTTTTTTGTTCTCTTTCTAAGTCATGAATGACTTCTTTGTGATTAACTTCAAATTATCATAAGAACAACAATTGTAGCTTTTCAAAAAAAGAATTAATCAAATAGAGTACAATTCTAAAGTTCTCTACTTATTAGGGTACAGATGGCAATTGTCATCTTGGGCGACACGCCCTTTGAACTCTAAAATTCTACTATGAATACGAAAACTATTCACTCGACCCTTTTATTGCTCTTATTATTGATACTAGCTTCATGTGGTGAGGAAGAAAGTCTTTTGGGCATTACAGAAGAAGAATCAACTGTCGTAAGTGAATCTACAGTTGACATACCAGACTGGACCGAAGACACGCACAGCAAAAGCGCAGATCCGAATTTTGAGGAAGTGTTTGAAGATAATGCAGTCAAGCGTTTAGACTTTGTGATATCAGAAGATAATTGGGATTTGATGTTGCAAGATATGACCAATCTATATGGTGCTTTTGGATCTAGAAGCAGCGATGGTTTTGCAAGTGATGATCCCGTATTTGTATCAGGTTCTGTGTTTTATACTGGTATCGAATGGTATAAAGTCGGCTTTCGATTTAAGGGTAATTCCAGTCTTGCTAGTAGTTGGCGGGCAGGAATACAAAAGCTATCCTTCAAGCTAGATTTTGATGAGTTTGAGGATGAGTTTCCTGAAATCGATAACCAGCGATTTTATGGATTTAAAAAGCTAAGCTTGAAAAATAATTTCGATGATAAATCAATGCTGAGAGAAAAAGTAGCTGGGGAAGTCTTTAGTGATGCAGGGTTAGTGACTTCGCATACAGCATTTTACACGCTTTATGTGGACCATGGTGACGGACCTCAATATTTCGGTCTATATACTTTAGTAGAAGAGGTTGATGATACAGTTATAGATACTCAGTTTGACGATAATGATGGTAATCTGTATAAGCCAGATGGTGATGCTGCAACGTTTGCAGAAGGCACATACGACGAAAGCGAATATGTGAAAAAGACGAATGAAGACGAGGCGGATTTCTCAGATGTTTAGTCGTTATTGAATGTCTTACACGATGATACTCGAACGTCAGATCCGTCGACTTGGAGAGCGTCCTTGGATGAAGTATTTGATACAGATGTATTTCTAAAATATTTAGCGACAAATACAGTGATTCAAAACTGGGATACTTATGGTCGTATGACACACAATTATTTGTTATACAATGACCCTGATACGGATAAATTGACATGGATTCCTTGGGACAATAATGAATCACTTCAAACTGGAAAACAAGGTGGTGCATTAAGTTTAGACTTTTCAAATTTACAGTCTTCAGAATGGCCGTTGATCGAGTATTTGTATCAAGACGATGTGTATAGAAATCAGTATAACACTTATGTGCAAGAAGTGATCGATGGTCCTTTTCATCTAAGTAACATCGATGCTAAGTATACAGAGAATTCAACGCTTATAGAACCATATGCGACATCTGAAGTCGATGGTTACAGTTTTTTAAATAGTGGTGCTGACTTCTATAATGCAGTCTCCGAGCTAATGAGTCACCTATCTAATAGAAGTTCAGTTGCAGAGCAGTATCTAGAAAATTACTAATGTTTTGGTTGCATCGATAGCCACGGGATTTATCCCTTAGTAGAGCGCTGAAAGAAGATCCAATTTGGCGTGACTTTCATAAAAAGTCACGCCAAATTTATTCTATGACTAATGCTATTATTAGAGGAATTCATGCCAAATTCTATTCGTTGACGAAGATTATTACTTGAGTAAATTATGATTATCCAATAGAAAAGAAGGCAATGACAAAAGTATTTTCCCGGAACCAACCGAATCAACTATCTGAGGTAAAGAGGCGTTCGCAACAATTATATTTCTAAAAGAAAGTAATGTCTTTCTAAAGTGCTATGTTGCGCTGCGAATGACCAAACTGGAGAAACCTCTTTATACTAAATCCTTTTTTGTTCTCTGTCTGAGTTACGCATTATTCGGCAGCAGTTTCAATATGATTATCCCAGAGTTGCCTTCTTTTTTGACAACATTGGGAGGCGCAGAATACAAAGGATTTATCATATCATTGTTTACGCTGACAGCAGGCCTATCAAGACCGATCAGCGGTAAATTGGCAGATACCATTGGCCGAGTACCTGTCATCATGTTTGGGACGATTGTTTGCATCATCTGCAGTTTGTTCTATCCTATTTTGAGTACCGTGGGAGGCTTCATGTTGTTGAGATTGTTTCATGGATTTTCCACAGGATTTACGCCTACTGCGATGACCGCCTATGTCGCTGATATTGTGCCGGTTCATCGGAGGGGAGAAGCAATGGGCATCATTGGTGTAAGTTTAAATGTTGGTTCATCCATTGGTCCACCCGTAGGTAGTCAACTAGTCATATGGTACTCTCTGAATACGATGTTTATGGCATCATCACTGGTGGCAGTATTGTCCATGTTGTTATTGATAGGCATTAAAGAAACACTACCGAATAAGCAGCTTCTAAGGCTAAGTCACTTGCGATTAAAGAAGTCAGAAATCATACATAAAAACAGCATCATTCCAGCGATTATATGTGGCTTGATCTATCTTGGCTTGGGAGGATTGATTACAATTGGCCCAGATCAATCTGAGTTTTTAGGTGTGATGAATAAAGGTTTATTCTTTACCAGTTTTACAGTATGTACCATTTTGTCAAGATTGGTGGCCGGGAAGTTTTCTGATATTTATGGTCGCGTGAAAGTGATCGCAGTCTCAGTTGTTTTGATGGTACTGTCTTACATACTATTGTCAATGGCTAATAGCAGTGTCAGTCTTTTAGTTGCAACAGGTTTTTTGGGTTTTTCCTTAGGGATTGCAGCTCCTGCTATATTTGCCTGGACCATTGATCGGAGCAATGATTTGAATCGAGGTAAAGCGATGGCTACAGTGTATATCGGCTTGGAAGTGGCTATTGGGTCTGGTGCCTTATTGAGTGCATTTGTCTATGACAATACACCAGAGAATTTTGAGACAGTCTTTCTCATTATGGCGGGAATTACTTCTTTAGCAATTGTGTTTTTATGGAAAGAGCTTAGACGATCGTCACAGTAATAGAGAAAGTCTAAATGCCTGCACTTGCCCTAACCTTAAAGGGAAATCAACCCACATCTAGCTCTAGATTGAATATTAGGTTATAATACAAGCTTCAATGTCTAGGCTGGCTTCCCTTCAGGGATCAAGGGCGCGGGTGGAATGATATATTATGGATTGCTAACTAATCTAAAATGGTGTAGTCAACATCCAATTTTCTCAATTTCCTAAACGCGGTACTTTCATTAAAACTAACCTTGATTTCAACAGGGTCTCCCTCTAATAAAATATCAATAGATTCTTGCGCCAAACTTTGATCAATATCGTCAGCTATTTCAACAAGCATACTTATCAATGCTCGTTTATCTGGCCTAGCTGCTGAACACGAATTGAGTTTGATGATCATAAGACAAAATTTATACGAAGATAATCATTCACTCAATCATTCTTTGTTCCAATCATTCAATCATCTTATCATGTAATAATCCTAACATTCAATCACTCAATCACTCAATCATCCAATCAACCACTTATTCGCCTTGGCAAACAAAGAACCCACAATCTTGTTAATTGTATGTTCAAAGAAACGCTTAGACAATCCCCGCATGAATAGAAAAACAATACTTGATCAAATCATACTTGCATACAGGAAATTGATCGAAGACCGATATGATTATGAAGTGTTATCCAAACGTACTGACTTACCTGAAACGTTTGATGAGGAAAAAGTAGATCGTTTTAAATCTTACTTTTTGAACTCCATTTACCCAGATCCTGTTAAAAGAAGAGAGTTGAATGAAGCTTTTGATCAACTAGAAGATTATACCAAGCAACCTAAAAAATTGATAAGAGTGTTGATGGAGTCTGCGATGGTAGTATTAAAATACGGGAGGTCATTACCCAAAATATTGACAGCTGGATTGAGTGCTTTGCGTTCGTTTAGAGCAGCGACAACATTTGAGAGGAAGTTAGTTGATGCGGCAATTCGCTTTGAGATGACAGAAGAGATCGACAAAGCTCAGATGAAGCAGTTGTTGCAGTTTTTGGATTATAGTGAAATTGAATCATTCATGTCGCATACAGAAGCATTGTTTAATACAATTCACGATCGCACTTTAGTACAGAAAATAAAATCTATTGTCCAAACATTGGTAAATAGAATGAAGGCTAAGCCAGAGTTGTTTTCAGCTAAAGAAATCGAAGGTCTAGAGATTGGAAAAGACATCATCATTGAAGGAGATGCACTTTTTCAAGAATTATCAGAAGCAGATCAGCAAAGAATTTTCAGCTTTATTATTGACTACGAAAGATCTTTTTTTAGTGACTTGCATAATCAATTGCTATAGTCTTAGGTTAAAGCTACGAAAGTATCAAAGTGATCAAACCATTACATTAAGGACTTTTTGGTGCTCATAAATTTTAATTGATATATAATCCTTAATTTGCCACTAGTTTATGACAAGAGAAAACTCAATATTGGAAAAGGTGCTAAGAAAGCATGTGAAGGCATCAGAAGAGGAGATCCAATATGCGCTACAAATAGGCGATATACGTAAGTATAATAAGGGTGATCACTTCCTTACTCCTGCTACTGTATGTAATAAAATAGGGTTTATCGAAAGTGGTATTGCGATGATCTATCGATTAGAGACAGATCAGAAGAAGGGTGTGATGGAGTTTTATTCTGAAGGAGAGTACATCACAGATTTCTATAGCTACATCAAAAAAGAACATTGCTTATTCCATATTGTTTTTCTAGAAGATACAGTTGTATTCGAATATGAACGAGAGGAAATTCTACAAAAATTTAGGCAATCACTGCACTGGGAACGCTATGGTAGAGTGACATCAGAATCTGCTTATGTCAAGATCATGCAGCAAGTCTATGACAATAAATTTTACAACCTAGAAGAGCGCTATCTAAGACTCATCAATGATCGATCTGAATTATTTCAGCGTGTCCCACTTTATTTAATTGCTTCATATTTAAATACAACACCAGAGACTATTTCGCGAATAAGAAGGAATTTATACAACAATGCCAAATAAAGGAATCGAATCTTTATCAGAGATTTTAACCCAGCTCAAAGCAAAAATTTTAGATCAAACGTTCGTCTTCATTTCTGTTGATCTTAAATCCAATGTGCAGCTCAACTCATCTCATATATTTGCTACAGTTAGAGAAGAAGAAGGATTAACATTAATTGTAGAAAAGGCATTTAAAGACCAATATATAACAAAAGAGGCTGTAGAATTTTCTTGTATCACCCTAGAGGTGCATAGCTCATTAGAAACAGTTGGATTGACAGCAGTATTTTCTACTGCGCTTGCCAAGCATGACATATCATGTAATGTTATCGCGGGCTATTATCACGATCATATCTTTGTAGAAAAAAGCAAGGCGCAACACGCGCTAGAGCTTATTAAGCAATTGGCAAATACTGAGCAATAGTTTACTGCATTAGATTTACAACTCCATGCAAACTTTCTTGAACAGAATTCCCTACCGCATCATAGCCATTATAGGCAATAATCCACGTATAAATACCTGATTGAGCAAGTTGGTTATTGATGTTTCAATCCCAGTCATCTTCATGGTCATTCGTATTAAAAACCATATTTCCCCATCGGTCAAAAATATGTAAGTCAAAAGTCTCTATATCAAAGGCTTGAATATCAAAGCTGTCATTTATGCCGTCTCCATTAGGCGTAAAAGCATTGGGGATATAAATACTCGTTGGACATCTAAGTCCAAATGAAATAGAATCACTCGCCATACAACCATTTACATCAGTAACAGTGACAGCATATTCGCCAGCGTCGAAAATATCGATGGTATTTGTGCTACGACCATCACTCCATTCGTATAAGTCAAATTGTCCAAGACTCAATGTATGTGGTACAGCTATTCGATCACAAATGACACTATCAATACCTAAGAATATTATAGGCAATGCTGCTACCTGTATTTCTACAGTGTCTGTTTTAGACAAGCACCCGAACACATTTCCTTGAACAATATATTCTCCACTATTTTCTAGTTGAAGTTCATCAATGAAAATGGACTGTTCTTCTGCTTCGAAATTTGCAGGTCCTGTCCATTGATAATTGGCAATAGTGATAACATTTGTATTCAAGGTCAAGTTATCTTTTTCACATAAGAGCAAGTCGTCCTCTGTGATAAAACTGCTTGTCTGAAAAGTCATTTGAATTATTTTTTCAACAGAGTCTCTTTTTTGAAAGCAATTATCAAAGGTGTTTAACTTTATCAGATATTCTCCCTCTCCTGTATCTGGAAACTCATATTCAAATTGATGTTCTCTTATCGTGTCACCTAATACTGTAATCCATTCAACATCATAGCGACTTTCTGGAAGTCCAGATGAGAATTGTACTGGGTTGCCAACACATTCGCCATCGGGTAAAGGATTGCCATTGATCTGATTGAAACTAGCTCCACCGAAATATGCGTAGCTTTCAAAAAAGCCGAAACCGTACGCCATTGCGATCACACCACAGCCGTCTGAAGTTATCGTATGTCTTCCTGTATTGACGGGTACAATGTTAAGAGCCAACTCTCCATTGATGCCAATGTTTTGCCATTGTGACGTTATCGGATTTCCATTTCTTAGAATGCCGTCTACATCACTAGTTCGGCAAATGATAGAAATAAAGTTCTCTCGAATATCTTGAAAAGAAGAGTTGTAAACGGTAACTGTTTCTCTGATTTGTTCAACACTACTTAATAGTACCATAGATGGTCCACCAAATTCTTGACCTGTACACTCCGAGCCTACTAGATATTGTGCCAGCATAAATCCTCGTTGATCAGTTGGATCTCGATTAGACACGAATGTAGGTGTCGATCGCTGATATTCATAAAATTCTGCTTCATCTAATCTCACCGTTTCAATCGTACCATCCAAATTTTGGATATCAACAACAGTGTTATCCTTTAATGCAAGAATCCGGAATACATTAAAGTCTCCAGTCCGAGTTGGTGCCGTGACATATGTATTACCAATCGTGTTGATGGGATACATTTGTTCAAGTAGATTATCTCTGTTGCCACATGTTTGTGGAATTCTCGAATAGGAAGCTCCCGCAAAAACGGCAACATTTTATCTCCTGTAATTTGCGTATCAGAGAAATCGCTTCTTATGTCTCTACCTCTGACTTGATAGGTCTCGCCCTGCTGGAGTGTGATGTTAAGTCTTTCATTTTTACTATTGCGTTTGCTATCCGATGACAACAATATCGATACAGTTGTTTCATCTTCAATACCGACAACGATAAATTCACTTGCGCCATCATTGTCTTGATCGATACCTGTATAACACAAGACGTAGTAGTCATTGGATAACGATTGAGTCGGTAATACGATAGAGGCTTCAGACCTGACTCGTCCGTATTGATGTATGTATACAGATACTGGATCATTACTGATCACTTGAATAGCATTTTGTTGGACACGTTCACTGCCCACTGTTTCTGCGCTTGCAGGCAGTGTAATCAAGGTCACATCATTTGCAGCAACATTGAAGCCAGTTGAAAATCCTAAACCAGGAATGCTGACAGTACCTGAGGTATTGTTTGTAGAAGTGATCATTACGACCATCTTATTATCACCTATATTTCTGTGTTGCATAAATGACATCCAAAATTCTGTCCCTTCATTAGTTGTTTGACTGTATATGGCCAAACAGCTACATTGTAAAAGGAGTATGTATAGAATTCTAAATCTCATAGATATGTATAGACAAGTTAACTATCACAAGCCAATGAATATAAGGGCAGTCAGATTTAATTGAAGAATTGATATATGTCAGACAGTGTTAACTGATAGTATGGTGTAATGAAATTCAACGTTTATAGATGAAGTAAGTATCGGTTCATCATTCATAGTTGTTTGTGCGTCCTCACGAGCTGACTATACATTCAGCTTTGTATTGGCTATCAACTGAGTTTTCTTTTCTCAAATTTTTGTAGATTATTGTCAATTAAATGGTCGATGCTTAAAAAATTATTCGCAAGGAGTACGACTATATCTTCAAGATTTTTATCGTTGAATTGTTCCCATCCTTCCATTAAAGTAAGTGGACCAAATTCAACGCTTACATTTTTCCAATTTTGTTTGGATGGTTTAAAGTCTTCTCTAAATCTATCTGCAAATTCCCGACTTTTAATAGCATAGCCTTTCAACTTGCGAAGTTTAAATGCGTGTATATTATAAAATACTTTGTTCTCTTGTATTGGTTTGATAGTGACCCAAATAGAGAAAAATATTCTCGTCTCTGCATTTATTGGGTCATCGTAATCATTCGTCCATTCTGTTTTATATAATTTTAGAATGATAGAATTTAGCTTTTCACCAACATGAACTTTCAGCTGCTTTTTATCGAGTATTTTTTTGTTGATTCGGTAAGTTGACTTTTGGAATTTTTTTAAATAGTATTCATTATCCATAAAGCAGGCATATTTTTTTCTAAATGTTGGGCGATATTCTTAAATTGATGGAATATGAAAACTAGACTTAATATCTAAAATCCTTGTTATAAACTATTTATTTTTACAATATTAAAATGAATAAGCTCTACAACGAAAATACCTCCTTTAATTGACTAGATCTTCTGCGTGACACTTCTACTTCTTCTCCGGTAGTTAATGTCAGCTTCAATTTACCATTAAACCATGTGTCCATTTTATTAATATAATTTAGATTTATGATTTGTTGTCGATTTACTCGAAAAAAGGTATTTTCATCTAATACTTCTTCTAAATAAGTTAAAGATCGTTGAATAAGGGGGTGACTATCTCCGAAATGTATTTTACAATAATTTCCAACTGATTCAAACAAACGGATATCAGAAATTTTGATAAACCAACATTTCTCCCCATCTCGAACAAATACCTGCTGCAGGACTTTTGCTTTGTTTAATGGGATTGACTTTTCCTGATTAAGTTCGAGTTTTTCAATGGCTTTCTCAAGCCTGTTCTTTTTAATTGGTTTAAGTAAATAATCTATGGCATTAAAATCAAAGGATTTAATCGCATACTCATCGTAGGCTGTTGTGAAAATAACTTTTGGAATATGATCTAGACTTTCCAAAAATTCAAAACCATTCATCCCAGGTAAATGTATATCTAAAAAAATAACATCAGGATCTTCCTTAAGTAATATTTCTTTAGCATCCTCGCCATTACTTGCCTCGTGTATACATTCAAATATAGCTAGATTCGTAATCAAGGCTATCAATTCCTTTCGTGCCAAACGAGAACCCTCAACAACTAAGCAACTACTCATGTTACTGGAATTTTAAGTAAAGCAACAACATAGTTATCGATCTCATTCAGTTTTAAATTAGCTTGGCCATTATAAATCAGTTCTAAACGTTGCCTAATATTTTGTAGTCCAATACCAAGCTTTTCGCCTAATTGCTCACCATCCTGAGAGAGGCTACCCGTATTTCTGACTTTAATATTTAGAAACCATCTCCTCGATCAATAATAATATTAATGGAGCCTCCTTCCTTAAATTGTGAGATGCCATGTTTTATAGCATTCTCCACTAATAGCTGCAACATCATGGGCGGCATCGTCATAGATTCCAATGCTGGGTCTACATCAATACGATACTTTAATTTACTCTCATATTGAATCGCCAACAATTCAAGGTATTGATTAACAATCTCCAATTCTTCTTTTAGTGAGACGGTAGATTGATCCGTATTCTTTAAGCTATACCTAAATAAATCGGAAAAATTTAAGAGCATATCTCTGGCTTTGATTTTGTCTTCCAAAATCAATGCTCTTATATTATTTATTGCATTAAATACGAAATGAGGATTAATCTGAGACTTCAATGAGCCTAATTCCGCATCTTTTTTCTCAGCTATCAGCTTCCATTTTTCAACTTCCGCTTTATTCCAGTTATTAAAATAATGGATGAAAAAGTAAATCAAATTCCATATTAAAAATACAATGGCAAAAATCATGGCATTTGAAAGCATGCCAACCCACTCAAAAGGGATATTCAACAATTTTGATATAATCGGAAATGCAGTACACAAGAATAAAACGGTCATAATGATCGTAGAAACCACGATCATGAAAATAACTTTCCCAACACTCCAATTTTTCCAAGTTCTGCGTTTAATAAAATATCTATAAATCGTTGTAATTAAAAAACCTGCGAAAAATGGAAATATAGAATTGACTAGCAATAAAAATATAGGGAATCCTGCAATATATTGAACGATTGTATTTGAAAGCATGACAAGCCCCCAGCCTAAAGTCTGAGCTAACCAAAAATTTCTATCTCCTGTTTCTATCATTTGATGCGTAATTGATTTCTAATTTAATGCATTTATCCAATCTGAAACAAAAGTCATCACTTCAATATTGAATGTTTCATCTAATTTCGCATATTCATTAGTCGATCCTGTTTCCGCTTTTTGGAATAAATGATTTAAATCTTCAAATTCTCTGACTGTTACATTTTTATTATTAGCTTTTTTCAAAGCTGTTTCTATGCCTAGTAAATTTTCTTTTGCTGTTACCTGTACATCCAATTCTCCATTAATGGCTAAGACAGGGCAGTTCACCTGACTAAGATAATCTGCTGGATTGAATGATATGAAATATAAAAACCAATCACTCGTCATCGTTTTGATTTGATTGTCAAAATAGGCTTCAGGATCATCTCCAATATCTGCTTTCATTGTTTCTGAAAATTGTTCGTATTCATTCATGCAAATACCTTTAAGGCGCTCGCTCAACGTTTCTTTATCCTGTGTGGGATCACTCGAGATTACATCAAATACCTGTTGCAATAATGTTAGGTTGGCATCTACATCTTCCCTTGAAGCACTATCGTCTGCAGATGCTATTTTATCCGATTGGATTAACATCAATGTTTTTATATCGATTCCTGGTCCTGCTAATAGAATTATAAAATGTACTGCCTCTGAACTAGCAGCTACCATTGGTGCGATCATACCTCCTTCGCTATGTCCTGCTATTCCAATTACTTTTCCTTTCATATCTTCTCTACTTTTCAGATAATTGACAGCTGATTCTGCATCATTTGCAAAATCTTGAGATGTCGCTTTACTGAATTCTCCTGTAGATTCACCTACGCCCCTATCATCGTATCTCAATACAGCAATTCCATTTCTAGTCAGATGATCAGACAATACCAAAAATGGTTTGTGACCCAGCAATTCTTCATTTCTATTCTGAGGTCCTGATCCAGATACCAAAACAACTACTTTGTCAAATTCATCATTTGAGGGTTTGGTTAATGTACCTGCCAAAAGATGCCCCCCTTCAGTGTTGATAATCTTTATATCTTCTTGATGATATGGGAAGTCTTTGGGTTCCTGTGGTCTAACAATTACTTTTTTCTCTATCTCATCCCTACTCATAACCAATGGAAGCGTCATGCCATTTTGCCTAAATGTGCCATCTAGTTGATTTTTGGTCTTATTGTAAGTTGCTACATATTCCATTCCCAATTGTGAAGCTACAATGCTTAGCTCATTATTTGTAAAAGAAGAATTGTCCGTCGGTATTCCATTTGCACCTTGATCAGGACTATCCATCGTTGTCAGTAATGTCCCATTGTCATCAGAAATATTGAAGATTATTCTTAAGGACATTCCACTTATGTCTAATTCACCATTCCATTTGCCCAATACTTCTTCTGTATTTGAATTTGCTACAGCACGAACTTTCTCTACTCTTTTAGCTTGGGCTTTTGGGTTTACTTTGGTGAGTACCAACGGTAACTCCATTCCATTTTGCTGAAATTTTCCTGAAATATTATCTTCACCATCATATAGTGCAGTATAGACGATTCCCATACTACTTAAATCTAGCAGTAGTTTGCCGTCTTCGAAGATCGTCTCGTCAACAGGAATTCCCATTGCGCCTTGAGATGGACTATCCATAGTCGCAATCAATTCTCCTGATGTTTCTGTAATATGAAATATCACAGGAATTGTCATTCCTTGTACTTCTAAACTGCCATTCCAATCGCCAACGACGGATATTGCATTTTGACTATGCACTTTAGAATTGCAAGCAAAGATCATTACGATGATACCAAGAAGCACCACTAAATTGAATGTCGAATTTCTCATAATAAGTATTTTAAATTACTCAATACTTCAAATGTAGGATAAGAAGTACCCTTTTTAGATCTTAAAATGGTGAGTGGTCATAAAATGTGATGAATGGTAAATGGCATTCTTTTCATGGAATGATGATGTTCAATTTATAAATTTTACGAAATCAGAAATCATACATCATAAATCAACCAAAACCTCTCATGCAAAATGTATGAATGATAAATATCCGGATTGACTTCGTCGATCCCTAATGTAGGTAACCAGCACATCCATCCATATACCAAACCGAATGGGCTATAATTTGAAATTGTCAGCCAAATCAGAAACCATACATCATACATCATGCATCTGAAATCATACATCAGAAATCATAAATCAACCAAAACCTCTCATGCAAAATGTATGAATGATAAATATCCGGATTGACTTCGTCGATCCCTAATGTAGATAACCAGCACATCCATCCATATACCAAACCGAATGGGATATATTTTGAAATTGTCAGCCAAATCATAAATCATACATCATACATCAGAAATCATAAATCAACCAAAACGTTTCATGCAAAATGTATGAATCCGGATTGACTTCGTCGATCCCTAATGTAGGTAACCAGCACATCCATCCATATACCAAACCGAATGGGCTATAATTTGAAATTGTCAGCCAAATCATAAATCATACATCAGACATCATACATCAGAAATCATACATCATAAATCAACCAAAACCTCTCATGCAAAATGTATGAATGATAAATATTCGGATTGACTTCGTCGATCCCTAATGTAGATAACCAGCACATCCATCCATATACCAAACCGAATGGGATATATTTTGAAATTGTCAGCCAAATCATAAATGATACATCAGACATCAGAAATCATAAATCAACCAAAACGTTTCATGCAAACTGTATGAATCCGGATTGACTTCGTCGATCCCTAATGT
>Ga0209187_1001113_pt1 | contig 34832 bp, 23 predicted proteins | sample BantaG_FD_187430 | JGI IMG/M metagenome (GOLD analysis project Ga0209187, IMG submission 187430) | Marine algal microbial communities from Bantry Bay, Ireland - BantryBay_4 metaG (SPAdes) (version 2) | ecosystem: Host-associated > Algae > Red algae > Unclassified | place: Bantry Bay, Ireland...
ACATTTCTTCAAAATGTTTTTAAAGCCACGATTCTATCATTCCCTTGGGTGTCTGAACTTTTTTCTGGCAACCTTCGAAATAAAAATTTAAGGGCACTAAAAGTGCTAAAAGGCCTTTATTATTTCCACGGTCACTAAAGCTCAGTCATCGGAGTTTTATATTATTATGATTTTGGTCGAAGATATATCCTTATCCAGCTTTTGTATTAAAAAATAATGTAAAACAATGTAAATTCAGCTGTAAATACTTTTAAACCCAGAGGTTCTAAGATATCTTTAAGAGCTTGATCTTAAATAGAACCATTTATTCTCATTAACGGTTTTTGTATCAAATCACTTAAATCATCAATAAATGAATGTTTCAAGTCTGGCCAATTACAATAGGTTATTTCAAAGTTAGTCAGATAAATTGTGCCTTCAATTTCGTATTCATCTAAATTAGATTGGTTCTTACAAGTAGGACAAGTAATTATCGCTGGTTTCATTTCTTCCCATTGTTTAAAAACCTCGATCATAACATCATATAATTTCAAAATATCTAGGTGAGTAGAACCAGAATAAAATCCTTCAGATGTAAAATCTTTAAACCTATTTGTGTTACAAAAACTACATTTCATTTCAGTAATTGGACTGAATGCTAAAGAATTACATACTTTCCGAACCGTCTTAATCTCAACTCTACAAGTATTTAATCGAGTTATATTTTCCATCATATCCAATAATATCTACATGGTTCACACTAGGTCTATATGCTAAATCTTCAAGACCAAGTCCACATTTTGAAGTTTGATTTTGGATATACTTATTTCTCTGCATCCATTTTTTTACTTGCTCAGATATAGATTTTGAAGCACTGATTTCTTCCTTAGTAGCAATCTTTATATAAATATCACTAATTATAAATAAATTTGAATAGTTGTTATTTCATTTATCTAACATCGCATTTTTCTTCTTATAATGCTCTCTAGCCTCCAAGAAAAGAGATGATCATAATTGCTATTGTATGCTATCAAAACTCGTATATAACTTCGCAACATAACTTATAAAGTGGGGATAATCACCAGCCTTTTACAAATATTTTGTACTGATATGTAATTGTTTTTTCTTGACCGCTTTCAATCGTTGTTTCCCAGCAAACATCTGTTGTTTTATTAAGCGGATTATATTCTCTTACACGTTCAGATTTCAACCAAGGTATTGAGGTGTCAATCAATTCACCTAGTAGAGGTCTTCTGACATTAATATTTACTTTTTTATTTTTATAACTCTTTATTACGATAGTGGCTCCCACCGTAATAAGGTCATAATAATATTGCTTTCCAGAGTATTTCGCTTTTTTGATTTTCTCCTCTCTATATATTTGCTTTTCTTTATGTGTAACTTGTATGTCTGGAGCTTCTGTCAGTTTTAAAAAAGTATTGTCATTAGCTGAAGTATAATTTAACATGTCTTGACTTATAGGTTTAGCTCCTTTTGCCGTATTTTTCACAACTAAGGCAGAGCCATTTGTCCAAGGCACTTTGCCATTATTATCTAATTGAATAGTATGTATAACTTTTGTATCATTAGAAGGTGAGAATAAGTATGACTTAGTATAATTTTTATTGTCATTAGAATTGCCCTTTAAGTTACATTCATATAAATGTTGAATATCAATATCGGAACTAAGTAGTTGATATTGTCCTCTTCCTCCTTTTTTTAAGGTGAGGTCTTTTATTGTGTAGAAGAAGAGGTCTTCTTCTATAGAGCCAAGATCAGATTTGTCATTTTTTATAGGAACAGCGACAACTTCCTCCTCATACGTGTCATATGACATTACCGTTTTGTAACTCATATTGACTTGAGGTTTTATAACATTCATAAAATCAACAAGCGTCGCTACTTTGTTTGCATATTTAAAATTAGGAACGCCCACTACGAAATTGACTTCTGTATTATTAATATCTTCGGCATCATTAAATATTTCTGCATTTAGAGTAAGTCGAGCTTTTGTATCAGAGTTTAATTCTACAAGATAATGAGGGTCCCAGCCGATGCCACCTTGGAGATACATCATGCTTAAGTCCTGGGTCGATTTATTGCTACTGAAATCAATATCCAAAACACGGAAGGATTTAGTATTACTCTTTCGGATATTGTTTTCAGGCTTCGTGAGATATTCTAACCTATTAATATTATTTACATTGAAATTTACCCACGAGTTGTCTGTTGCAAGAGATACCAACTGGCCATTAATTTCTTCTACCGTACCTTCATATGACTCATCTTTGCTAAGGAATATTTTGACTTTTTTATTAAGATTAGAAGATATTAAATCATGGAAAGATGTCGCTTTATTTACTGTTTCTGTGCTTACAGTATCTTCGTAAGAAGTGACACTTTTGATATTCCCTTTTTCAGCATTAAACCATAAAGTACCAAATAGAGAGCCTGGTATACCCTTGTTAATACGATAAATACCATCTTTTGTATTGACCTTACCCTTTTTTATGTAAAATGCAGTTTGATTGGTAAAAACAGAAATTGATTCCGTACTTAGATTCTCATTCAGATTTTGTCCAAGTAGATTAAAATGTGAAAATAAAATGAGAATCACTGTCTTACTGTAGAGTATCTTAATATTCATATAACTTTTGTCTTAGAAAAAACAGGTAAGAGAATGCTTAAACCAGAATTATGCAATAGAATATCTATTACATATTGAAATACCTGCAATATAAGTCGTTCAGTTGATTTTCTTCATTCACCATAGCTGTGCTATGATTCAGTCAATAAAAACACTTATATTTTTGGTCTTTCAACCTTTATAACGAAGTTCCATTGATAATTTGGGTAAATAACGATAATATTTAGAGGAATATTCCTTTGGCTTAATTATTTAACGATTAATACTTGAAGCTAATATGGTTAACTACTATGCTAAGATATAGCACTTATCTGTTTCAAGATTTTGCATTTGTTGCAGAGTTACTAACTTAGCTATCAACCAATTATTCTATCTTAAAATTTAACAACTCCATTACCAATTGGCAATTGATTCGTTCTATTAATTGGGTTTATATTTAATTTTATGGGATTGTTCGCTGATACTAAGATTGAACAAATTTCTTCATCTTTCAAAGGAATCAAGCTGATTAGAGCTCCCAAATATATAAGGGCAAGTGGATATTTACTTTTGGTTTCTAAATGAAAGTGTAAGTGGGAGCAAATTGACGATCACTATTCCCTAGTTTTCCAATTACGTCTCCTTTTTGCACTTTATCGCCGACAGCTATATAATAACGGAATTATGATATGTGGTGTATCCCGTAGGGTATGTCATCATGATTATGTGTTATACTTTATTAAATCGCTTATTGTCTTGACTTATTGAATATATTTCAGTTTCAGCTAGAGTGACCAGAGGTGAATTTATCGAAACAAGATGTTCTTTTGAGCAAAGTGGCCGACCGTCAATGCGATACTACAAATTTAAAAAATAAAACATAATTCACTCTAAAAAATACCCGTTATGATCTGTGATAAACTAATATATTACCAGAAAGTAATTTTGCACAATGTTTAAGCATACTTGATTGATATTATCATCGACGTGACCTTTTTTACTCGATTTCAATGTTCAGAAAAGTAACCATATAATTGATATACAAACAGACCTATACCCGCTAATATCAAGTACCAATTCACCGCTTTATAAAAAGCTGGAAAATCTTTATGTTTTCTGGAAAGCGTTATTACAAATATAATTGGAATTAATGCCAGCACCTGACCTATTTCTACACCTAAATTAAAGCACAAAATCTTCACTAAAAACTGAGATTGTCCAATATCAAAAGACTGCAATCTTGTAGATAGTCCAAAGCCATGAATGAATCCAAAAAGACCCACCATAAATAGGATATTAGGCGATTTCATCTTCAATTTTTCAAAACCACCCAAATTCTCAAAGCCTTTGTACAGCACGCTCAGAGCAATTACCGCATCTACCAAGTGTTCATTTGCTGAGATTCCCGCGTATGTTGCCCCAATTAAGGTTATACAATGTCCAATCGTAAATACAGTGATGAATTTCAAGATATCCTTAAAACTTTTCAAGTAGAATATAACCCCAGCTAAAAAAAGTAAGTGATCATAGCCAGTAAGCATATGTGTTGCGCCAACCTGAATATAGGCCAATAAACCTCCGGTACGTAAAATTTCCTGATCAGCAATTGAAACATCATGGCCAAATGCTATAAACGGAATAATTAATAAAAATAGGAGTAACGTTCTTTTCAATTTACAAGGCATCATTAGTTCTTTTTTCTAAAAGCAAAAAATAGCAATCCAACTAATAGTAAACTACCGACAACAAACATCCATGTTGGAAAACCGCCAGCATCACTATGTGTATGCGTGCTTCCATCATGTCTATGACTTACTTCAAATGTCAGTGTAGCCCACTTTGATCTATGAGTCAACTCATCATTGTCTGTAACTGTCGTCATGTAAATACTCCGTAGAAAATAAATACCTTCATTCGTCAGATCCACTATAAAAATACCCTGATCATTTGTACGTAATTGTTGCCCTCCAGTATGTGTATGAGACTCTTCTCCCTCCGATGAATGAGAATGACTGTGATCACCATTATCATGCTCGTGCTCGTGCGAATGTTCATTTTTAATATGACCAGCCTCATGGCTATGAGTACTATTGAGACAATCCGCATATACTAGTTGATTAGATAATGGCTTGCCGTCCAGCAGCAATTGTACTGCTAAGTTATCGCCGCTGTATTTATCATATGGATTGGCCTGTGGTACAAACTCAATAGGGTAACCTAATACTGTATTCCAGTCTTCTGTATTAGTATCACCTACCTGATATATTGCTTTTACATGTTTTTGATAACTTTCAACTGCATCTTGATCCAATAAGTTATTTTTGGTACGTTGTTCTAGCATATCCACCACACCATCGTGACTAAGATAATCATTGAATTTATCAGCGCTAAGTGCTATATTTCTTGGTTTAGTAGATACTCCAGCGACATAAGTTGCAGCCTCACTCGTATGAAAAGCCAATTGCGTAATGGTGGTGTCTTTATCTGTCCATTGATCAGCTTTAATAGCTACTCTTTTACCTCGAGAGACCATAGATGCGTCCAACATTCGATCACGAGTGATGATATTTTCACTCTTTTCAAATGTACCATTATACAGACTCAAGATTGCTTCTTGATTAGGTTGAAGGAAATAGGTTTCCATTTTTATATACAGATCATGACTACAAAATAAAATCAATGCAATTAGTAAGTAAAACGGATTACGTATAAAATGCAACTTTAAGGTTGAAAGCTTAAATTTTGCTAACTTATTGGTAAATAATTCCATATTTATTTTCATAGTTTTTTACTTTAGGTTATTAATATCTAGTTACCACACAAACTATCATAGTGCTGAAATATAACGTAAAAAAGGAAGGACCTTTTTCTATGAAAGCCTTTCCTTTTACTCAACTTTTATAAAATTTGAAACGCTGAAAAGACTGTTTCATTTTCTTATTTTAATAGTTGCAGTGATGTGGTGCCTGGCTTTATTCTTCTCCTATATGTTTTTTATAAAACTTCCAAGTTTCTTTCGCTACATTTCTACCCAATTCTAATCCAGCGACATTATCTGCCTGAATATGATACCCTCCCAAAACTCTTGAGATACCAGCCATTTCTGCTGTCTCTGTGAATGTTGGGAATTTCAAAGTAATTGAATCTCCTAAATGATCAGGTTCTGTCATCGCTCCTGCAACTAACGTAGCCTCAGAACCAAACTCCTCACTTCCTGTCCACATTTTTAAAGCTTCTGCACAACCTCCACTAATGGTGCTGTGCCCTGATGTATAGCTAGGAAATGGTGGACACAAGAAGGTTTCTGGTGAATATGGTCTCCATTCCTTTCCTTTCATTTCTACCATACCTTTTCCAATACCACCCCAAGCTTTTATTTTTTGTTCGTCATAATATTTATGAACCAATGCATAAGGTCTTGCATAATCATAAAACATTTTTGAATCCCAAGAAGCGATGAATGCATCCATAGCAACCACTTGATTCAAGAAATACATTTTTACATCTTCATCAAGCGTATGGTTATCTCTTCGAGAAACATCTTGGGCAAACTTTAGCCAGTGCCCAGCTTGCTGCACAGATTGTGGACCATCTCGCATAAATTCTACTAATGCTATTTGATAATCTGTTAGATTACGTTGTAACTCAATAACTTCTTGAACTTCTTCTTTCAGTTGATCTGAACCTATCATAGGTGGAGGTCCAGGGCGAAATTGGTCTCCTGACTTTAAGGCTATAGGTTTGACCTTATCCCAAAATGGAGTCAAGCATGAAGGTGCATATTTTCCTCCTTTCCCATCCGAGAAATATTTAGGTTGCCAGCGGTTAGGATCAACATTCTTATCAGCAGAATTAACAGGCTCATATCCTACATAATTAAAGTAAGGTTCTCCATTAGAACCCGCTTCTTCACCATATTGGTTAGAGCCATCTCCCTTTCTAGCTTCGATTACTGCTTTTGCAGCTAAATTACCAATACCCTCTGGAGTAGAAGGATCTAAGGATTTGTTCATTGGGTCTAAGCCCAATTCTTCCATAAACTTTGCAAACAGTGGCTTGTCTGAATAGTAATATTCATTCATTGTCCCAAATGCAGCATAGCTAATGGCAATTTCTTTATTTTTCAATGTATGTTCTTCTGATGGTCTTTTATCAACGCCCTCAAGATAAACAGGGAAAGCTTTTTCATCATACATCGACCATGCATCAAATACCGATACAAAAATCAAACCCAAATATCGAGAAGTGACAGTCGGCCTTGGTTTGAATTTTTCAGTGTCATTTGCTTGAGCAGTCAATGCCATAAATCCCCATTTATAGGCGACATTGTCAACTCCTTTAGGTTCGACTGTTTCTGTTGAACTTTGATCTTCCTTTTGTTTTTGGCTCTGTTTACAACCAAAAAGGATTAAAGATGCTATAAAAAGTAATATTACTTTTTTCATATTGATGTTAATTTAATTTTTAAAGCTAACAATGATTTAATGATTTGTAGCAGATAAAATTATTGCAAGTTTAATACCATATTTCCCTACATGCCCCTAAGTTTATGTAAAAATTTTCAATGGACTTAATTTAATATCTAATCTATCTAGAATACAATATAGCTACACCATACAAGGACATTCATAGATAAAACCATAAAACTACAAAACTGAGATTAAAATGCTACTTTCGCTTAGTATATAAATCCCTTAATAAGTACTCAAAAACTGAGAGTTCGGCCTAAATCAAACTCAAATCCGATAAAAGGTTTTGTTCATCGAAGTAAATTTGTACTTCCATATCTGAAATGATATATTGCCTCAGGAAACATCAACTAACTATTCTATGCCAGTATTACAAATCAACAATCTCACCAAGCGTTATGGTAAATTGACCGCTTTGGACAATCTCAACCTGACCATCGAAGCAGGAAATATTTATGGATTATTAGGTCCTAATGGAAGTGGAAAAACCACTACCTTAGGAATGATCCTTGGTATCTTGGCCAAAACATCAGGGTCGTTTGAATGGTTTGATGGTAAATATGGCGACAAATATAGAATGCAGATAGGCGCAATATTAGAGACCCCAAATTTCTATCCTTATCTCAATGCTCAAAAAAACTTAGAGATTGTACAAGATATCAAGCAAAGTCAAAATGATGATATCGAAGCATTACTGACCACTGTCAATCTAGCACATAGAAAAGGATCTAAGTTCAGAACCTACTCTTTGGGAATGAAACAAAGATTAGCCATAGCAGCTACTTTGATAGGATCTCCTGAGGTAGTCATCTTTGATGAACCAACAAATGGTCTTGACCCGGAAGGTATTGCAGAAGTAAGGAATATACTACGTAGAGTTGCGGACAGTGGAAAGACCGTAATCATGGCAAGTCATTTATTAGATGAAGTAGAAAAAATCTGTTCTCATGTTGCAATAATAAAGGATGGACATCTCAGAGCGACAGGAGAGGTTGGTAAGATATTTACAGACGACACAACGCTAATAATCTCATCAAACAATTTAGATGGATTGAAAGACATGCTTTCCTCTAGATCATATATCAATGAACTGGTGCAGCTTGACAATCAAATCATAGAATGTCAAATGAGTTCAGAAATAACAGCAGAGGAAATATGCCGGTTGGCTTTTGATAACAATATAATGCTTACGAGGCTCGAAACAAGAAAACGTAGACTTGAAGACGATTTCTTAGAACTTACCAAAGGCAATATCATCAAAAACTAAAACCAATCCTTATGTTACAACTATTAAAAACAGAAATAAAGAAGTTTAAATCCAACTCTACGATTACGCTTCTCATTGTATTCTTTACTCTATTGATGCCTTTTGTGATATTAACCCTCAAAGGTGTATTCAAGGATGCTACAGGCCCTATCAAAGCAATTTCAGAGATTTATGATCTGCCAATGATTTGGGACTACCAAGGATACGCTGGCTCATGGCTAGTTTTCTTCTTTCTTGGTTTTATGGTTCTTCAGATGTTTACCAATGAAGTCTCACAACGTACTATGAGACAAAATATAATCTTTGGATACACGAAGAAGGAATTTTTCACTGCAAAAGTCACTGTAATCATTTGTCTATCAATATTTGCAACGATTTTATATGCTTTTTCATCCGCTGTTATAGGAATGCTTCACACACCTGGCTTTGATTTCGAACTGTTAATGGATAACAATTGGGCTATCCTCAGATTTTTTATTAGTACACTTGGAACACTATTCTTTGCGCTTTTGGTTGCTGTTGTTTTTAGGCGTGGTGGACTTTCTATGTTTATATACTTTGCATACCCCCTTATCTTAGAACCAATCATGCGAGGACTTGTTATTTATGGTCTAATTAAAAGTGGAAAACCGAATTGGACACTCATGAATTACTTCCCGATGAATACGTTAGAAGACCTTATGACCTTCCCTTTAGTAAGAACATCAAGTGATTTTATAAATGTACATGAAAACATGACGCTCGTTCATTCCTATCCTATTGCGATAGGCATGGGTATAGTCTATTCAGCTCTATTTCTATTTCTAGCCTGGAGATCTTTCAAAAAAAGTGATATATAGAATTACAACTTCTTCCACATTTTCATATGGTCTATACCTACTTCTTGATATATGTCTCCGTCAATATTGTAATCAAGTCTTTCATAAAAAGGAACAGCTGGTAGTCTTGCACTAAGGACTAATTTACTATATCCCTCAGCTTTAGCAATCACTTCTGAGCTGTGGACTAAAAATGTTCCTGCACCTTGTTTTTGGATATTTGGATATACGGCAACTTGTCTCATTTTGATTTCTGTATCAGAAATTGGTTTTAAGACTAAACAGGCAAGTAATTCATTCTGATCATTGTAGCATCCTAAATGAATTGAAGAATATTCCTGTGATAAATCATCCACCGTAAATTCTAAACCTAAAGGCTTTCGAAGCACTATATCACGTAATGATACTAATTCACCATACTGCGGTGTCCCGAAATCAACAAGAATACAATACAAAATATCGGATTTTTAGAAACGAATTATAGACTCATTAAAGCCAGCAAAAATACCAAGACCATTTTCAATGTTGGTATAAATCGGAACTTGAGAGTTCTCAGAATCATTACTAGTATTCCTAGCAGTCTCAACACTGTTATAGTAATCAAATAATTCTTTACTTATTGATACCACTCTAAGTTCAAATTTAGGGTCTGAATTAGTCGTTTCCGTTTGATCGATAGGTGGATCATCATCGCCACCACCATTAGGATCAAAAGGTGTAATTGAATCATCAAAACCGGCTCCAATAGAATTATCAGGTAGTATTAGATCGTCATTGTTATAGATAGTCTTGCCATTAGCACTCCTACCTCCGTTTCTACCTTTGAGCGTATTATAAATTGTTTTATAAGTACCATCCCCAAAAACGCCCACGTTTATTATTTCTCTTGTTTCCGTTTCAGAAACTACCGATGATCCTTTCAAATTACTTATCAATGCATTAGATAATTTTTCACCATTAGTAGTTAATGGATCTGCTTCATTCCTTTCAATGTTTATTATTTCCCAAATAAAATAAGTTTCTAAATTTGATTTATCTTCTATTTGAAAATCTACTTCAACTCCTTCGTTCTTATCCTCTTGGACAACAGAGAAATTATTAATCATCAATTTAGACTTTTCTGGAACATAACTGTAAGCTGTAGAAACTATAGCTCCTATTTCAACTTTCACATAATATCCTCTTCCAGCTGAAGGTGATTTGTCCTCATTACCGTAGACTCCATTTTCTATGTGATACAATTCATAAAGCTCGACATTTTCTTGATCATAAATTGTAACTCTAGCGTTCTCAACAAGCTCAATATTAGAATTATCATCTAAGATATTAGCACTTTTGGACACTTCTACAGCCCAAGGTGAATTACTATCAAAAAAAGAATTTATTACAAGACGACTTTCAAAATCCACTTCTAACACTACAGTTTCCTCGCAAGCTGAAAATGCTAGAAGCGAAAGAAACAGTAATATTATATTCGAAGTTCTGTTTAAAATCATATTATATTCCGTGGTTAAGTCTTGTAAAAGTAAGGATAAAATTCTTCTTTTCCAAAGTATAATAATACAACAGCGCTCTATTACCAGAAGAAACAGTATAAAATTTTGCCTAAATCAATATCAAAAAAATATATCAACATTGATACTAAATATAAACTCCCATTTCGATACATAATTTTGAAAATCTATTTAATTTCTTTGATAGAAATATCCATTGCATTTTATCAAAAACACTAGTAAGATGCCTCTTGAAAATATACAAGCATTAATTTGATATAAGATCAAAATAAAATAAACAACAGAATTGAATTGTTTGATAAAAGATTGATATTTTCGGCATTATATTAAACTTACTAAACCTTATTAAAAAAATAAATGAGCGACAAAAAAGTAATATTTGCAATGGAAGGCGTCACAAAAGTGTACCCTCCTAGCAAAACAGTATTAAAAAATATTTGGCTTTCGTTTTACTATGGAGCCAAAATCGGTGTACTCGGTCTGAATGGATCTGGTAAATCTAGTCTACTTAAAATAATTGCTGGTCTTGATGATAACTATCAAGGAAAAGTAACTTTTGACAAAGAATACAAAATCGGATACCTCGCTCAAGAGCCAGAATTAGACGAAACCAAAACTGTAAAAGAAATAGTAAGAGAAGGAGTATCAGAAATAGCAAAAGTTGTGGATGCTTATGAAGCTATATCCCTCAAATTGGCAGAACCAATGGGAGATGATGAAATGATGAAGGTAATAAATGAGCAAGGAGAACTTCTCGAAAAAATGGATCAGCTCAATGCTTGGGACCTCGACCATACCCTGGAAGTAGCAATGGATTCACTGCGTCTTCCTCCTGATGATGCTAAGGTTTCAGTATTATCTGGTGGTGAAAGAAGGCGTGTCGCTCTATGTAGATTACTCCTCAGTAAGCCTGACATATTATTATTAGATGAGCCTACCAATCATTTGGATGCAGAAAGTGTTCATTGGTTAGAGCAGTTTCTTAAGTCGTTCCCAGGAACCGTTATTGCAGTAACGCACGATAGGTACTTCCTAGATAACGTAGCTGGATGGATATTAGAACTTGATAGAGGAGAAGGTATACCTTGGGAAGGAAACTATAGTTCTTGGCTGGATCAAAAGTCAAATAGATTAGCCAATGAAGAAAAAGCAGAATCGAAAAGACAGAAAGCCCTCAAGCGAGAACTAGAATGGGTAAGAAGTGCCGCTAAAGCCAAACAGTCAAAAGGTAAAGCCAGACTGAATGCTTATGATACAATGAACAATGCTGAAATCAGAGAGAAAGAAGCAAAACTAGAGCTTGTCATTCCTAAAGGCCCTAGACTTGGAGATAAGGTTATAGAGTTAGATGGTATCACTAAGTCTTATGACAATCGAGTATTGATAGATAACCTATCACTATCAATCCCTAAAAATGCGATCGTAGGTATCATAGGACCAAACGGCGTCGGTAAATCTACCCTATTTCGAATGGTTATGGGGGAAGAAAAACCAGATACAGGTACTATTACAATTGGTGACACGGTTAAACTTTCCTATGTTGACCAGAGTCACGAAGATCTAAAGCCAGACAAAACAATATTTGAAGTAGTTGGTGGTGGAATGGATTTTATCGAAGTTGGAGGTAAAGAAGTTAATGTGAGGGCCTACATATCAAAGTTCAATTTTGCTGGAGGGGATCAGCAGAAAAAAGTAGGAGTGCTATCAGGTGGAGAACGAAACAGATTACACTTAGCTATTACCTTAAAAGAAGGCGGAAATGTGCTACTCCTTGATGAGCCTACCAATGATATCGATGTAAACACACTGAGATCGCTAGAGGAAGCGATAGAGAACTTTGCTGGATGTGTCATGGTGATCAGTCACGACAGATGGTTTATCGATAGATTAGCTACGCATATTCTTGCATATGAAGACGAAGGAGATATCGTTTTTTTTGAAGGTAACTTTAGTGCTTATGAGGCTGCGAAAAAGGAAAGATTAGGTGATATAACACCAAAACGACCTAGATTTAAGAGTCTACTTTGAGTAAATAAAAACAGTATGTAAATTACGCAAGAGAGGTCAACCATTTGTTTTGGTTGACCTCTCTTTTTTAGTATATTTCCCTATCGATAGAATGAGTAAAGTCTAAATTAGATCATTTTCATCAAAATCAACTAATGCACTTTTCAAGGAGTGCTTTTTTTCACTTCCAGGAACAGGGCCCCACTTGTTTTCTCTAGGTTGAGTTTCTAAGACTCCAAATACAATCCATGCTATGGAACCAATATAAGGAACCATCGTAAGTAAATACATCCATCCTGATTGTCCAGCATCATGTAATCTTCTTACAGTGAGTGAAATCTGTGGTATAAGTGTTCCTATAAGAAACAGTACCAAAACTCCTATAAGAACAGAAACCCCAACCATACTTCCTCCGTTGTTAGAATTAATGTTATCCATTGAAATAAATCCTAAAACTCCTGCTCCAACCACAAATGGGATCATCAATAAAAAATAACCTAACTGAAACCACCAGAACTCAGATCTTGTCGATCTCGTAGAAAAGTCAGCATATTTCTGAAATCCCATTTTGAAATACTTAATTAAATCCATCTGTATATACTTATTTGATTAGTAAATATTATTTAAAGTACTAAAATAGCAAATTACTGAATGGCTCTTCAATATATGACTATAGAATATAATAAAAACATAAAAGCCCATCAATATTTCTATTGATGGGCTCTCTTAAGATTTATGATCTAAACCTACGACTATACAACATTTACGTTGACAGCGTTTGGTCCTTTTCTTCCTTCTTCTACATCGTAGCTTACTTTGTCTCCCTCTCTGATATCGTCATTAAGACCATTAACATGAACGAAAACATCTTTTCCACCATCATCTGGAGTAATAAATCCGAAGCCTTTTGCTTCATTAAAAAATTTAACAGTACCGTTATCCATTGTATTATATATAAAAAATTAAGTGACTCGCTAAGCAACATGCTCACCGTAGTCAACTTATATACGTTTCCGACAAAGAATTAGTTTCAATTTTTACTAAAATATTCTATTTATTTAAAAAAAAATCAAAAGGCTAAATAAATTAGCATCTAATGATGCTTTATAGCAACACCTTAAATATATAATTAAAGTGAAATTTTATATAAAAAATAAAAGCCCGTCAATATTATCTATTAACGGGCTTTCTTAAGATTTATGATCTAAACCTAAAACTATACAACATTTACGTTGACAGCATTTGGTCCTTTTCTTCCTTCTTCTACATCGTAGCTTACTTTGTCTCCCTCTCTGATATCGTCATTAAGACCGTTTACGTGAACGAAAACATCTTTTGAACCATCTTCTGGAGTAATAAATCCGAAGCCTTTTGCTTCATTAAAAAATTTAACAGTACCGTTATCCATTGTATTATATATAAAAAATTAAATGACTCGATCAGCTACATTGCCTTTCGTAGTCGTTGATAAAACGAAGATAAGACATGTAAAGTTTCATTTATGCATAAAAAATTGAAAATATTTTATTTATTTTCATCTAACAGTTCGAAAACACCATAACAATTTGAATATCAACAAAATATCCTAAAGTGGATGAAATTTATTATATTTTGATTTGTATGCACAGAAGTTAGGTGAAACTATTGAGATAGAACATCCAGTAGAGAAGTTTACATACAAGTTTCAACTAACACATCCATAAATTCATATATAAAGGTGCATTGTTTCCAGTGATTGTTATTGTATCTCCGTATATTATCATTTCTTCTTGCGTATTTCTACTCTTATACCTCAATCATCAATCAAAGCCATCTTCTAAAAAAAATCCCACCATCAATCAAGATGCTGGGATTTATTTATTCAATCGATGACATCACTTGAAGTGATGTCATCGCCATATTATTATCTTACGACTTTGGCTCTCTTGGGATAAGCGCTTTTGCACTTAATCTCATTTTACCAGTTTTCTCATCTATTCCTATCAATTTAACTTTCACAGAATCACCTTCAGAGAAGACAGAGCTTACATCATTGATACGTTCATGTGACACCTCAGATACGTGAAGTAATCCAGACTTACCGCTGAACTTAACGAACACACCATAAGGCATTACAGAATCAACAACTGCATCATAAACATCACCAACAGAAGGCATAAATGTGATCTTATCAATGGCAGCTTTGGCAGCATCGATTGCCGCTTTGTCGCTACTCGAGATAGATACAACACCCTTATCATCAACTTCTTCAATATTAATTACTGTACCAGTTGTAGCTTGAAGCTCTTGAATGATTTTTCCTCCAGGTCCGATTACTGCACCAATAAATGACTTATCTATTGTCAATGTGATCATTCTCGGAGCATGCGGCTTAAGATCTTCTCTTACTGCAGGGATTGCTTTTGCCATCTCTCCTAAGATATGAAGTCTAGCATCTTTTGCTTGTGTCAATGCCGCTTCTAAAGTTTCGTAAGGAAGACCGTCGATTTTGATATCCATTTGACAAGCTGTAATACCTTTATCAGTTCCTGTCAATTTGAAATCCATATCTCCTAATGCATCCTCGTCACCAAGGATGTCAGTAAGTATTGCGATTTTATCGCCTTCAGCGATCATACCCATTGCTATACCTGAAACTGGTGCTTTGATAGGGATACCTGCATCCATCAATGCCATCGTACCACCACATACTGTAGCCATAGATGAAGAACCATTTGATTCTAATATATCAGAAACAATTCTGATTGTATATGGATTTTCATCCGGTAGTACCTTTCTTAATGATCTACCTGCAAGATTAGCATGACCTACCTCTCTTCTACCTGGCCCTCTCATCGGCTTAGTCTCTCCTACTGATAAGGCAGGAAAGTTATAGTGAAGGATAAAATTGTCAAAGTAATGATCCAATGCAGTATCAATCATCAATGTATCCGTCTTACTACCTAAAGTAAGTGAACATAATGCCTGCGTTTCTCCTCTATTGAATATTGCAGAACCGTGTGTTGACGGAAGGTAATCCACCTCTCCCCAAATTGGCCGCACTTCATCAGTCTTCCGACCATCCAATCTTACTCTTTCATCGAGAACCATAGTTCTGATGACATTCTTCTTCATCTTATCAAAGTAGGTACCAATGAATCCACCGTTCTCTTCCATCCACTCTTCTCCTTTATCAGCAAGAAGACCTTCTTTAAGAGCTGTTTTGGCAGCTTTTAATCCGTCTTTTCTATCTTGTTTGTTGTGAGCTCCTTTTGCTACAGCATAGACTGCATCCTTTGCTCTTTCAGCCACAAGCGCTTCTACTTCAGCATTCTCTTCTGGAAGTGCAACTTCTCTCTTAATTAGAGCCTTGTCCCCTACTTTAGCAGCAAGATCGTGTTGTGCTTGGATCTGAACTTTGATCGCATCATGCCCTATTTTAATCGCTTCGATCAACTCCGCTTCTTGACATTCATTTGCCTCTCCTTCTACCATCATTACATTGTCCATAGTGGCAGCAACAATAACTTCTAAAGATGCTTCTTTGAGCTCTTCTCTTTCTGGGTTCACTTTATATTGATCACCAATCTTAGCTACTCTTACTTCTGAAAGAGGTTCTGCGAATGGTATATTAGAAACTGCGAGTGCTGCAGATGCCGCGAGTGCTGCATAAGAGTCAGGCATATTTCTATCATCAGCTGAGATTAGGTTGATAATCACTTGAGTATCCATCATGTATCCTTTTGGAAACAACGGTCTCAATGCTCTATCTACCAATCTTGATGTCAAAATTTCGTATTCCGATAATCTCGCTTCTCGTCTGAAGAAGTTACCAGGAATCTTACCCGCAGCTGCGAATTTTTCTTGATAATCTACTGAAAGAGGAAAAAATGATTGACCTTCTCTTGCTTCAAAAGCAGATACTACAGAACAAAATAGCATAGTGTCTTCCACTTTTACTACTACTGATCCATGTGCTTGAGTGGCTAACTTGCCAGTTTCGATTGTTACTTCTTTGCCATCAGGCATTGTAAACGAAGTAGTTGTAGGAATTTGATTTCCCATAAATGTTAATTAATTAAACGATTAGTTAATTGACAAATACTGATCATTAACGTTGTTGAGGAATTGATATCTGTCTGTAAAAATCCATCAGTCAAAAGAACTTCGACTTGACAATGTAAATGTGAATGGATCTAATAGATATCAGTTCAACAGTTAGAAATGTTTCAGAGCGTTTTTAGCTTTCTCTACGCTCGTATACAGTTTTATCTTCTTTATTTCACTGCGAAGATAATTATTTTTATGAAAGGTATATTACATATTATATATTCATGTTATTTGAATATAAAAACTATAATAGTTGCGTATAGCTTAATTAAAATAAATCAAACCTTTCAAGCTTATTATTATGCTTCTGAAGGATAGATTCCGCTTCTATTGTAGAGATTCTTAAATGCTGTACCATTGGAGTAACATTTGTTTTTCCTTCCCCTCTGCTTTCCACATTTACTTTCTCAAATGTCAAGTACTGGTCATGCTCTTTCTTATTAAAATAGATATGTATCCTGCTAAATGCAAAGCCTTGACCTTGATCAAGCTTATTGATAAAATCTAGGACATTTGTATCTTTTATTTGGCTTTCGATATACTTAATTGATGCTACATGTTCAAATTGATCTGTCAGTGTGAACTTCGGATACCATTTATTAAATTTATATGAAAATGGGATTACGTTAGAATTTAGTCCCGTCTTTATCGCTATAGCCGCAATAATAGCAAACTCTAATATCCATACTATAACCAAAGCTATTCCTGAAAATATGATTCCAAACATAGACCAAGCACCTGCTGTAGCTAATAAGTTGATCGCATTAAAGAATGAAAAATCAGGAAATAACATCCAAGGCAAACTATAAATATATCCAGTTATACTGAGGCCTCCTTCTTCGAAAAATAAGATCAAATACGCTACCCAATGAAAATAATAAGTGAAAAACACCATAACAATTAACAACAGTATGTGATTTTTCTTGCCAGTAATTTTAAAGAATCTAAGGGTTAACCTCGAACAAAAACCAATTGCCATAGCCAATCCAATCGCCATGAAAAATGTTACATATGGAAATGGAATAAAGTAAACTAATACAGCATACAAAAAACCTAATATAATTGCACAAGCTAAACTAACTAATACCGGAGCAATCAGTTTATTAAAGTTTAAGTCGTTTGCTTCTTGATAATATTTTAATTGATTCATGGTTATCGAAAATTGATCGCTAAATTTAGAAATTTATTTTAATAATTATGCAAATAAAAAAGCCCATCGATATTACTCAATAGGCCTTAATATATTGTCTTAGATTATTATTTTATTATTCTAATTAGGCATTACTTTTACAGATTTTACAATCTGCCCTTTGTTAGTATAAGTCTTAAAATATATTCCTGTTGGCAGTGCATCGGTATTCGTTTCATTTCTAGATGTTGAAACGACTCTTCCCATTGCATCATAAATTGTTATTTTATCGTAAGAAACATCAAAAGTTTCTTCACTTGTGCTAGAAATCAATCCAACTCCTCCAACGGTATAATATCCATCTCCTTGGAATCTAGTCTTTACAGCTATGAATTCTTCATTCATAACAGAAGAAATAATATCAACACTTTGCCACTGTGGATCTTCTCCTTCTATCAATACCGTACTCGAATATAAGCCAACTAGATTATCAGCTTCAAAGTCTATTCCTGTAATATTCGGCATCAAAATAGTGATCTCATAATCATTTGATGAAACACCTTCATTCCCAATTTGATATACTCTATCTATCCAATCTATATCTCCTGATGTCTGGATCATATTAGAATTAGAAAACAACTCACTTGAAAAACAAGCAGGGTCAAAACCATTTATATTATCAATGATCGCATATATACTATCATTAGTAGCAAAATAAATGGATTCATTCTCTTTAATTTCCGATTGGAATCTATTGTTAACATTAACGTACAATGGATAAAAACCATCCTTGTATACAATTAAATTAGGTAATTCTGATGAACTTGTAACTTCTCCAGTGCTAGGACATCCACTAACACCATCAGCTTGCACAACGATAGTACTATTATATCCTACATCAGAAGCGGCTGTGACATCATCACTCGACCATTCCCCATTATCAAAACATACCTGAATTATAAGATTGCTTTGTCCATCATAAACAAACGGGGTATCAAACTCAATATCATTAATCCCATTTTTAGAATTATAGGTACCACTAAACACCTCCTCGAAGGCAAACCCACCGCTGAAATTACCGTTAAATTGCTCCATATCAGTATGTGCTATATTGACTTTAAAGTTTGCAAAAGACTGTCCGGCTGCACTTGTTACATCAAATGCTATTTTGTTTATTACGCCCGAACCTAGACCAGCATTCTTTAACATATCACTTCTATATAGCAATTGCGATCTAGCATTTTCATAATATCTCGCAAATGGAGCAATAGTTCCAGCGTCTCCATCCCCAACTGCAATTTCTCTGGTTACTGATTCTGAACCAAACTCTATATCGTTATCTTCAATAATTATTTCTAAATTATCTACACTTGTCTGTTCATTAGTTACAAGATTCAACTTTAAACTTTTATCTCCATCTACAATAGCATTGTCGAATATGATTAATTCAAAATCAATCGTATTTTCTCCTGCTAATAATGTAGCCTCAGATACTTCTAAATTAAAATCATCTCCCATCACAGCTGTTGATGATGGATCGACAATTAAACTTACATTCACATCATCTTCAAATGCAACTCTTGTTCCTACAGAAATATTTCGCATTTGTGAGGCGTTACATTTATCGTCGGTGTATTCTAGATCAGTCGCTTGATCATCAGTTGATATACTTAATATAGGTTCGGTTAAAAAACTAAGGTCAAACTTATAATTGTCTTTATAATAAAATCCATTTCTTTCCCCATTTATAAAATAAACTTCATCATTCAAGATAAAAGACGCTGGTGCCCATCTAGATGAACCAGGATGAGGTGTAAGTTCTGACCAACTATCAAAAAGAGGATCATACATCCAAAATTCTCCTGTTGGCATTACCCCATGGTCGTCGCCATCTCCACTTAGTATTAACCCTACACCTTTATAAGACATTTGTGTTCCTGCCACTCTTCCTTCAGCTGGTAGTGTCTGCATTTCTAACCATGAATCATCTAATGTATTATATCTATACCATTGATTTGAAATAAATCCATTTCCGTGACCAAATCCTACATAAACATATTCTCCATCTGCAAATTGAAATGGGTGATGTCTTTCTGCAGCAGGAAACCTTGTTCTTTCTTCCCATGAATCACTATCAATATCATATACCCACCAATCATTAGCGTTTCCATTATTGGTCCCTCCCAATCCCACGTATATCTCACCGTTCAGTGCAACCATCGCTGGGTGAGTTCTTGCAGCACAGTCGCAACTTGCCAATTGTCTCCACTCATCTGTGACGGGGTCAAATTCCCAAAAATCATCTCGATTGCCTCCAGCTCCGTTTCCAAAACCAAAATATGCTTTACCATCCCAAACTTCACCTATCGCAAAACCCCTTGCTCCACCAGGGAAATCATTTTTCTTTGTCCATTCATCCGTTGTTGGATTGTATGAATAAAATGATGAAGAGTAACCATTCGGTGTATTGCCAGCGACTATATAACCCAATTCTCCGATAGAAAATGCGAAAGAATGATCTGTATTGAAATCATCAGGCAAAGTGGCTATTGATTCCCATTCTTGACTAAATCCGAAAATCGCTAAGAAGCTAAAAAGTAATGTAAAAGAATATTTCATTTGAAATTTTTAAGTATTTGTTTTGTAATCTGACAAATATATTACGAAATGACTATTCTAAAGAGTAGAATTTGATTTAATGATAATAATAATCATGAAAAGTCGTTCGGAAGTACATTTTGTAATTATTGCTTCTAAACGAATAAAGTACTGGTAAATTAAATTATTTGTAATTTTATAGATAGAGACCTATGAAATTAGAAAGTCATTCGATAAAATTAAATAATGTAGAGATGGAAAAAGTACTGCAAACAATGATAGAAAACATGCCAGCAAAAACTGGCAAATCTCTTGAGGAATGGAAGAACATCTTAAGTACAAAAGAATTTACAAAGCACTCAGAAGCAGTTAATTTTCTAAAAAATGATCATGGTGTTACTCATGGATTTGCAAATACAATAGTCAGTTTATTTAAAAAGGATACGGAAACTCCGACGGACTTAGTAGCAGATCAATACAAAGGAAAAGAATCACTCCTTCCGATCTATAAAAGTCTACTTAAAATGATTGATCCATTTGGTTCTGACATTACAATTACACCAAAAAAGACAAGTGTAAGTATTATTAGAAAGAAACAATTCGCCTTAATCAAACCTGCTACAAAAAATAGAATCGACCTAGGATTAAAGATTAAGGATAAGCCTATCACCGATCGTCTATAGAACTCAGGACCTTTTGGAACGATGTGTACGCACAGAGTACGACTTTCTAATCCTCAAGAAGTAGATCAAGAATTACAATCTTGGCTAATTGAGGCTTACGAAAAGGCTGGTTAAAGTCATTGTCCTTTTTGACCTTTTTTATTTCCTTTTGGTGAAGGTTGTTTTGGCTTCCATGCACCTTTCAATCCAGCTGTTTTATTAAAAATAAGTTTATCCGCTGTAGAGTCTCTATCAACGCAATAGTATCCTTTTCTTAAAAATTGAAACTGCTTACCCACCTTAGCGTCAACTAAAGCTGGCTCCATTATAGCAGCATTTACTTGAATGGAATCAGGATCAACAAAATCTAAGAAGTCAACTCCTTCGTGATTATCAGGGGCAGGATCAGTAAATAGATGACTCAGATTACGTACTTCACAGGGAATCCCGCCATTCACTGGAACAAAATGAAGTGTTCCTTTAGGTTTTACTCCAGATACGTCATGTCCACTTTTACTATTCTCATAATGAGTACAATAAACTTCTTCAAGTTCTCCTGCATCATTATTTTTAAATCCTGTACAATGAACGATATATGCATGCTTAAGTCTTACATCTCTGCCTGGGCTTAATCTGTAAAATTTCTTAGGAGCATCTTCCATGAAGTCTTTTCTTTCGATCCACAGTTCTCTGCCAAATGGTATTTCTCGAGTACCAGCATTTTCGTTTCCATCATTATTATTTGCAGGCAACATTTCTCCTTCACCTTCATAATTGGTAATGATTAATTTAACTGGATCTTCTACGACCATGGCGCGATCTGCAGTCTCATTTAACACATCTCTGACACAAGATTCTAGAAGATCAAACTCTATCAGATTCTCCCTTTTTGTCATTCCTACTTTATCGATAAAGTTTCTAATCGCAGCAGCTGGATAACCTTTCCTTTTCAATGCTCTTAAAGTAGGCATCCTAGGGTCATCCCACCCTGTTACAATACCTTGATCTATTAATCTTAGCATTTTACGTTTACTCGTAATCATGTATTCCACATTCATTCGTGAAAACTCAGTCTGTCCACTTGGATAAATTTCTAAATTCTCGATAAACCAGTTATAAACAGGTCTATGATGAATAAACTCTAGCGAGCATAATGAATGTGTAATATTCTCAATACTATCACTCTGACCATGAGCATAATCATACATTGGATAGATACACCACTTGTCTCCTGTTCTATAGTGATGTGCATGTTTTATGCGATACATCAATGGATCTCTCATAAGCATATTGGGAGAAGCCAAATCAATTTTAGCTCTTAGAACCATAGATCCATCAGGATGTTTACCATCTTTCATTTCTCTAAATAAAGAGAGGTTTTCTTCTGGTGACCTATCTCTATATTTATTACCTTTTCCAGGAACTGTTGGTGTTCCTTTTTGCTCTGCAATTTCATCCGGAGTACTAGGGTCAACATAAGCAAGCCCCTTCATTATCAAGTTTTCAGCATACATATAGAGTTGATCAAAATAATCAGAGGTGAATTTCACTTCATCATTCCAATCATAACCTAGCCATTTGATATCAGCTTTGATAGCCTCAACGTACTTGGTATCTTCTGTAGTAGGATTTGTATCATCAAATCTAAGGTTACAAATACCTCCAAATTTCTTTGCCATTTCGAAATTGACACATATCGCTTTTGCATGACCAATGTGCAAAAACCCGTTTGGTTCAGGTGGAAATCGAGTTGCAACTTGGCCATTATGTTTTCCACTTGCAAGATCATCCGTAATTATTTGCTCAATAAAATTGAGTGATTCTCGGTTATTATTATCTATACTATTATCGTTATTGCTCATTTTCTTTACTTTTTAATTGATCATATTTCCTAAGAGGATATAATCTACATTTTTACTGGCATCTCTATTCCAAGAAGAGCCATTGCCTTTTCTAGAACTTTTGCAACTACACTACTTAGATGTAATCTAAAAGCTTTTGCATCTTCTGTTTCCGCAGTTAATATTCTTACTTCGTGGAAAAATCTATGATACATCTTCCCTAGACTATAGCAATAGTTGGCGATTGAAGAAGGATCATAATTTTCAGCCGCAGTCTTTATTAAATTAGGGAATTCTACTACTTCTTTTAGTAATGCAAGTTCAAATTCGTTTAGTTCTTTATATTCATCAAAAGAACCATAGTCATTGTTTTCGTACTTTCTGAGAACAGACTGTATTCTAACATACGCATATTGAACGTAAGGTCCTGTCTGACCTTGCATATCAACTGATTCTTTAGGATCGAAAGTCATTCCTTTTTTAGGCTGAATTTTTATGATCATGAATTTCAATGCAGCAAGCCCTATTTTTCTAAGTACATCTTCTTGAGCTTCTTTGTCCATTTCTGCTATTTCACCACGATCTACTGATCCGAGTCTAGCTTCATTGATCACTTCCAACATGATATCGTCAGCATCCACAACTGTTCCTTCTCTAGACTTCATCTTACCTGATGGTAAACCTATCATACCATAAGAAAGATGATACAATTCCTCAGCATACGGTTCTCCTAGCCTCTTCAATATCTCAAATAGAACTTTGAAATGATAATCTTGCTCATTACCGACTACATATACCATCTTTTCAACTCCGAAATCTGCATTTCTCACCATTGCAGTGCCTATATCCTGAGTCATGTATACTGCTGTACCGTCACTTCGTAGAACAATCTTTTTGTCCATTCCAGCGTCTTCAAGATCAATCCAAACAGATCCATCTTCTTGGCGGAAAAACACATTTTTTTCTAATCCTTGATCTACTATCTTCTTACCTAATAGATATGTATCTGATTCATAATATAGTTTATCAAAGTCAACACCAATATTCTTGTAAGTTTCATTGAATCCATCATAGACCCAAGAATTCATCATCATCCACAGATTTCGTATAGGTTCGTCTTTCGCTTCCCAAGCCAAGAGCATATCCTTCGCTTCATTTCCTAGAACAGAATAATCATTAAAGTATGTATTTTTATATTTTCCAAAGAAATCTTCTTCTGATTGTTCTCCTTTTCTTAGGTCTGCCAATACTTCTTGTCCTTTTTCTGTTTTTTGCCAATCAGCATATTCCGCCTTGAACTTTTGTTCGAAAAGTACATAATATTTACCTACGAAATGATCTCCTTTGGTACTCGAAGATTCTGGTGTTTCACCGTTTCCAAATTTCTGCCATGACAACATACTCTTACAGACAGCAATTCCTCTATCGTTTATGATCTGAGTTTTTATTACATCATATCCCGCAGCCTCTAGAATCTGACTACACGACCATCCAAGAAGTATATTTCTGATGTGTCCAAGATGAAGTGGCTTGTTCGTATTTGGTGAAGAGAATTCTACAAGAACTTTCTTCCCATTCTTAGAGTGTATTCCAAAATTTTCCGTCTCCCCTACCTCGATCAATTGATTCTTCCAATAATCATGTGTGAGGCTAAAATTTAGAAAACCTTTTACTACATTAAAACTATCAACAGAATCAAGATTATCAACTACATACTCCCCGAGTTTATTACCTAATTCGACAGGGTTACATTTGAGAGCTTTTACAAACGGAAACACAACAACTGTATAGTCACCTTGGAATTCCTTCCTAGTCTGGCTTATTAATATCTCTTCTCCTTTTGCAGAATGATTATAAATACTGGCTAAACCATTTACTATTGATGATTGTATTTCTTGTAAAACTTTCATGTAGTGTATGTTCTAAATTTCTTTAGCTAAATATTAGATTATATATTTTTCGAAGTGCAAAGATAGATTTATTGTAATTAATAGCAATGTTATCTAAATATTACTAATCTCGCTTATCATATAACAATTTGATAAAATATTATTTACATACAGAATAGATCAAAAATCGACTTTTGAAGTATCAAAAATATATAATGATGTCAAGCAAAATCTATTTATCAATTGGTTTTATTTTATTTATTTTAATGCCTTTTTCTATCCTAAAAGCGATTTGGATCGCGACATTTAGTAGATCCGAAAGAAAAATTTATTTAACCGGTAATATGCAATAGAAAATCTATTCCATATTGAAACATCGGCAATATAAGTCGTTTCACTTGATTTTCTTCCTTCACCGCAGCGGTGCTATGCTTCATTCAGTAAAATCACTTATATTATTGGTCTTTCATCCTTTTCCGCTAGGTCGTGACAGGCTAATACGAAGTTCCATTGCATAAGTCGGGTTTAAAGCTTTGAAAATTGCCCTTTTGAAAATTCAAAACTTTAAAGTCAAAAAGCTAATTCCCTTTCACAGATTAATGCAGAAGGGATTTCAATGTATTTTAGATATTTTCAACTTAGACCTCGGATGTTTTTGAAACCTCCGAGGTCTTCTGTCCTATTAATTCTCTTACTCTAATCATTTTCTTAATCGCACGTAATTAGCAAAACCAAGTAATAAAAATGATAAAGGGACGCCAACTTAAGATTGAGTGGTCAGCGCCCCAAGTTCAAGGGATAGGTTAATCGTTAATTTGTCTTCGTGTAATGCCGTGTTGTAATTGCAATACACCCTCATCTATATCAACTTTTCTGCCAACTGTGCCAAAAATGACGCACATAATTGCGGGATTAATATATATTTGCAGCTTAATAAATTTAACAATTACCTAAAGGTCAATACCTTATATTATATAGTTGTTATATATATAAATTTCGATATAAAAAGTCCAAGAAATAAATGAAGAAAATCAATCCACAATTCACTGTAAAAGAAATTCATTCATTGCAAGATTTTTTAAATAGTGGATATCTACTTGACAATGCAACAATCCAAAACATAGATTTCACCACTGTAGTTATCAATTGGAATACTGTCGAAATTAAGAATGCTGTGTTTTTAGGCTGTACTTTATCTCCTGACGACAATTTGCAGATTCTTACTAAAGGAGGATTAATTTTTCCAGAGCCAAAAGGGTTATCGTTTAAACCCTATAGATCTCATCTATACACTTGGCAAGAACTTTATAAAGAAACAGAATCAGGCAATTCGACTGATTTAGACATATACGAGCATTTCTCTGAAACTAAATATGCGCCATCCATGATGGAGTCGTTGTATCAAAGAATGCATGACCATAGCATTGATGACGCTCTAAGAGACTATCTTAATCCTGACAGGGATGGCAACTATAAGATAAAAGCAATCGGTATTATGGGCGGACATGGTACATTAAGGACAGATGAATATTACACAAAAGTTGCTCAAACTGGACAACTGCTTAGTCAAAGAGGATACCTAGTAATGTCAGGTGGAGGGCCAGGTACTATGGAGGCTGCAAATCTAGGCGCCTATATGGGTAATTATTCAAAATCAGAATTATCTGATGCGATCTCTATAATGGCACCTTCTCCATACTTCACATCAGAAGGTTTTCATGAGAGGGCTATGGCTGTTTTAGAAAAATATCCAAATGGCAAAGATTCATTAGCAATTCCTACATGGTTCTACGGACATGAACCGAGTAATGTTTTTGCAAGTCATATCGCTAAATACTTTTCGAACAGTATAAGGGAAGATACTTTATTGGCAATTGCTATTCATGGGATATTATTTGCTCCTGGAAGTGCAGGAACTACTCAAGAAATATTCATGGATGCCGCTCAGAATCATTATTTAACATTTGACTATTTGAGTCCAATGATTTTTATGGGAAAGAAACGGTACTCAGAGGATACAAATTTGTTTAAAACCATCCAACAATTAGCTGAAGGAAAAGAGTATGGAGAGATGTTAGCACTGGTGGATGAACCTGAAGATGCATTGGAGGCATTTTTGGCAAATCCTCCCAGAAGGGCTAGGTGATTTCGATTTAGTAAACTTCATATTTTCAAGAAAAGAATATAACTAATCTCTATTTAACGCTTTTTTGTAGGTAGCCAGACATCTTTCTCTTGCTTCCTTATGATCAACTATTGGTTCAACATACTTATCAGTGTCCTCTTCTGGAACCCATTTTTTAATATATTGTCTTTTTTTGTCAAATTTATCGGCCTGAGTATATGGATTAAATATTCTAAAATAAGGGGCTGCATCGGTACCACAACCAGCTGCCCATTGCCAGCCACCACTATTTGAAGCAAGATCATAGTCTAACAATTTTTCTGCAAAATAACGCTCTCCCCATCTCCAATCAATCAGTAAGTGTTTGGTTAAAAAACTAGCAACAATCATTCGTACTCTATTATGCATGTACCCAGTGTTATTCAGCTCTCTCATGCCAGCGTCGACGATCGGATATCCCGTTTGACCATTACACCATGCTTCGAATTCTTTCTCATTATTTCTCCACTCAATAGCTTCATATTTTTCTCTAAATGATTGATCTTCCACCTTTGGAAAATGCTGTAAAATCATGCTATAAAAATCTCTCCAAACCAATTCGCTTAAAAATATATCGTTTAAAGATTTAGCTTTTCTTGCTTTTTCTCGAATACTGACAGTACCAAAACGGAAGTGAATACCAAGTTTCGATGTTCCATCAATTGCTGGGTAATTTCTTTGTTCATCGTATTTTTTGATTTTTGATTGGGATACCGTTTGGGATGGAAAATCAACATCTGCCTTTTCAAAACCCATTTCTGATAGTGTTACTACTTTCCTTCCTTGAAAGGATAAAAGGTTTTCAAAGTACTTTTCATTTGGATAGGATTTGAAATAATACGACAAACCACTTCCATCTTTTTCTTTTCTACTTTCTAATCTTTCTAACCATTTTCTTTTGTATGGGGTGAACACAACATATGGAGTACCATCAGATTTAAGTATTTCTCCTTTTTCAAAAATTATTTGATCTTTAAAAGAATGAAATCCTTTATCATTAGAAGCTAAAATAGACTTTACTTGACTATCTCTACTGATCGCGTATCTTTCGTAGTCACTATTTGTATAAACAGACTTTAATTCAGAATCTGATGCGACTTTTTTAAAAATATCAATAGGATTGCCATAATAAACATCTAGTGATGAACCCAATTCTTCAAGATCAGTTTTTAGCTTATTGATTGTCTCATAAATAAAAGTGACTCTAGCATCACGTTTATCATCTAATTTATCTAATATTTCAGTATCGAAAATAAAAATTGGTTTTACATCAACACCCGATTTCAGAGCATGATATAATCCTGCATTGTCCTGTAATCTAAGATCGCGTCTAAACCAAAATATATTAAATGTAGACATAGGTATTTAATTATTTGCTATTGATTTTAATTTAACAACATAATTACGAAACATGTTGCTAAAAAATAAATCATCAATCAATGTTTTTATTTTTTTGTTATAGCTCGTTTATGAAATTTTGTTTCAAGAAAATTACTTTTTATCATGAAAAAATCTCTTATTTGCTTGTTATTAAAGGCGACAGAATTTATAAAAAGTAAAATTATATTCTTAGCAAATATGAATTTTTAATTTATATTGAGGAATATTGTTACTTTACGAGATATTAAATTTGTTTAAGCCCAAAGCCAAAAACGTTTAAAACTCGAACCTAGAATGATTTTAAGAAGTATATTTATATGCATTATTTTTCTGACATCAGTTAGTTTACATGCGCAGACTACATTAAAAGGAAAAATTTCAGATGCAGGCAATGGTGATCCTTTAATTGGCGCTAACATACTAGTAAAGTCGACGACCGACGGTAATATTACGGATTATGACGGCTTTTTTGAATTTAAAACTTCATCTGATTACCCTATCACATTGGTTGCATCGTATCTTGGATATGTAGAAAAAGAGGTCTTAGTAGAAGGTCCAGGAAATATTAATATTTTACTAGAAGAAAACAGTGTTACTGTAGATGTAGTAGAGGTAAAAGCAAGTAGAATATCAGAAGAGAATAAAAAGTCCCCATTGACTATTGAATCGTTGGATAATATTGCAATCAAAGAAACTCCAGCATCCGATTTCTACTCGGGTCTCGGAGCACTAAAAGGAGTAGATCTTACAGCTGCAAGTTTAGGGTTTAAGGTTGTAAACACGAGAGGGTTTAATAGTACTAGCCCCGTTAGGTCGTTACAGATTATTGACGGCGTCGATAATCAAGCACCAGGGTTAAGTTTTTCTCTTGGCAACTTTCTGGGTTCGTCAGAACTGGATGTAAATAAGGTGGAAATAATAGTTGGTGCAAGTTCAGCATTCTATGGACCAAATGCATTTAATGGTGTAATAAGTATGGAAACAAAAGATCCATTTTTTCACAATGGCTTATCTGCCTCAGTGAAAGTCGGCGAAAGAAATATGCTACAAACAGCTGTCAGATGGGCGGATGTAATCAAGAACAAAGATGGAGATGACGTATTTGCATACAAATTAAATGTTGAGCATTTGAGAGCTGACGACTGGGTAGCTGATAATTATGATCCTGTAGACGGGACAGATTTTGACGCAAGCAATCCAGGTGGCTATGACGCTGTCAATACATACGGAGATGAATACCAGAGTGGTAATGATTTTTCTGATTCACCACTTACTAAAAATGTTGGATTAGGTGGTTTTTTTAGAACAGGTTATAATGAAATAGATCTAGTAGATTATAATACAAGAAACTTAAAAGCTAATGCGTCATTTCATTTCAAAACAAATCCTAAAAAAACATTCGAATCACCTGAAATCATCTTAACATCTAGCTATGGCGGTGGTACAACTGTATATCAAGGTGATAATAGATTTAGTTTAAAGGGAATAACATTCTTTCAAAATAAAATAGAATACAGAAAGCTAAATAAATTCTTTATCAGAGCCTATACAACTACGACTACAGCTGGAGATTCCTATGATCCGTATTTCACAGCATTAAGATTACTAGAAAATGGAAAACCAGACAGAGAATGGTCTCAAGATTATCAAAAATATTGGTTATCTACGGTAGAGCCTAAAATTTACGCCGCTGGATATCCAGAATTAGAAATAATTGTAAATCCTGACTTCACAATAACATCCATTTTCGATACTGATGCCGCTAATCAGTGGTTAATAGATAATAACCCTGACCTTATACAATATCACGCTGATGCGTCGGCTGTCGCTAATGGTGTTGGAGATGGCGGAACTGGATCTTTTGGCTACTTCGAACCAGGCACACCAGAATTCGAAGAACAGTTTAACCAGATAACTTCTTCATTTAGAGATGGTACAGAGGGGGGAACGAGGTTCTTTGATCAATCTTCGTTATATCACCTACATGGTGAGTACAAACTAACCCCTACCTGGACAGATGAAATCACTTTAGGCGCAAATGCGAGAATATACACTCCTAATACGAGAGGTACGATTTTTAGCGATAAGGATTCAACAATAACCAATAGTGAGGCAGGTATATATGCAGGTTTTACAAAATCCATAATCGCAAACAAATTAAAAGCGCAAGGGGCTGTTAGGTTCGATAAGAATGAAAACTTCAGAGGACTCGTTAGCCCAGCCGCTTCACTCGTTTATACTCCTAGTGAAAAAGATTTCTTTAGAGTATCTTTTTCTTCGGCAATTAGAAATCCTACATTATCTGATCAATACCTAAACCTTGATGTAGGACGGGCTATTTTATCAGGAAATGTAGATGGAAGACAGGATTTAATAACCGTAGAATCCTTTAGATCATTTTTGAATACTCAAAAGCAAGATAGTCTTGTATTTTTTGATGTTGCTGGTATCCAGCCTGAGGAAGTTAAGACTTTCGAACTAGGAGTGCGAACGACTCTATTCGAAAAATTATATGTAGATGCTGGTTATTACTATAGTATATATGATAATTTCATTGGGTTCCAATTAGGCATAGAGGCTGATATCGATGAGGCTACTGCTAGTTTGACTTCCGTGCAAGCATATAGATTTGCCACAAACTCAGCAAACACTGTCACTACACAAGGAGTAGCTATAGGTTTAAATTACTTTTTTGCACCAAAATATTCTCTTGCAGGAAACTATTCTTGGAACAAACTTAATACAGAATTAGACGATCCAATAATTCCTGCATTTAATACACCAGAGCATAAATTTAATATTGGGATTAGTGGAAGGGGGATTTCTCCATTTGGTATCATTGATAATATTGGATTCAATGTAAACTATAAATGGGTCGAAGGCTTTATATTTGAAGGGTCTCCTCAATTTACTGGTATTATACCTACATATGATATGTTAGATGCTCAAGTAAATTGGTTTGTTCCTAGTTTACATACAACGTTCAAGTTAGGTGCATCTAACCTTTTGAACAGCCAAAATTTCCAAACTTATGGCGGTCCTAGAATTGGTAGATTGGCTTACTTCCAAGTCACATATGATATGGGACGTAAAAAATAAAGACTATACTTAACCTATTTTAATGGTTGAGATTTATATATAAAACACATTTTATTACTAATAACTTTCAAATAGAATTTTTATGAAAAGAATTTTTACATTACTAACAATAGCTTTGTTTGTGTCGTCGATAGGAACCGCGCAAGAAAGATATCTCGATGAGACGTTTGAGGAGGTAACCGTAACGTCAAATGTTGTATACGGTGTTAATGCTACTGTATTATTGGTTCCCTCTGTAGGAGAGGCTGTTCCTCAACCACTCACTATGGACGTATACGAACCTGCAGGAGATACAGAAACAGCTAGACCACTGGTTCTTGTTTTCCACACGGGTAATTTTTTACCTAATGTACTAAACGGACAAATATCTGGTACTAAAACTGATAATTCAGCCGTTTCCATTTGTACTCAGCTTGCAAAAAAAGGATATGTTGCCGCATCTGTAACTTACAGACAAGGTTGGAACCCACTAGCTGAAACTCAGCCTGTAAGAGCCTTAGGTCTAATACAAGCTGCATATAGAGGAATACAAGATGGACGAACTGCAATAAGGTACTTCAGACAAAACCAAGACGGTGACAACACTTTTGGAATTGATCCAGATAAAATCACAGCTTGGGGTTACGGAACAGGAGGATACCTTACACTAGGTCTTGCAACACTTGATGATTATTTAGAGATTCCTACGTCAGAAAATGGTGCAGGGAAATTCCTATTGGATGTAAATGGAGATGGAATTCCAGAGACACCAATGGTAGTACCACAATATCATGGCGATATCGAAGGTAAGGTATTAACAATTGCACCAGATGCAGCCTTTGGCCTTCCAGCTGGTGACACGACTAACTACCCTAATCATGTTGATTATTCATCTGAAGTAAACATGGTAGTAAATTTAGGTGGTGCACTAGGTGATATCTCATGGATTGATGAAAACACCGCGCCTATTGTAACTGTACAATCAGCGAATGACATCTTTGCTCCCTACGATGATGCAGCACTGGTAGTTCCAACTACAGGTGATGAAATCGTAAGAGTTCAAGGAGGTATCGCTATACACACAGCATTAACAGCTGCAGGAATTAATGATATTTTCAATGATGCTGATTTCAGTACAACGGCTTGGTCAAATGATGTTTCAGCTACAGCTGCAGCAAACTCAGCTCTATCAGGACATGACTATTTCAAATCACTATATCCATTGCAAAACCCTGTTAACTCTAACGGATTAGACGAAGGTATAGCTATCGAGTGGTGGGATCCAAATGCATTATCTCCTCCAGTTACTGGAGCTCCTAATGGTGTTCCATGGAATATGCTACCGCACCCATCAGGCGGAACATTCCATACGCAAGGATTAGTGACTAATGAAAATATGAGTCAAGAAAATTCTGATGCAAACATAACTGAATATATGAATTTCGTTACTCCTAGAATTTGTGTAGCATTAAATCTTCCATGTAAATCACTTTTTGTGAACACAGACGTGAAAGAAGTTAATCTTGATGCATCTTTAATAACACTAGCACCTAACCCTGCATCAACAAGTGTTAAAGTTTCTGCAGAAGGTGAAAACATAAATTCTATTGCTATCTTTGGCATCGATGGGAGGTTATACAATCAGGTTAATAACGTAAATGCTGAGAGTGCAACAATCCAAAGAAAAAATTTACCAACTGGTATTTATTTTGTAAAAGCCTACTTTGATGAAGGCGTCGCTACCCAAAAGGTAACGTTTGAATAAATCAAACCACTTGAAAACACTAGCCGCCTTTACCCAAGGGCGGCTTTTTTTATGCCTTCATTTTACCTAGCTTTATAGCCAAGGCTTTTAATTACTCCTACATTCTCACTACCTTCCGCTCTTATTACTGCTGATCATCATAATAATTTCACTTACTCATTTAATCAATGCTTCTACTTCTTATCTGTATACTTTTCAATTCTTATATAAGTATTGTATTTAAGCTATTTGCCAAATACAACGTTAGGGTATTGCAAGCTATAGTCATTAACTATTTCGTATGCGTCCTTACAGCATCGGCTGTGATGCAAAAACCAGCTATATCCATAGAGGTAATTGATAAAGATTGGTTTCTCATTGCTGCGCTCATAGGCTTTACATTTGTAATTACATTTTATCTATTTGCTCAGACTGTTCAGAAATTTGGGGTTGTACTGGGATCTATCTTTCAGAAAATGTCTCTCATCGCCCCCACTCTCGCCGCTATATTATACTATGGAGAGTCGGCTGGCACGGTCAAGTTGATTGGTATTGTATTAGCCATCGCATCTATATTCGTCATAAGTTTGAGTAAATCGACTGAAAATGTAAAAACTATAAAAATTGATAGCGAATCAACTACCCCTAATATCAATCCACTTGTATGGATATTTCCTATAGGTACATTTATTGGTAGCTGTTTGATTGATGCGTGTCTCTGGTACGTAAATCAAACTGGACTAGCTAGCAGTCTTGATATTGATTTCATAGCTACCCTATTTTTCTTTGCTGGTAGTTTCGGTGTCCTGTTTGTTATTGTTGACTTTTATAAAAATAGAACTACAATTCGTAAGAAAGATATTATTGCTGGCCTTGCACTTGGCATTCCTAACTTCTTTTCAATTTGGCTCATCCTTAAAGTTCTAGCAAATGGTATGGAAGCATCAGTCGTGTTTCCTATAAATAATGTTGGTATATTAATCACTACTGCATTATTAGGTTTGATATTCTTTGGCGAAAAATTTAAAACCCAAAAAATATTGGGCTTTCTTATGGCCGTTACAGCTATCATCCTTATAGCAACAGGTTAATACCTATCTTTACACATCACACATTGAAATACATTACATGAAAAATACTCTGATATTATTATTGCTCTTTTCTTTTACATTAGGAATAGGTCAGTCTGATCTAGAAATAAAGATGTTTGAACTACCTGATGTTATATTCACAAAAATACAGACTCCAGAAAATTATGAGGCGGCTTACAAGTTGATGATAAAGCAACCTCTAGACCACACTAATCCTAAGGCTGGTCACTTCTACCAAAAGGTATACTATAGCCATATTAGCTATGATAGTCCTACGGCAATAATAACCAATGGATATAACAAAGGTAGAAACAATATAACTGAGGTAGCCGCGCTCATCAAAGCAAACCAACTGAACGTAGAGCATCGGTATTTCGGAGAAAGTATTCCTGACTCCATGAATTATCAATACCTCACATTCGAACAAGCGACAGCTGATCTTCACCGAATAAGAACACTATTTGGCAAAATAAATACAAGTGAATGG
>Ga0209187_1001116_pt1 | contig 34727 bp, 35 predicted proteins | sample BantaG_FD_187430 | JGI IMG/M metagenome (GOLD analysis project Ga0209187, IMG submission 187430) | Marine algal microbial communities from Bantry Bay, Ireland - BantryBay_4 metaG (SPAdes) (version 2) | ecosystem: Host-associated > Algae > Red algae > Unclassified | place: Bantry Bay, Ireland...
GCATCGGGTGGAGGGGGATCTCTCGAACGCGAGGTACTGGTACGGCCGGGCCGGGGTGACGTTTCCGGAGGACGGAGTGGAAGAGGAGCTCGGGCGGCTGGAGGGGCTCGCTCGGGAGGGGTGAGGACCGACTGAACGTCGTCTTGCCGGTGGTTGGCCATCCGGCGCTTCCCGTCCGTAATCCATGCAAGTCGACCATTGAGTTGCGCATTTGCACGGATTTCGCTCCGGCCGTGAGACCTGAGAGCCACGCACAGAAGGGCTCTCGGATGATTCTTGCAAATCGGGAGTTCCGCTCCATAATTGCATGATGCTACTCCGCCGCCTGTCGGACCACGTCGTGCGTGCCCTGTCGCGCTATCCCGCGGTCGCGTTGCTCGGGCCGCGCCAGGTCGGCAAGACCACGCTCGCCAGAACGCGCATCGCGCCCGCTGTCGAAGGCAGGCCGGTCGAGTACCTCGATCTCGAGAACCCGAGCGACCTGGCGAAGCTCTCGGACCCGGCCGGATACCTGCGCTCGCGGGACGACCGGCTGGTGATCATCGACGAGGTGCAGCGGGCACCGGAGCTCTTCACCGTGCTCCGGAGCCTGATCGACGAGCGGATCATCGAGAAGCGCCGGAACGGCCACTTCCTGCTACTGGGCTCCGCGTCGATCGATCTGCTGAAGCAATCGAGCGAGAGCCTCGCCGGTCGCATCGCTCATCTCGAGCTCTGCCCGCTCGACGTGCTCGAGACCGAGGTCGCCGACCCTTCCGAGCTCTGGACCCGAGGCGGTTTCCCGCGAAGCCTGCTCGCTCCCGACGACGATGCCAGCGCCGACTGGCGGGCGAACTTCATCACGACCTACCTCGAGCGGGACATCCCGAGCCTCGGCCCGCGGGTACCCGCCGAGACCCTCCGGCGCTTCTGGACGATGCTGGCCCACCTGCAGGGGACGCCGATGAACGCCGCCGAGATCGGCCGCGGCCTGGGCGTCGACCCGAAGACCGTCGCGACCTACCTCGACCTGATGGTCGACCTGCTGCTCGTGCGCCGGTTGCCGTCCCTGCGGGCGAACGTCGGCAAGCGACTGGTCAAGATGCCCAAGACCTACGTCCGCGATAGCGGTCTCGTGCACACGCTCCTGCGCCTCGACAAACTCGACGACCTGCTCGGCCATCCGATCGTCGGTGCCAGCTGGGAAGGGCACGTCATCGAGAACCTGTTGCGCGCCGCGCCCTCGCGGACCGAGGCGAGCTACTACCGCACGTCCACCGGCAACGAGATCGACCTGGTGCTCGACCTGCCGGGCGACAGGCGCTGGGCGATCGAGGTGAAGCGCAGCTCGGCGCCGACGGTGTCGAAGGGATTTCACTCCGCCCTGAAGGATGTCCGGCCGGATGCCGCGTTCGTCGTCTACCCGGGGCAGGATCGGTACCCGAAGGGGGAGGGGGTCGAGGCGATCGGGCTCGTCGAGCTCGCGCGGCAGCTCGACGGACTTCTGGGCAGTGGGTAGCGTTCAGCAAGGCAGGACGTCGTTCAGCTTCATCGTGTCGATCGGCGATCGCGCTCGACGCGGGTGGCCTTGCATTCGAAGCCGCTTGCCGAGACGCGACGTCGTCACGTGAGCGCACGTTCGAGCGCACGCTTCATCGAGGAATGCGCCACCCAGTCCATCAAGACGAGCTCGTGAAATCGCGCCCGAATCTCGTCGGTCCGTCCCGCATTGGCGGCGGCCGCCATCGTATGCCGGTGCGCCTCGAGCACGTCTGCCGAAGTGAGCTCGTAACCGTGACCGCGGGCCAGCCAGTACAGCGCGATGCAGCCCGCCTCGATCGCGAACGCGGGGTTCGTCTCCGCGAAGTCCCGGGCGGCGCGCGTGAGTGTCAGCGGATCGCAGGGGGTGGAGCGAGCTAGCGCGATGGCCTTGTCGAAGCGCTTCGCGTCCTTGGCCGCCGCGAACCACTTGCCCTCCTCGCCGGGCGTGTACGCGATCAGGTCGTCGAGGACCGCGTCGACGTCGCGCTCCGGGTACTTCTTCGCGACGGCCCGGAACCAGGCCGAGCGGGTGCCGGCACGATTCGCCTGCAGCGCGAAGCGGGCGTACGCCGCGTCGCGTTGCCCGTCCGAAAGCAGGATCTCCTCGCACTCACGCGCGATGGCCGTCGGCGAATCGTTGAGCGCGCGCCCGGCCTCCGCGTAGCGCACCGCCTCGTCGGCCTTGCCGATCGCCGCCAGCGCCCTCGCGCCGTAGCAGCGGTAGTGCCAGCTGCCGGACGGCGCCCGCTCGAGCAGCTCCAGCAGCTCGTCGTGACGCCCTGCGGCTAGCAGCGCACTCAGACAGGCCGTGGTGCCGGCGAAGTGACCGCACGCGGCCGGGTCGTCGCTCCACGCCCGCCGGGTGATGCCGAGCAGCCGATCGGCCCACCGCGAGGCCAGCTCCGCGGTGACGCACACTTCGCCCCAGCGATCGCCGAGCCGCTCGATGTACGGGATCCTGTCGTCTTGAACGGCCTCCCACAGCCGCTCGAGCCAGCGCTCGCGCGTCGCGTCGTCGGCCGGTGCCTTCGCGATGATCGCGACCAGCGCGTCCACCGCCTTGTTGACCGCGTTGCCGATCGAGCCGGACGAGCTGTCGACCTGCTCGAGGGCCGGCGACACCTTCTCCAGGAACAGGACCGCCCCCTCGCCCGCGAGCAGCGGGTCGGCCCGGGCGACCTTGCGAATCTCGGCGACCGCTTCCTTGACACGCTGGACGGCCGGCTGCGACTTCCAGCCGAACGCGCGCTCGCGAAAGCGGCGGCGGAAGGTCCAGGTGTGCGTGGTCGCGGCCATGCCGCGAGTGTCGCACGCGGCCTGTCGACGACGGTAGGGGACGCGGCCGGAAGCCGCGTCGGCCCGGGGTGACGATTCGATCGTCGTCGGCGGTTGACGCGATGGGGTCCACCCGGTCTAATACGCGCTCCCGGCGGGCCCGACGCCGTCCGGACGCAGCGCGAAGACCCGATGGCCGGGTAGCTCAGTTGGTAGAGCAGGGGATTGAAAATCCCCGTGTCGGCAGTTCGATTCTGTCCCCGGCCACCAATGAAATCAGCGGGTTGGCCTGATTTTTCTCCCCGTGTGTTTTCTTTCCACGTGGCTTTTGCGTGAATCAAACAGCATCCGTTGTGTGTTCAGCGGTGCAGGCGACTTAATCCAGCGGGTAGTCCGTCAGCTCTCCACTGCGGTCCATTTCCACCACGTACGGTGGCTTGGTAGCCATCGCGTACCGCACAAGCTTGGCTGCATGGCGCACGAACATCGCCGCCATCTGATCTCCGGTCGCGGTCTTCGCGCGCAGCACCGCGCCGCGCGCGCCGTGCTCGTGCACTGCCGCCAGCTCGACGCTGCGGTAGCGGATGTTCTTGTGCTCAGGTCAGCGCTATCCATCGCTTCTGCGCGACGAGCTCGATTCAGTCCTCGTCCGACGCATCGATTGGCAGGTGATCGCCGCGGATCTCCACGACGTGCCCGGCCGCGCGAAGCGAGTCTCCGATCCGATGCCTGTCGAAGTTCTGGTTCAGGTATCAGGTCGGCGGGTCAAGCGGCGCGTCCGAGTTCGCAGCGGACCGCTTCCTGGAATTCCGTCTCCTTGCGCTCACTAGCTGTCCAGAACAGGTTGACACCTTCCGGGAGGGGCTCTTGCAAACACTCCGATGCACTGCGGAGAGGCGCCATCGTCCGGCCGTCCGTACGAATCACGTAGTAGTCATCTGTAGGATCAGCCGACCAGCTCCATATTCGCTACACTATGTGCAGAATGAAAAAAACTGTCCCACTGTAAAGAAGACCGGTTCCCTATGCTGTCCGACTTTGCTGTCCTGATCGAACGCACCGGACTCTCCCATCAGGAGGTCGCCGACCTCTGCGGCGTGTCGCTGACCACAATCTACCGTTGGGCTGCCGGCAAGTCTAAACCCCAGCCGCTCGCGACCCGAAAGCTCGCCGAGATCGCCTCGTTCGGTCACGGCGAGCCGGAAGGGCAGCAGCGTCTGGTCCTGCCCGAGTTCCGCTACATCGATCTGTTCGCTGGCATCGGTGGATTCCGCCGCGCCTTCGATGCCATCGGCGGCGAATGCGTGTTCACAAGCGAGTGGGACAAGTCCTGCCGGACCACCTACCAGGCCAACTTCGCTTGTCGTCACGAGGTCGCCGGTGACATCCGTGAGTACACCGAGTGCCAAGAGGCGCTGAAGCGGATCCCCAGCCACGATGTGCTGGTCGCCGGCTTCCCGTGTCAGCCGTTCTCGATCGCCGGCGTCTCCAAGAAGAACGCGCTCGGACGCGAGCATGGCTTCCGTGATCTGACGCAAGGCACGCTGTTCTTCGACCTTGCGCGGATCATCGAGCACCACCGTCCGGCTGCGTTCCTGCTCGAGAACGTTCGCAACCTTGTCAGCCATGACAAGGGGAACACCTTTCGGGTAATCCGGCACACGCTCGAGCACGAACTCGGCTATCGGATCGGCTTCCGTCTGATCGACAGCCGGAGCTGGGTGCCTCAAGGCAGGAAGCGGATCCTGATCGCCGGATTTCGCGAGGACATCGGCTTCGACTTCGAGTCGATGACGATTCCGGACCCGAAGGAGGGGCCGACGCTCGGAAACATCCTGCACGGCGTCAGGCATGCCGAGCCTGACGAGTTGCCTTACACGACGGGTGGCAAGGTGGCAGACAAGTACACACTCAGCCCCGGACTCTGGCAGTACCTGCGCGACTACAAGAAGAAGCACAATGCCGCGGGCAACGGGTTCGGCTTCGGGCTTGTCGGTCCGGATGACATTGCGCGTACGCTCTCGGCGCGGTACTACAAGGACGGGTCGGAGATCCTTGTTCGGAGAGGTGCTGCCGGCCAAGCGAGGCCCAGACGGCTGACGCCCCGGGAGTGCGCGCGTCTGATGGGCTTCGACCGTCCTGGCGAATCGAGCTTCGTGATTCCGGTGTCGGACACTCAGGCCTACAAGCAATTCGGCAACTCGGTGGTCGTGCCAATGGCGGTGACGGTGGCGCAACACATGAAACCGTACATTCTCGACATCGTTCGCGGCAAGACTGCCGGGCAACCGGAACTGGCGCTCGAGCTGGCATCCGCCAACAAGCCGGTCCGCAAGGAGCTCACGGAGCTGGCCTGATGGTCGACATCGTCAGCCGCGAGACGCGCAGCCGGATGATGTCCGGGATCCGCGGGGCCAACACGAAGCCCGAGATCCTAGTTCGCAAGCTCCTGTTCGCTCGTGGCTTCCGCTATCGCCTGCATGCGAAGCACCTCCCCGGCAAGCCTGACATCGTCCTGCCGCGCTGGCGTGCGATGGTGTTCGTGCACGGCTGCTTCTGGCATCGACACGACTGCCACCTGTTCAGGCTCCCGGCAACGCGAAGGGATTTCTGGAAAGAGAAGATCGGGGGAAACGTCGCTCGCGACGCACGTCACCACACCGCGCTGCTCGGGGACGGCTGGCGGATCGCGACGGTTTGGGAGTGTGCGCTGAAGGGACGCACGCGACGGGCGCCGGACGCGGTCGGCGACGAGCTGGCAGGTTGGCTTCGGGCGGACAGTCCGGAGCTGGAGGTTCGCGGGGCAGGCGAGGAGACCGAGGCGTGAGGCAGGGCTATCTTAGCGAGTACTTTGAGGCTGTTGCGGTGAAACGGCTGAGCGCGGTGGAAACCGACCCGGAGCGCTCGAACCAGCACGAAATCAATGGTAGCCAAGGGCTAAGAGGGATCTTGGGCGACGCGGGCAGCGAGCGCGTTTCGTTCGCGACGCGGTTCGTCTGGGTCGGTGGCGAGGGCGAGGCGCAGACCAATGACGGCTCGGTGACCTGGTACGACTCCCGAGCCGGCCACCCGAAGCGCAGCGAGCACCGGCTGTACTACCCGCGGACACCGGTGTGGGATCTCGCAAACGAGGGCGACTCGCTGTTCGTGGCGCTGCGCGCTGACCGGACCCTGATGATAGTCATCGCTGCGGCGCAGACGACGATCGAACAGCAGCTGCGCTGGCTGTTCGACCTCGAGGGTGTCGGCGGGGATCTGTTCGCCGGACACGCGATCGATGATCGCACCGAGCTCGACTTCCCGGTCCGGCTCGTGCTTGACGAGCTCGGTATCGATATCGAGGAGCCTGAGAACGATCGGTTCGATCAGCTGCTCGAGCACTTCGGCGGTTTGCTGCCCACCACAGCCGAGTTCTCGGCGTTCGCGCGCGGAACGCTGTCCGAGGTGTCGGCAAGGGATGACCCCGATGCCGCCCTGATGGCGTGGCTCGATCGTGAGGAGAAGCTGTACCGTAGCGCTGAGCGACGCCGAATCGCCAAGCGACTCTCGGAGAACTTTGTCGCTGACGGCGAGGTCGATGTTGAAGGGTTTCTCCCGTTCTCGCTGAGCGTCCAGAACAGTCGGAAGTCCCGTGCGGGCCATGCCTTCGAGAACCACCTCGGCGAGGTGTTCCGGGTCTGCGATGTTCGGCACGCACGAGGTGGCCGGACGGAGGCTCGCTCGAAGCCCGACTTCCTGTTTCCTGGTATCGACGAATACCGGAATCCTGACTTCCCGACAGGATCACTGACGATGCTCGGTGCGAAGACGACCTGCAAGGATCGCTGGCGACAGGTACTCACGGAAGCGGACCGGATCCCAAGGAAGCACCTTGTTACGATAGAGCCGGCGATCAGCGAGAACCAGATTGACGAGATGCGCGGTCGGAATCTTCAGCTAGTGGTGCCGACGATGGTGCAAGCCTCCTTTCGCCAGTCGCAGCAGGCATGGCTCATGAGCCTGTCGGAGTTCATCCGGCTCGTATTGTCCAGGCAGCGTGTCTGACCCTCGGCAGAACTCGGACTGCGAGGTTGCGAGCGACTACCCTGGCCACTTGACTCGGCTGAAAACAAACGTCGACTGAATGAAGACACCGCGGATACTATTGGCGCTGACCGGTCGTCACCGGAACGGCGATCCGTCCGAGGAGGAAAGACTCGTGAACATCGGCCCTCTGTGCCGCGATGGCTTTGCGCTCGACGCCGAGCTCTTGGTCGTGGCTCGGGATGGCATGCTCGGGCTTGCTGTCGAGTCCCACGGCGGTGGCTCGAACCCGGACTACGTTGCTGCTCTCGAGCTCGTGATTGAGCGGCTTCAGCGTGCCGGTTTGAATCGCCTGCGAGTCCAGTAGATTTCCCGCGATGCACGGAAGACGTGACCTGCCCCCGCCGACCGACGACTCATCTTCGACGGAGCGGATCATTTTGATCCGCGGGTTGGCAGTACGAAGCAGGTGCGCCTTCGCATTGCAGGCGTGGTGAAGCGCATGAAGCGTGACAGCGGCACCCGCGGGTGAAACGGCAACAAGCGCATCTTGCTCGACGTTGGCCTTGATTCAGATGGGTGGAAACGACTATTCGAGGATGATGTTCAGCTGGCTGAAAAAGAGGATTTCGGCGCGCCTCTTGACGAAGTGGACGCCCGCCGGCGTATCATCACCGCACTGCACGTACGTCGTGGTCAGGGGGCCTTTCGGGCGCATCTGATTAGGGCCTGGAAAGGGCAGTGCGCGGTGACCGGCTCGAAACTCTTGCCGATTCTGGAAGCGGCGCACATTCGGCCGTGGCGCGGCGACCAGACCAACCGCCCCGACAACGGACTTCTGCTCCGTGCTGACATAGACACGCTGTTCGACCGTGACCTGATCGGGATCGACGCTGGGATGCACGTGGTCATCGCCCCAGCACTTGTGGACAGCGAATACAACGAGTACGCCGGCAGGGCGCTGAAGCTTCCGAAGCGTGCCGCTGATCGCCCGGATCCCGGTGCACTGGCCGAACGCCTCGCTCTTCTGGAGGAAAAAAATTTGTCCTGACCGAACCGCCGAATTCCTTGACCGGGAATCTGCTGCGCTTGCATCCTGCAGCAGATCTGCTATCGATCTGTTCGTTCCGTTAGTGCACTCGACGCCAGCCACGCAGCTGAATTCTGGGGATCGGCGATGCATCATCTTCGGGCGACTCCGATTTGGCTCGCTGCAGTGATACGCGATAGATTCCGTCCGCGGTTCTCCAGAGTACCAACTCGTCACCGGGGCGCGCCTGCTGCGATTTTAGGTAGTCACGAATGCAGGTGATGCGGTACTCGTCACGGGTACCGTCGGCGTCATGATGTCGGTTGTTGTACCAGATGTACCTGATCTCCCAGCCCGTACCGTAATCATCGACCAGCTCGAAGCGCGAGGACGGATTCTTCGATGACCCGTCGAGAGGTGGAAGCAGACCGATCAAACCGGTTTGTCCCTTCGGCACATGGATTCCGGCCTGGTGGCTCTTCGAGTCCCCGGTGTCGTTTGCTGTCAACGACTTGGCGTAGCGTTCCTCGTTCACAAGGTTTCTCCCGGCTCCATTTCGAGGGCTCTCTGCAGTTCGCCGGCTCCCGGCTTTCCGAACGGCACGGCGCCGGCGGCAAGATCGAGTCGTGTCGCGCAACGCGCGATCATCACCTCCTCGACGGTATCCCGGTACCACAGGCGATACACCGTCACGGGGCGCTCCTGTCCCCGGCGGTAAGCGCGCGCCGATGCCTGGCTCTCCAGCGCGGGATTCCAGACAGGGGTGTAGTGGATGACAACGGTGGCGGCAGTGATGTTGAGTCCCGTGCCCGCTGCCCGCGGATTGAGAACGAGCAGGGCAGGCCCTGGGTGCGCAGAGAAGCGATCAACGATGCCCTGTCGCTCGCCGGACGGGGTGCCCCCGTTGATCGTTCCGGACAACAGGCCGGAGACTGGACCAATGCGCTCGAACAGAAGCTCGGCGCACCGGTTGAAAACCGCGAAGACCAGCACCTTCTGCCCGTTCCCGAAGGCCTCAAGCACAAGCTCGGCCGCTCGCTCGAGTTTTGGTACTGCAGACGCCCCCTCAACGTGGTCGCGACCATCGAGCGCGGCATCTTCGAACTCGGACGTGTTCGCGCCGGCAGTCGGTGGCACAAGTCGCGGGTGCGCGCAGAACAGCGACAGTCTTCCGGTCGCCACCAAGGGGCCTGCCGCACCGTACTCCGCCAGCGTCTCACGCCGGATGCGACGATATCCGGCGGCCAGTGCGGAGCCGAAATCGAGCGGGACATCGATGTCGATGCGTTCCGGAAGATCCTGCGCGACGTCCGCCACGCGTCGCCTGAGCACTACCGGGGCGGTCAGACCGGCGAGCATGCTGGCCGCATCGCTGCCGTCCGGGTAGCGGTCCTCGAACCGCTCCCGGTTTCCGAGCAGGCCGGGGAGCGCAAGATCAACGAGCGACCACAGATCCAGTAGTGTGTTTTCGACTGGCGTGCCCGTGACGGGTATGCATGCACGACGCTCGAGTCCGTCGAGGGCGCGGCGACGGGCCGTATCGGGGTTCCTGACAGCTTGGGCCTCGTCGCAGACGACGAGGTGCCATGGCACGCCTGCGAAGATCGGGCGGTCCGACACGAGCGTGTCATAGGTGGTCAGAACCAAGGGGCAGGTAGTCAGTCCGGCGGCGGTGCCCGGGCGCAATGCGCCATGATGAACGCGGGCGTCAATGGAGGGTGCGAAGCGAGCGATCTCCCGCTCCCAATTCGCGAGAAGGGTGCCGGGGCAGACGATAAGGACCGGTCGCTCATTTGCCGGTGGATCCAGCAGCAGCAATCCGATGATCTGAAGTGTCTTGCCAAGTCCCATCTCGTCCGCGAGGATCAGTCCGGCGCCGCGCGCCAACACCCCGTGCATCCAGCGAATTCCGCGTGCCTGATAGGGATAGGGCGTGCCCTGCAGTCCCGGCACGTGGATCGCATCCGGCAGAACGGAGACCGGCACTTCGGCTGGTACGAGCAGTTCCGGCGCCACTTCGACGGGGAGCCCGGATGTGGCCGCGGCCACGAGCGCCAGCACATCCGCAAGGACGAGGCCATCCGGGGCGCGAGCGCCAAGCGATGCGCTGACCTCCGCCGGCGTGTCGGCGGGTAGTGGCCGGATACTGCTCCCGTCGCGCACCCAGTCGTGGTCGATAGAGTCGGCGACCAGTACATGACGGCTGCCACGCACGGTGCGTATACCGCCGGGACGGGCATATATGCCGCCTTCCCCGCGGGCAAGTACGAGTACCGGAGAGAGCAGCCGCATCGACACGCGCAACCCCGGTGGAGGCGCATCGCTCAACGCTGCGAACGAGAATGGAAACTGGGAGGCAGGCTCAGCCACGACACGTATTCCTCAGCACGCGGATCTCGTCTGGGGTCAGCGGCAGCGGACGGCGCGTATGTGCTGCGCGATGACACCCCGGGCATAGCGGTACGAGGTCGGTGGTCGGGTCGTAGCATCGCGGGCCATCGACTAGGGCGAGCGGTTGAAGGTGGTGTACCTCGATCATGCCCGCCTCGCCGTAGACATCGCGCGGATCGATTTCGCAGGCGGCACACACGTGCCCGTGCGTCGCGAGGCAGACGGTGCGGTTCCGGGGATTGCGCTCGCGCCGCTGCACGATGCCGAGTGCAAGAGCGCCTTCCATCGCGATAGCTCCTTCCGAAGCATACGCAGGGGCATTCGGCTCATTGACGTCCGTATCGGGCTCGTAGCCAATGAGTTCGGCGAATGCCGCCATTACCGGCACCACGACCTGCCGGCAGGTACTGGCCAAGGCATCATCGGAAAGCGGTTCAGTAGACAGCCGCCGTTCGGCTCGCACGCGAAAGCGATGATCGATCGCGGGCCATTCGTCGTCCTCGCCGAACTCCATGTGCAGGGAGGCCTCCGACGACACAGTTCGGAACAGCGCGAGCGCCAGCGCGCGCGACTCGTCGTCCGCCGCACGGATACTTGCCACGACCTCTCCGGAGAAGCGCCCGAAGCGGGTGCTCACGACGTGGCGATACAGACCGGACGGTCGTAGCTTGACTACAGGGCCATGATTGCGGCCAAGATCGGCGAAGCGGAACTCAAGTGCGGTGCGCTCGCCTGGTGCGGTCGCGGGGATTGTCCGGACCGCTATCGACGCCCCGGTGCCCTGTTCGATACCGAGACGCGCCTGTTCTTCCCAACGTCTGATCACGGAGGTGTCAGCCGGCGTCGGTGGGTGTCGGATCGCGGCCCGGCGTATCCACTGTCTCCTCGGGGAAGGGCACCGGGCGCAGCAGCTTCTTCAGGTTGCCCGAGATGTCGTCGCGCAGGTCCTCGAACACCGTCTGGATCTCCTTATCCGTACAGTTGAATTCTGCGGTCGCCAGAGCCCAGAACAGCAGATCCATACCCTCGACCGCCTCGGCATCACGGGCTACGCCTGCGTAGATCTTCCGGTAGAAGTCGTGACGCGCATTGAGCCGAACACCCGTACGGTGCTCGCCCTCACCGACGCTCCTGAGCGCGGGTTCCCAAAGGCGTCCGTCGGTAATGTCGTCAACCGCTTCCAAATGTACGCAGTCACTTGTGACGTTGTTGTCGACCCGGATCTTGATCGTGATGCCTTGACCGCGGTGGTTGTTCACGGTGCCTGTACCCGCTGCTACGTCTACGTCGCTCACGACCGGTCCACTAGTACTCTTGGTTTCGCCAATGGTGCGGTTGGCTCCCGAGTGATCCGGACCGGACGCACTGCCGGCGGTTGCCGAACTGCGGCGCCGGTACCGCAGGTTGGCCTCTCGATAGGCGGGACTCAGCAGTGCCTTGAGACCGCCCTCAAGTCCGGGGTCGAGACTGATACGGGACTTCTTTACGTCGACGTTGAAGGCGACATCGAGCTCGTGCCCGAAGTCGAACTCGATTCTTAGCAGCGACAGATGCGGCTCGAGCGCGCCGAACACACCCAGCCAGCCGCCGCTGTGAATCAGCCTCCCTTCGCGAAAGACGTAGAAGCCCTGCGCCGAATTGCTTATACGAGCTTGGGCCTTCTCCTCTTCCGACAGATCATTCCTGTGCGGGAGAATCCACGCGCGGATGGTGGCCCTACCCAATACCGTGTCGGCGTCCCCGATCTCGATGACCGTCTGGTTCTCGGGGAGTACCTGCTCGGCTCGTGACGGAAAGAAGGGATTCCACGGAGTGACTGCCTCTCCGTTGACGGATAGACTGACCGTGCGGACCCGTTCATCACCCGCGTCGAGGAAGCGGTGATAAACGAGTGAGGCGTGCTTTCGCAGTTGTTCAGCGAGTCGGTCCATCGCATTCTTCTCGTGGGTACCACCTGCCACTTGATACTCGCGCGTGAGCAACCGGTCGCACTGCGACCAGACGACCAGCGTACCGTGCTCTCCGCAAAGTTCTTCGAATGCCTCATCCTCATCGACCGTCACCGGTTCGCGGAGCATCTCCCAGCTGTTGCACTCGCGCACGTGGTCGAGATCCCACGTAAGTTTTGCTAGCGGCTGATCGCCGCCGGTACGCGAGACGACCGTGAAGCACCGGCAGACAGCACTCGAAGCCGTCTTCAGCCCGAGCCCGAACTTCCCGAGACTGCTAGGGTCCGGACGCTCGTCCGCGCCGTAGCGCATTGCTGCAAACAACCCGTCAGCGTCCATGCCGCAGCCGTCATCACCGAAAAGTACGAGTTTGCGCCCGTCCGTGAGCATCTCCAGTCGTACCTCGACCCGTGTCGCACCTGCCGCAATCGAGTTGTCGATTATGTCGGCCGCCGCCGTCCGGAAGTTGTAGCCGGTATCGCGCAGTCCCTCGACAAGGCGGGCTGCATCGGGAAGATTGATCAGATCGCTCATCGAAAGAAATCAGCTGGAGAGGAATGAAGTGGGAGCCTGACGCAGGAGCGGCAGGACTACGTCGAGAACTGTGTGCTTGCACCACCCCGTCTCGCCCAGCGGCCTTCTGCTCTTCCACGAACCCGAATGGGGTGCTGTGGTCGCGGAAGGCACAGCCAAGACGTTCCGGTCTGGTACTCGCGCACGGCGATGCCAAAGCCGGCCTCGAAGTCGATCGCGCCCTTGTCCTGAACCTGCCAGCCGGCCGCGCGCAACCGCGCATCGATCGTGTCGCGCGCGATCTGCTCCGGGTTCTGGTTGGGGGTGGCCGTCACGCTGGTCGTCTCGGGTCTGTTCCGTGGAGCACCGGGTATCGGGAAAACCGGAACTGGTCGTGGTTGAGGATATCGCCTTCGGCCGTGCCGTCACCGTAGATCCGCGTGCCGGTTTACTGACGACAGCAGGCGCTGTGCCTCGTGCATGCGCTCTCGACAGCGGCGGTACTGTCTCCGCGTGTCATACTTGAGAATCATAACCTTTTTGGCTTTCAAGTATGATTTGGCCTCGCTTTCACCCGTTATCCGACCTCCCTCCGGTCGATGAGCTGACAGCGTCTGACTTCGCTCGCGAGTTCTCCGCCGAGTCGCGCCACATCGAGTTCAAGCAGTGCATCTCCCGACGCAAGCTCGCCGACGCACTGGTCGGCTTTTCGAACGCCGACGGTGGCATCGTGCTGATCGGCGTCTCGTCCGCCGGCAAGGTGACCGGCCTGGACAGCGTCGGCGAACGCGAGCGCGAGCTGCACGACGCGTTGTCGAACGTGCTCAACCCGGGCCGGTATTCGGCTCGCCCGTTGCGCGTGGGCGATCGTGACCTGCTGGTGCTGTGCATTGAGCGCCGGCGAGAGGGGTTCGCGCAGACGAGCGATGGCGCGATCCTTCAGCGTCAGAGAGCAAGCAACCAGCCGTTGAAGGGGCCCGAACTGTCGCTGTTCGTGCAGCGCCGTGCGTTCGCCACGTTCGAATCGACGGTGACGGACATCTACTGGGACGATGTGCCGGATGCGGACCGGGAGAACGCCGCTCGTGCCTGGCGCGTCGAGGTCGACGCGATCCGTGAACGCTTGCTGGACGAGGACCTTCTGGTGCGCGAGCAGGGCCGGCTCCGATTGACCGTGGCCGGTGCTCTGACCGCGTTCTCGGCGAACGACGAGCCGCTCGGGCGCTCCGGCATCGAGATACTGCGCTACACCGGCACCGAGACCGAACCGGACCGGCGCGAGCGGTTCACCGGTACGGTCGATGCGATGGTTCGAGGGGCCGAGCGCTTCGTGCTCGACATGCTGGGCAAGCACTCCGTACGGGTCGGCATCAAGCGCATCGACATGGATCGGCTGCCGCCCCTCGCCCTGCGCGAGACGCTGGCCAACGCCGTGGCCCATCGCTCGTACGAAGCGCGTGGTACCTGGACGCGGGTCGAGATTCGTGTCACCGGCGTGACCGTCCGGTCTCCGGGCACGCTGCCCGAATCGCTGACACTCGAGAACATCCGCGACCGGCAGTTCGCGCGCAGCCCCAAGGTGCTCGGCTTCCTGCGCCGCGTGGGACTGGCGGAGGACCTCGGACTCGGCATCGACAGGATCGAGGACGAGATGGCTGCCGAGCTGCTGGAAGCGCCCCGGTTCGAGGAAGGTCCGAGCTGGTTTCAGGTCCACCTGCCCGTGTCGGGATCGTTCGCTCCGGAGGAGCGGGCCTGGATACTGGAGCTCAGACGAGAGCTAGCGCTCGATCGTCACGATGCGCTATTGATCGTTCATGCGGGCCGCGTCGGCAACGTGACCAACGCGTCGGCCAGAGAGTGGCTGGCGCTCGATCGGGACGAGACGCGCCGGGCGTTGCGACGGTTGCTCGACAAGGGGCTCTTGATCCAGCATGGCGAGCGCGGTGGTACCCGGTACTCGCTCGCCGAGGCACTGGGCATGCCTTCACCGGAACGACTGGAGCGGGAAGCGCGGCAGCAGGTCGTGCTTCAGCTCGCCGGGGAAGGCCCCGTCACCAACGCGCTCGTGAGAGAACGTCTGGATCTGGGCCGGGGTCAGGCGGTCGGTCTGTTGCGGTCCCTGGTCGACAGTGGTCAGCTTGTTCGTACCGGCGAGAAGCGGGGTACCCGGTATGAGTTGCCGGGCAGCACCGACTGAGTGACCGGCGTCGTCGTGATGGTGGATGTCCTACCCGTCTCGCCAGTCCCACGGACGAAGGGGTGATCATCTCTCGGATGGCAGCCGCTCGCCGCAGGACGACGATTTTCGGTTCGGAGCGATCGCTGTCGTGCGGACAGACCCTGTTCGCCGCTTCCAGCAATCGAGACAGCTCCGCAGCCGGGTAGTGCGTCGTGAACACGCATCTGTGTTGGTCCGATGTCCGACCGCAGACTGCAGATCTCACCGTCCCGGCATCCCGTGTTCACGGCGAACGTCGCCATATCAGCCAGGTGCGCGCGGGTAGGACGGCGCGAGATCACCTGTTCACGGCTTCTGTTGACGCCGCCGTCCAGGACAATCGATTGGCCTACAAGTTTGACCACCGACCGGTGGCTAGCCTGCCGCTATCAGATGGCGTTGCGAATATTGCGTTCGGCATGCCCCGCGCATACGATCAGCGTCGACCGAGGATGCCGAGATGGCGACGACAGCGAGAGACACGCCGTCCCTGAGCGGCAGGTTGCCGCACGAGGACGAGAAGGAAAACGCGAACCAGTTGCGGCAGGTGCTCGCCGCCGCGCGCGTTCGCACGGGCCCTTCTGACGACGGCGAGCCGGTTCGACTGCAGGTTGCCGCGGACGACGGCAAGCCGGAGACCATCGCGTTGCACCGCTCGCTCTCCGGCTTGCTCATGGAGATGCTGCGTGTGATCGGAGAGGGCGATGCATTCACGCTCGTGCCGGTGCGCAAGCAGCTGTCGACGCAGCAGGCAGCGGATCTGCTGAACGTGTCACGCCCCCATCTGACGAAGCTGCTCGATCGCGGCGATATCCGTCACGAGAAGGTCGGCAGGTACCGGCGCGTCAAGGCCAAGGATCTCTTCGATTACAAGGACAGCAAGGCGCGCGAGCGTGACGAGGCGCTGGCCGAGCTCGCGGCGATCGACGCTGACCTGATCTGAGCGGTGCTCACGTACCGCTTAACCGCGCTCGTCGACGCCTGCTCCCTCACCAGCGTTCTCGGCAGGAACACACTCAATGAAGTCAGTGAGTTGGCCTGGTTTCTCCATCCATGTGTTTCCCGTCCGCGTGTATTTTGCCTGAGTCGAGCAGCATCCGTTGTGCGTTCGGTGGTGCACGCGACTCAATCCATCGGGTAGTCCGTCAGCGCGCCACTGCGGTCCATACCCACCACGTACGGTGGCTCGGTAGCCATCGCGTACCGTACAAGCTTGGCTGCATGGCGCACGAACATCGCCGCCATCTGATCCCCGGTCGCGTTCTTAGCGCGCAACACCACGACGCGTGCGCCGTGCTCGCGCACCGCCGCCAGTTCGGCGCTGCGGTAGCGGATGTTCTTGTCCTTAGGTGAGCGCGATCCATCGGTTCCGCGCCACGAGTTCGGTCCAGTCCTCGTCCGGCGCGTCTATCGGGAGGTGGTCGTCGTGGACCTCTACGACGTGTCCAGCAGCGCGTCGGCGAGCCGATGCCTGCCGAAGTTCCGGTCCAGGTAGAAGACCGGCGGATCAGGCAGCGCGTCCGAGTTCGCAGCGGACCGCTTGCTCGATTTCGCTCTCCTCGCGCTCATAGTCCTTGGCCAGATCCTCGACGGACTCGCCCGCCTTGTAGCGCTCTGCGATCAGTTCGGTGGCGAGCCCGGTTCCTGCCAGAACCGGCCGCCCGCCCGACAGCCTCGGGTCGATGACGACCATGCTGGGCGCGTCGGCGATGGAGCTTCGCGTGTAGGGATAGAGCTTGATGGGGATACCCTGGGCATCACGCTCGATGCGCCGAAGGGCACCGCTGAGCATCTCACGCATGGCGAACTGCCCGTCGCGGTTGATATTGACCAGCTGCCCGAAACGCTCGGTGAACAGGTCCAGCCCGTCCGTCTCGAGCTGTCGCGAGATCAGCGGGTGGCGTTGATCACGGGCGTTGCTCGTCTGCTGGCGCAGCCAATCGATGGTGAGCGTGATTCCGCTATCTGATGGCATTGGTGCCACGCTACTTGATGGTCAATCGACCGCACGCGCGGACATGACGTGCAGCGTCTGCCGCCTGGCTCAGAAGTAGTCGTCTTCGCCGAGGTCAAGCCTCAGTTGCGGGTCTTCGTACGCCCGCCAGGGCTCGTCCTCCGATCGGGCCGGCGCGGTCGAACGGCGAGCGCGTCGGCAGGCCTCGATCTCGGCCATGTACTCGCTCCCGATCGACTCGGTGAGGCCGTCGAGCAGGCGGATCAGCGCGAGCGCGCTCTCACCGCCGAGCGACGGCACGTCGTCGACGAACAGCCAGCGCGGCATCGCGTGCGCTGAGCGAGTTCCGATGCGCCGGTGGATGCCAGCTGCTGCCGATTCGGGTGGACCTCCTCCACGACGAGGCGGCGAGTCTGTGCGGTTCGACCCGTTCGAGGGTGGTACGTACATCGAGTCCTATCGCACGCTCAAGCCTTGGACTTCGCGCCTGCCCGGATCGACCGCTTTGCCTCATGCATGCGAATCCTCCGATCCGTGTACACGTTGCCAGAACGTGTTAATTTTTACGGAGAATTTTAACACGTAGGAGGCGTCACTCAATGCTCACCAGCAGCTACCGCTTGCCTCCGCTTCCGCCACCGGTCGACCTGGAGACCGTGCCGGTGCTGAAGGCGCTGTCGAAGGCGAATCGCCATCTCGCCGAGCTCAAGGGTCGCGCCGCCGTCATCCCGAACCAGGGGATCCTGATCGACTCCCTCGCCCTGCAGGAAGCGAAGGCGAGTTCGGAAATCGAGAACATCGTGACGACGCAGGACGACCTGTTCCAGGCGGACGTGCTGCAGCGCTTCGTCGCCGCGGGCCCCGCCAAGGAAGTCGCCCTGTACCGCGACGCTCTCAAGCTCGGATTCGATCGGTCGCAGGGTACGCAGGGCATCATCACCAACCGGACGTTGATCGATCAGTTCCAGTTGCTCAAGGGGCACGACGGAGGATTCCGCGAGACGCCGGGCACGGCCTTGAAGAATCCGTCCGGTGGCATCGTCTACGTTCCGCCACAGGATGCGCGCGAGGTCAGGGCCCTCATGGGCGATCTGGAACGATTCATCAACGACGATGACGTCAGCGCGCTGGACCCGCTGATCAAGATGGTGATCATCCACCATCAGTTCGAGAGCATTCATCCGTTCCCCGACGGCAACGGGAGGATCGGGCGCATGTTGAACGTGCTCTACCTGACGAGGACCGGATTGCTCGATACGCCGATCCTGTACCTGAGCCGCTATATCACGCAGCACAAGGCGGACTACTACCGCCTGTTGCAGGACGTGCGCGACGAGGGCGCCTGGGAGCAGTGGACGCTCTACATGCTCGAAGCCGTGGCGGACACCTCGATCGCGACCCTGGAGCTCGTGGAGGGGGTCAGGACTCGGATGGCCACGATGAAGGCCGAGCTCCGCACGCGTCTGCCCAAGCGATACTCGCAGGATCTGCTGAACAACCTGTTCCGGCATCCGTACACCCGCATCGAGTTCGTCGAACGGGATCTTGGGGTATCGCGGCAAACGGCGGCGAAGTACCTGGGCGAGCTCGTCGAAGCCGACCTCCTTGAAAAGCATCGGGAGGGACGGAACGACTACTACGTCAACGCCTCGCTCGTGCAGCTGTTCGTGGAGGTATCGGGGTCCTCCTGATTGGCGGTCGCGAAGCAGAGCTTCTGTGCGGCTGCTGACGCGACTCAGAGTCACCAGGGCAGGTTGAAGGTAGGTCGATGTCCCCGGCGCTCATATCGGTCTGCGGATCGAGTTAGACGTTGGCAGAAAGCGGGACGGCAGCAGTCGCTGAGCTCGGACGAAGTCGGGATGAATCCGCGAAATAACGTGACTGCTAACAAGGGCCAGGTTGGATTTCGGATGTACGTCGTCGAGCGGGGAGCCGAGTACGGCGATCGTGCGTCCGACTGCAGCGACGGCCGTTTGTGCGCGACTGTGTCGACGCCTTCGGCCAAGCCACTGACCACGACGAACCCGCGATCGACCAGCGCTCGCGACAATGCTCTTGCGCGACGGGCGCCGGCATCGGACACACGCCGCGCCCCGACGACACTGATCCGCTGGCCTGCCTCGATGATGTCCCGATCACCTGCAAGGAAGAGTGCAGCCGGGGCGTACTTCTGCTCGAGATTGGTCAGGTCGCCGATGAGTTCGGCCAGCGTGGTTTCGAAGACGTTCACTCAGGCCTCCGGTGGTGCGTTGCGAAGACGATCGATGACATCGAGCAGTGTGTCGTCGACTGGCTCGAGCAGTCGTACTGTCCGGAGCGGCTCTCAGAGGAGGAGATGGAGAAGCAGGAGGAAAGGGTCGAGCGCTGGATCGAGGCGCACTGGAACGCCAGCGAGATGGTCGCCGGACGGGCGAGAACCCGTCACTCACGAGTCAGAAGGAGAACCCTTTCAACCGATCCGTATCGACGCCTGCCAGGAGCGCCTCGACCGTCCTGTGGTAGTGCTCTCGGATCAAGCTGCTCGCCAGTTCCGCGTTCCGCTCAAGCGTCGCGTCCCGGATCGCGGTGTGCTCGGCGACGTCGTCGCGCGCGACCGATGCGTAGAGCGATGACATCCGACGATATCTCAGAGCTTGAAGCTCGAGGATTTCCCGGAACGACATGAGCTTGCGCAGCTTGCAGGCGGAGACGAGCGCATCGTGAAAGCGGACATGATTGGCTTCCCACTGTGGATCGAGGCTTTGATCGCGCTGCACCTTGGAGCGCTTCAGCAGCGCGTGAAAGGTCGCGACCACGCGCCCTTCCCATTGATCGTCGCCGGAGGCGATGGATTCCGAGATCGCCAGGGAATCGAACTCGCCGCGAAGGCGTGCGATCTCGCGCAGATCCTCGCTCGAAGCGGGCGCTACGCGATAACCACGCCGTTCTTCCGCGACCACGAGGCCTTCGGAGGCGAGATGGCGCAGCGCTTCGCGCAGTGGCGAAATACCGACGTCGTAGGCGATGCGAAGCTCGTCGAAACGCAGTCGCTCGTCAGGAGGACGGACGATCGTCAATATTTCGTCACGAAGTTTGTCGAGGACCTCTGCCGTTCGGGTCGGACCAGATGCGGTGCTCATCGACGGCTCAATCCTGCTCGGCGGCTTCCAAGTACCGATCGGCACCTTCGGGACGGCCGGCAGAAACACTATGCGAACGCGGGCACGACCTGACAAGGCTAGTCTCTCACCGATATTTTTCCAAAAAACACCACATGATCGAAAATATGGTTACGATGTAGCTGTGATTCCCTCTACCTGCCGGATCACGCAAGCGAAGGAGCAGCGGGATGCGGTACCACACCTATGAGGTTGTTGGCGCACGGCATGCGGCCATCCAGTCGACTGTGGTGTGGTTGCCGCTTGGGGAAGGAGGCCTGTTCGACCGCATTAGCGGTACGGTTCGCACTGGAGCGTACGTCACGGTCGACGCAATTCCCCAGGGCGCGGCCGTGCCCGCCACCGAGATACGCGTCAGCGGTCGGACCGTCCAGCGTGCGAACAACGCCGATAGGACCTTCCCGGGTGCACAGCCCGGCACGAGAGCAACTGCGTGAGACCGCTGGTTCAACGCATCGGGCACGTCACCCTGGGCACGCCGGACCCGCGGCGCGCGGCGGCGGACGCCGTCAGCATTCTGGGGTTGCATCCGGTAGAGGTCACCGGGTCGCAAGCGTTGCTCACCTCCAACGCGCGGCGGGCGGAGTTGATCTTCAGGCAGGCCGACAGGAATGAGATGCAGGTATGCGGGCTGGAGACCGGTTCAGCGGACGCCGTCGATGCGGTCCGGGCGCGTTGCAAAGCTGCAGGGCTGGACGTGCTGAGCAGCACCCCTTCCCAACCCTTCATCGAGAAAGCGGTCACCTTCCGCACCGGCGAGGGCCACGTTTTCGAGGTGCACACCCCCGTCCCTTCCGACAGCCCGGCGCGACATCCGGGATCGATGATGCGTCCGCGTTCGCTGGATCACATAAACGTCACCGCAGAGGATCCGAAGACCTTTACCGAACAGCTGAACGCGGCCTGTGGTCTTCTTCTGAGTCAGCGATCGAGCGACTACGAGATCTCCTGGATGCGCGCGGGCAACTACCGCCATCACACCGTAGCGGTGGTCAAGAGTCAGACCGGGGTGCACCACATCAGTTGGGAATACGCATCGCTCCAGGATTTCAAGACTGTCGCGGACGCTCTGGCGACCGAGGATCGCAGGATCGTCTGGGGCCCAGGCCGACATGGGCCGGGCGACAACCTCTTCATCTACTACCGCGATGTCATGGGCTTCATGACCGAGTGCATCGCCGAGATGGAAGTGATCGACGATGACGATCAACCGGTGAACGTGGTCGATCCGGGCGAGAACCTGTCGAACTACAAGGTTGTCAACCAGTGGGGCGCCTTGCCCCCTCAGGACTGGATCGATCACTTCACCCCCTATGCGGAGCCGTGCCAGGAGACGCTTGGGAGGCCGACATGAAGTTCCGGAGCGAAGCGTCCAGTCGAGCCAGTCACGTCAGAGCAAGGCCCGAAGGCCAAGCAAGCCGCCCAACAGCCAACAGCCAAGAGGAGTTTCAATGAACCAGCGACGAACCCCAAGGGTAGCGGCCCGCACCACGATTGCAGCAATCGTGCTTTCAGTCGGCGCCGGCGGCGCCTTCGCACAACAGCTATCCGGCGAGATCACGGCGGTGGTCTATCCCGACTGGGATTTCTTCGCCGACGCGGCCGACCAGTTCATGGAAGACAACCCTGGCACCAGTATCAACATCGAGCCTGTGAGCGGAGGCAACGACTACTTCCCGGGCCTGCCTCGAACGCTCGCCACCGACAACGCGCCCGACATTACCGTGCTTCAGGTTGGCGTCGCCGGGATCTGGGAAGGCGTCGTGGAATCGGGTGTGCTGATGGACATCAGCGACGTCTGGGAGAAAGAGGGCCTCGCGGAAGCCTACCTGCCTGCTCTCGTCTCGTCCTACTCAACCGACGATGGCGAGCGTCTCGCCGTGAATGCCGGGATCAACTGGGTTGGGCTGGTCTACTACAACAAGGACATGTTCGAGGAACTGGGTATCGAGGCCCCCGACGCTGGACGCATCGCGTCCGACGAGAAATTGAAGGAGATGACCCAGGCTCTTGCCGATGCAGGAAAGACGCCGCTTGCCATGCCGATCAGCGGCTTCAGATCGACGGGGTGGCTGGTGCAGCAGGCGATGACGTCCAGTTGCGGGACTGAATGGATGCAGCGCATCGAGACCGCTTGGCAGGAAGGGGCGACGCCTCAGGCGCGCTACACCGATCCGTGTGCGGTCGAGGCGCTGGAGCGCATCGTCGCAGACTGGGGCAAGGCCGGAATCTACGGTAAATCGGCGCAGACGGTGACGCGCGAGATCGGGCAGACCCTGTTCTTTACGGAGACTGCTGGAATGTACGTCAGCGGCAGTTGGGAAGTCTCGGCAATCCTGGCGGCGGACCTGCCTTTCGAAGCAGGCTGGTTCCTGCTCCCATCGATGTCCGCCGAGGACACGACGCTACAGCTGGCGGCGATTGACGGCATCGGGATCGCGGCCAATTCCGACAACCCTGAGTTGGCCAAGGCGTTCCTGGCTTTCCTGAGTACTCCCGAGTTCCAGAGCACGATGTCGAGCTACTCGCGCAACACGGGCCGCACCGATGTCGAGCTGGACCGCTCGTCAGTGCCCCCGCTGGCGATGAGCCAATTCGAAGCGCTGGACACGATGATGGGACAGACGCAGCCCAACACCCTGACTCACGTCGAGCTTCGCGATCGGGTCGCGACCGGTTGGCAGGAGATTCTGATCGGTCAGGCGACGGCCGAGGACGTCGCGAGCGATCTGGAAGCGATCTCCGAGAAGCTACGCGGGAACTGACCCGGCGCGCTTGCACGTCCGGCGCGGTGATGCGCGCCGGACCTTCCCTCGCTCCCCGAATCGACATATCGAACCTGCGCCGCTTGGGGGGCCAGGTCCAGGAGGACTCGTCGCACGTGCACAGCCAGAAAATGAACGTCGGAGTCCTGGGAACGGGGTCCGTGTCCGCGCAATACTTGCCGAACCTCGTGGCGAGCGAAACGCTCGATCTGGTGGCGGTCGCCGATCTGGATTTCGCAGCCGCTTCCGCGCTGGCGAAGCGCTTCGGCGTCAAGCGCGTCTACCAGGGTGAGGACATCCTGGCGGACGACGACATCGAGCTGATCATCAACCTGACGCCGATCCCGGCCCACCGTGACACGAACGAACGGATCCTGCGGGCCGGCAAGCACGTCTATTCCGAGAAGCCGCTCGCCACGGGGACGGCGGATTCGGCCTCGCTGGTCCGCCTGGCAGCAGAGCTGGGCCTCAAGATCGCCTGTGCTCCGGACACTATTCTCGGCGACGGTTTTCAAGCGGGGCGTGCCGCCATCGAGCGAGGCGACATCGGTGTGCCCTTGACGGCCTCCGCGACGATGCTGCGACCGATCCCGCCACGTGAGATCAACCGGACCGGCGGCATTCCGTTCCTCAACATGGCGCCCTACTACCTGACGGCGCTGGTCAACCTGTTCGGTCCGGTGCGTGCACTGTGCGGCACGGCCCAGCTCTACGATCCTGTCGAGCGCGGCGCGGATGCCGTGGCCCACAGCAATTGCAGTCTCGTGTTCGACGATGACGCGCTCGCCACGCTGACGATGCGATATGGAAATCGGCCGGTGCGGGAAGTGCCGCTGTTGACGGTTCTGGGCACGCGGGGGGAGCTGTGCCTGCCCAACCCGGATACCTTCGCGGCGGCGGTCAGGTTGCGCCCTCATGGCGCGACTGAGTGGACCGACCTGTCGGTCAGGGCTGACGAGACTGAAAGGGGGCCGAACCGGCGCGGCTGTGGCGCGGAGGATCTGGCACTGGCCGTCTGGGAAGATCGTGAGCCCGTTGCGTCGGGCAGCATTGCTGTCAACGTCGTCGAGACGATTCACGCCATGACCACGCCCGATAGCGAGGGCCGAGTCTCGGCTCGCATCGAGGCCGACGTTCGACCGTCGCCGCGCTTGCTGGTCGGGGAGGTAGCCTGATGAGCGCTGCGCCCGACGCCGCGAGAGCTCCGCTGCGGCGTTCGACGGTCGGCTGCGCGCGTGCGATGTGGCGGATCGTCGGCGCCGACGATTACGTGATGCTTGCCGAGATAGCTGCCGCCGGATATGCCGGTGCGCCCTGGGTCGTGGGGGACACCGATGTCGGCCTCGCGCCGGCGTCGGCCGCTCGGGAGATTGCGAAGTCCTTCGCGGAGCACGGCCTCGTCGCCGCGCCAGGCTACCTGTGGGTCGACTTCTGGCTGAGCGACGAGATCGACCTCATCGCTTGGGCTGCCGCCGTCAGCCGGGAACTGGGGCTGGACACGCTTCTCGTCTCGGCAGGCGGGTTCGATGCACGAATGCCCAGTGGGCGGTTACGCCGCGAGGTCCCCGGGCGCGTCGGTCCCGAGGACGGTCTGAAGCCTGACGAGCGCGCAAGATTCCTGCGCAATCTGCACGCGGCCGGATGCTTGGCCGCGAATGAGGGAGTAAGGCTCGCCTATCACCCGCACGTAGGCACCGTGATCGAGAGCCCGTCAGAGGTCGACTGGCTCATCGCGAACACCGACCCGGATCTCGTTTTCCTCGGCCCCGACACCGGCCACCTTCGATGGGCGGGCCTGGACGTCGAAGCGTTCTTCGAACGTCACGCCGCGCGGATCACGGCCTGGCACGCCAAGGATCTGGACCTGTCCATCGTCCGACGGTGTCACGAGAACGGCTGGGAGTACGACCATGCCGTGGCGCAAGGCCTCTTTACCGAGATCGGGTCCGGCGATATCGATTTCGTGCGGATCGTGTCGGCGTTGGAAACGGCGGGTTTCGAGGGTTGGGTAATCGCGGAAACCGACCAGACGATGTTGGCGACCCCTGCCTTGAGCGCAGAGCGATGCCGCACGGCCCTGCGGGAGATCGGCCTGTGACCCATGCAGACGCTCCCGGTCCCCAGCAGGCACGTCGACGGAGGTTCGACCATGCTCGCCATCAATGACAGCACCGGGCTCGCTCACATCTACGGCATGCACGAAGGCAGCGGGCCGGTGCATTACAAGCGGCTGGTCAACGGGGGCATGCTCGATGGGCAGATCTCGGGCATGGACTACGCGTCGCTGCCACCCGGTTCGTTGATCGGAATGCACGAGCATCCGGACAATGCCGAGATCTGGGTCGTGCTGCGCGGGCAGGGCCATATCCAACACGAGGAGACCGAACGACTGCTCGATGCGGGTCAGACGCTCTACACCCCAGCGGGAGGGCGGCATTCGATGGTGAACCCCGAAGTCGCGACCGCGCCCATCGAGTTCGTGGTAGTCACGATGATGTCGCCTACTGACGCGCCCGCCAAGTTGCCCGGCTCCGAGGTCCGGACGCTGTCCGGCGGCAAGACCACGTTCCCGGGCTTCGGGGATGATCGCTACACGGTAGAGCTTCGAGACATCGCTGCTGATGAGGCCTTCGTCGTTCAATCGGACACCGCGCAGCACGTCGTCTACCTCGTCGACGGGGCCGGAGTGTTGAGTTGGGGTCGGATCGAGAGCGATCTTGCGAGCGGCGCAGCGCTAGGCATTCCCGCAACGGAATGCGTCAGGATCAAGGCCTCGAACGCCAGCCGCCTGCTGGTCGTGCGGATCGAGCACTCGGGCTTCTCCACGACCAGTGCGGATGATGCTCGAACATGAGACGGCTTTCCGAACCGGATCCCCTGCAGCTTTCCGGAGGACCGACCCTGCGTTGGGGGATTCAGGCGCCGGGCGTCATCGCCGGTCAATTCGTCCAGGCGTTGCAGCGGTTCACCGATCAGCCCGTGGTCGCGGTGGCGTCGCGGTCAGCCGAGCGTGCGAAAGCGTTCGCGCATGCCCACGGCATCCCCACCGCGCACGACGACTACGCCGGACTTCTGGCGAACTCCGGGGTCGACATCGTCTACATCGCCTCGCCGCACAGCCATCACGGCGAGATGGCCGTTGCGGCGCTGCGCGCCGGCAAGCATGTGCTGGTCGAGAAGCCGCTGGCGTCGAGCGCCGCGGAAGGCGAGCAGATCCGAGACGCCTCCCGCGCGGCCGGACGGTTCGCCATGGAGGCGATGCACACCCGGTTTCACCCGCGCAACCGGGTACTGGAGGCGTTGCTGCTTTCGGGCGAGCTGGGCGAGATCGCGATGGTCGGGGCGGACCTCGGTACGTCGGTGCCTTTCGACCCGACCCACAGGCTCTTCGCGCCCGAACTGGCCGGCGGCTGTTTGCTCGACGTAGGCGTCTATTCGATCTGGCTCGCCGTCATGGTTCTCGGGCGTCCAGACCGTGTCTCCTGTTGTGGTCGGCTGGCCGAGACGGGCGTGGAAGATCAGGCGGTGGCGGTCCTGTCCTACGATGCGGGACCGCAAGCCGTTGCCAGCGCCAGCCTCTCGACCTACGGCTCGGGGATCGCCAGCGTTTCGGGCACCGAGGGGCGAGTTCTGATTCATTCGCGCCACGCTGCACCGGGCAACCTGACCGTCTTCGATGCCGGGAACAAGCCGATTGCCGAATTCGTGGACGACAGCGGCATCGCGACTGCGAGCGATGGCATGTGTCGACAGGCGGTCTGGGCCGCGCGGCACGTGGCGGACGGTCTGACCGAGTCGCCGCACCATCCGCTGGCGATCTCCATCGACGTGCTGCGGGTCATCGACGATGCGCGCGCCCAGGTCGCTACGGCGGCGCGAGCGCGGTCATGATCGTGCACACGCATCGCTCCCCGGCGCGTGGTTACTCTGCCATGCGAGCCAGGACCGAGCACCACGACACATGAGCGACTCCTCGCAGGAAGTGCCCATGCGTCCTGGCCGAAGGCCTCGCCGCGACGGTCTCGCTCTCACGCGAACGACGTTCCTCCTGCCCGCCTTTCTGTTGGCGAGCGCGTTGGTAGCGTGGCCCTTCTTCGAGACGCTTCGCGTGTCGTTCTTCGATTGGCCGGGCTTTGGACCGAAGGAGTTCGTCGGCGTCGAGAACTACACCGGCATCTCGACCGATCGCGCTGCGCAGACGGCGATCCTGAACACGGTTGTCTATGCCGTGCTGACGGCACTCGGCACGGTCGCGATCGGCTTCGTGATCGCCGCGCTGGTGGATCGCAAGGTACGGGGTCACAAGGTCATCAAGTTCCTCGTGTTCCTGCCGGTCCTCCTGCCCACAGTCTTCACCGCGCAGGTCTGGCTCTTCGGTTTCGACGGCAACTTCGGCTGGGTGAACGACCTGCTGGGCTTCATCCACCCATCGTTGGACCGAGCATGGTTGGGGGATCCGGCAACAGTCAACTACGTGATCATCCTGGTCTCGATCCTGCAATTCACGGGATTCCCGATGATCATCCTGTTCGCGGCTCTGCAGGACATCCCCGGCGAGATTCACGAGGCTGCGACGCTCGACGGTGTGAGTCCGTACGAACGAGCGCGCTACATCTCCTTCCCGATGATCCGCGAAGCGTTGTCGACGGTGTTCCTGATCCAGCTGATGTTCGGGTTCCGCGTCTTCGATCAGGTCTTCGTGATGACACAGGGCGGTCCGGGGCGGGCGTCCGAGGTCGCCGCAACCTACGTCTGGCGGGAGGCTTTCGTGAACGCCCGCTTCGGTTACGCGGCCGCGACTGCCATCGTCACCACTGTCGTGATCGCGCTACTGTCGATGATCTACCTCTCCATCTTCAGGCCGAGCAAGATCCAACGTGCCGGCTGATCGCATCCGCGAGGCGGCCTTCGCGCGCCCACTCGACCTGACGCTGCGAACGCTGGGCGTGCTCGCGCTGATACTGTGGCTGACCGCGACGATCGTCCCAGTCTTTGCCGCGTTGCTTGCGTCCGTGAAGTCGCAGACCGAGATCATCGCCGACCCGCTGGGCTGGCCCGAGCGGTTCCTGATCGACAACTACGCAAGAGCCTGGGTCGGCACGAATCTGGGCAAGCCGCTCTGGACATTCGGCCTGAACAGTCTGATAGCGGTCATGACCGGCATCGGCGTCGGCGTCGCCGCGGGCGTACTGGCGGGTTACGTCCTGGCACGCAGCACCAGCCACTCGGTCGCTCTGCTCAACCGCTACTTCGTGCTGCTCATGACGCTGCCCTTCGTGGTGACCTGGGTCCCTCTCTTCACGTTGTCGGACACCTTGGGGGTCCTCAGCAATCCTTTGGCGCTGGGCATCATGTATGCCGCGCGGTTGATTCCCTTTGCGGCCGTGATGATGCGCGCCTATTTCAGCTCCTTCCCTCTCGACTTGCTGGAGGCGGCATCGCTGGATGGCGCGTCCGAACGCAAGACCTTCTTCAAGATCGTGCTCCCCACCTCATGGGGACCGATCGCGTCGGTGACGCTGGTGCAGACGATCTTCCTGTGGAACGACCTCGGCCTCGCCACCGTCGTCCTGCTCGATCAGGGCAGCCGGACCCTCCCTGTTGGAATCACGCAGTTTCGCGGGCAGTTCGGCGCCGACCTGGGTGCGCTATTCGCAGCTCTCATCATGACGATCGTGCCGGTCCTGATGCTCTATGGCGTTGCCGAAAGACGGCTGGTTCAGGGCATGCGCATGGGTGCGCTGAAATGAGATTGCGGCATGACATCACTCGAGAAGGAAGCAGCTGAGCATGGCCACGGTCACGTTATCCGCCATCACCAAGTCCTTCGACTCGGTCGCGCTCTTCGACGGCGTCGATCTGAAGATCGAGTCCGGGGAGTTCGCGGCCTTCGTCGGCCCGTCGGGGTCGGGCAAGTCCACCCTTCTGCGCATGATCGCCGGGCTGGAGGAGGCGACGTCAGGAACGATCCAGATCGATGGCCGGGACGTGACGCACGAAGAGCCGTCCAAGCGTGGTGTGGCGATGGTGTTCCAGAACTACGCGCTCTACCCTCACATGGACGTCTTCGAGAACATCGCCTTCAATCTGCGCATCGCTCGATACTCCAAGGCCGAGATAGAGGCGGCTGTCGAAGAGGCAGCTCGTATCCTGCGGCTCGATGACCTGCTGCGACGCAAACCGTCGCAACTGTCGGGCGGGCAACGCCAGCGCGTGGCTATCGGTCGGGCCATCGTGCGTAAGCCCAAGGTGTTTCTCTTCGACGAGCCACTGTCGAATCTCGACGCTGGCCTGCGGACCCAGATGCGGCTGGAGCTCGAAACGCTGCATCGAACGCTCGGCGCCACGATGATCTACGTCACCCACGACCAGACCGAGGCCATGACTCTGGCCAACCGGATCGTGGCACTGGACTATGGCGAGGTGAAGCAAGTCGGAACACCCGGCGAGCTCTACTACACGCCCGACAACACGTTTGTCGCGGGATTCATCGGCTCACCGAGAATCAACCTGCTGTCCGCCTCGGTTCGCGAAAGCGGAACCAATGGAACGGTCGTCGCCATCGACGGCTTGGCGGATGTGCAGGTCACGCTGCCTCACGAGGACTTCGTTGCTGGCGATGAGATGACCCTGGGCATCCGTCCGGAGGAGCTTCGGTTCGTGGAAGGGACAACGGGCACGTCGGGCGAACTGACGCTCGAGGGGACGCTGACCACTGCCGACAGGCTAGGCAATATCACGTACGCCTACGTCGACGTCGGCCTCGATCGCGACATCACCGTGCAGACTGCAGGCAAGCACGAGATCGTATCCGGCGCGCCCCTTCTGCTGAGCGTCCCTGTCACGCAGATTCACGTCTTCGACAAAACGGGACGACGACGCTTGCCGGTCGCAGCGACCAGGCCGGTTGTAGCAGGTGGCATGGAGGCGGACGCGCTGCGGAGTGATCTGTGATCATTTTAAGGTGACATCGCGGCCGGACCGTGTGCTGGCGTCTCTCGCCACGGCCGTCGTCCCTGCAAGCGGCTGCGCCTCGCTGGTCGGACGAGAGAACCTCCGGACCGAGGTGTCGGAGTTGCATTCCGGGGACTGCGTGCTCGATCGCGATCACGCCTACCCGCTGTTGCGCGTCGAGCATCTCGGGCTCTCTACGGTGGTCGGGTGCTTCAACGCGGTCGATGCCACTCTGGACGTCGACCCTGACGACCTCGCCGGGTTACGCCTCGACGGGGTGGTGAACGCGGCGAGCATCGATCTACTTGGTAGAGCGGCTGGGCGATTGCAGGCAACCCGCCGTTGCTCGGTGTCGCGTGCCCGTCGTTCGCCTGATCGCCCACGCTCGCGAACAGTCTGCAGGGGGTGCGCCGTTCAACTATAGGGCGCAGGCTCGTATCCACGGTCGTCGATGCTGCCAGGCCGTTCTGTCGGGTTCACAGGTGTCAACAAGCTGTGTGCGCTCGATGGCGCGTTTGCGAAGAACCCTCACGGTGATACCTTGCGTCTTCTGCATTCACGAATCGACGACAGGCATGATCGACGAGGTCCGGCAGGAGGATTCCGACGGCACCGGCCTGAATCGGCTGGGTGAACGGGTGGCGGCTTTCGTCGCCGAACGCGACTGGGCTCGCTTCCACTCGGCCAAGAACCTCTCGATGGCCCTGAGTGTCGAGGCTTCCGAATTGCTCGAGCTCTTCCAGTGGTCCACGGCGGCCGAGTCCGACGCACCGGACGAGGAGTTGAGACGGCGTGCCGCGGAGGAGATCGCGGACGTGCAGATCTACCTTCTGCAGATCGCCGCCCGGCTCGAGATCGATATCGGTGACGCCGTGATCGATAAGCTCGAGAAGAACGCTCGGAAGTATCCGGTCTCGTGATCGTCTACGAGGCGACGGCTCGAGACTTCCGCCGCGACGTTCAGCTCAACCGCATAGAGGATCGAGTCGTCGAGGCCTTCGGTGCGCGCCTGGGTCACGGCACGAGCCGCGGCGAGATCGCCGCATGGCGGAACTCGCTTCGCTTCATGGAGAGCGCTTTGGCCCTCGCCAGTACACCGGAGGAGGCGAACGTCGCGATCGAGTACCGTGTGCCGCTGACATCGAAGCGGGTGGACTTCATCCTCAGCGGGTCCGACGCCGAATCTCGTGACACCGCCGTCATCGTGGAGCTCAAGCAGTGGGCGGAGGTCGAGACGACGGACAAGGACGCGATCGTGCGCACCTTCGTCGGCGGTGGCGTACGCGAGCAGACGCACCCGTCCTACCAGGCGTGGACCTATGCCGCGCTCATCCGCGACTACAACTCGGCCGTGCAGGACGGCGACATTCACCTAGCGCCGTGCGCCTACCTACACAACTGCCCGGACGGTACGGCGATCAACGATCGACGCTACGCCGAGCACTTGGAGCAAGCGCCCTGCTTCCTCAAGCACGACGTCGAGCGACTCGCCGTCTTCCTTGCCCGTCACGTGTGCCGAGCCGATCGGGGCAGGGTGCTGTACCGGATAGACCATGGCCGGCTCCGTCCGTCGAAGAGCCTCGCCGACGAACTCGTGTCTCTGATGCGCGGCAATCGCGAGTTCGAGCTCATCGATGATCAGAAGATCGTCTACGAGATGGCGCTGGCACTTGCAAAGGAAGCGGGTCGGAGCGGTCGCCGGCAAGTGCTGATCGTGCGTGGTGGCCCGGGTACGGGAAAGTCGGTCGTCGCGATCAACCTGCTCGTCGAGCTGACGCGGCGAGAGCAGGTTGCCCAGTACGTGTCGCGCAATGCGGCGCCGCGAGCAGTCTACGCCGCGAAGCTTGCCGGCACGATGACGAAGACGCGGATCGCGAACCTCTTCCGTGGTTCCGGAGCCTACGTCGGTGCACCGGTGAAGGGTATCGATGCGCTGATCGTCGACGAGGCACACCGCTTGAACAAGAAGTCCGGGCTCTACGGCAACCTCGGCGTCAACCAGATTCGCGAGCTCGTGCTCGCCTCGACATTCAGCGTCTTCTTCGTCGATGACGATCAGCGCGTAACCCTGAAGGATATCGGCGAAAGTGGCGAGATCCGACGGCAGGCGGTAGACCTCGAGGCCGATGTCCACGAGCTCGAGCTCGCCTCGCAGTTCCGTTGCAACGGGTCGGACGGCTATCTTGCGTGGCTCGACCACGTACTGCAGATTCGGGAGACGGCGAACCCGACGCTCGACGGACTCGACTACGACTTCCGCGTGTTCGACTCGCCGAACGCGCTGCACGACGAGATAATCCGCTGTAACACGGCGCGTAACCGGGCACGCATGGTGGCGGGCTACTGCTGGGACTGGAAGGGGAAGAAGGACCCGTCCGTGGAGGATGTCGTTTACCCCGAACACGGCTACGCCGCCCGCTGGAATCTCGACAAGGACGGGAGTCTATGGATCATGCAGCCCGACTCCGTCAGCGAGATCGGATGCATTCACACCTGCCAGGGTCTCGAGGTGGACCAGGTTGGCGTGCTCATAGGCCCAGACCTGCTCGTGCGGGACGGCAGGGTGATGACCGATGCGCTGGCTCACCCGTCGCGGGACAGAACCTTGCACGGATACCGAACCTGGGTGAAGAAGGAGCCGGAGGCCGCGCGGGCAGCAGCCGACCGGGTGATCCGGAACACGTACCGCACGCTCATGTCGCGTGGAATGCAGGGCTGCGCGGTCTTCAGCGACGACGCCGAAACGCGGGACTGGTTCCGGGGTGCGCTATCAGGGACGGATCGGGTGTGAGCGAGCACCCGGCCAACCGTCCTCGGCATCGTCTTGCGGGCCGAGTCGATGACCGAGCGAAACCGCACCTGCTGTGTCGGCGGTGTCTGTTCGTTCTTCTTGCGCGCCACGGTATCCGCTGGTCTCGGTTCGCGTTACGGGGAGCGTCTACTCTGCGGAGGGCGGCGCCGGTACTCAGGGCTCGCCGCCAGAAGCCCTCGACGAGGGTGTGCGTGTCGGCGGCAACCGTCGTGGCGAGATCGAGCTCGGTTGCCATTCCGCCGAACGGTACCGCTCAGGCGTCGGCCATCGAACCGAGGCCGGGACCTGGTATCGGCTGACCGCGACGGGTGAAGGTGGTCTCGACGGCAAGATTGTCGAGGAGCAGGTCCGCCGGGTCGCGCCCGTCGGTCAGTGCCAGATCGACGTTCCGCGTGGCCCGGGCGCGTTCGGGCATCCGGAACTCGAGAGCAGCGCCGCCCTCGAGAAGCCAGGCGTCGTGCCCGGCCACGGCCAGGCGCGCCAGCAGCCGATCGAACGCGACCGTGCGGCGGCGCGACAGGTCGCCGACGACATCGAACGGCTGTCGCAGCCGTGCTTCCAGGGCGGGGCGGAGGGCCTCGGGATCCTTGTACTTCACGAGCCGATCGTGGAGAGGACGCGCTCGGCACGTGCCTTGGCGGCATCGTCGAGTTCGTACAGACGGCTTTCGAGTCGCGCCCTGGTGACGGCACCCGTCGCCAGGGCATCGGCGACGACACTCTCTATCAGCTCCTCGTCGACGTGCGAATCGATGGTGTCGAGGACGGTTCTCGGCACCGAAGTGATCGACGCGCCGTCGAGCACGGTGAGATCGGTCTCGGGCAGCAGCCGGTGGTGCAGCACTACCACCGGGTCGGCCATGCGGAACTCCGGCGGCACCGTGAGGTGAACCCTGGCCGGATTCGCGACCCCGAGGGCGTAGGCGGCGGCGGCCGAGTCGTGCGACACGACGGCGCGGTGCTTCGCGGCAAAGGGCTTCTCGTCCAGCATGGCGAGCGCGGCGGCACGTCGTACTCGCTCTCCGAAAATCTGGGCATGCCCTCTCCGGGACGGCTGGAGCAGGAGACACGGCAGCAAGTCGTACTTCAACTTGCCGGCGAAGGTCCGGTCACGAACACACTCGTGCGAGAGCGGTTGGATATCAGCCGTCGTCAGGCCGTCGATCTGTTGCAGTCGCTCGTCGACAGTGGCCAGCTCGTTCGGACCGGCGAGAGGCGCGGTACCCGGTACGAAATACCGAGCCGACCCGGTTGAGGAAGAGGATCACTCACGATCCGAAGGTCATGGGTCGCCGCCGTCGGCACGCGTTCGCAGCTCGGGCAGAACGTGCGACATGCAGGCGGCCCTCCGGCGGGTCGAGGCGGTGTTGAACGATCCCTCGTCGGTGCGATCGCTCGGCCGCCTTCGCCGCACGCTCGACGGCGTCGTCCCGTGGGTGAGCGGCCGGGCGATACCCGAGATTCCCTGGACGCGGCTGAACGCGCGCTACCGACCGGCGATCCGGCTCGCCCGTCTGCTGCTCGATCGCGAATCGCTCGAGCTCGGTGACGGTGCCATCGACGGGCGCGGCTTCCTCCTCGACATGTTTCGCGTGTTCGAGTCGTTCCTCGCGTCGACGCTGACCGACGGGGGACATCGAGCGACACTCGATCGCCGGTATCGACGTCGGTGTCTACTTGGTGACCAAGTCGCTGGCGGACGCGTTCAGGAACCCCCGACTGGTCGAGCGAGCCGTTGCCCTCGAGAGTCTCAAGTCGGCGCTGCGGATGCGCAAGGCGACGCCCGGCGAGATCGTGAAGGCCGCGGCGACCTACCGAGCCGACAAGGTGATGCGGCCCTACCTCGAGGCGCTGACGATCGATGGCTGAGAGGGTGCCGACGAACATCGCCGCGTCGGTTCGTCAGCGGCTGCTCGACCTTGCTCGTCGGGATGGCCGCATCTTTGATGCTGTGCTCGTCGCGTTCGCTCTCGCGCGGCTCATCCACCGCCTCTCCGTTTCCACGTACCGCGATCGGTTCGTGCTGTAGGGAGGCATGCTGGTGACATCCTGGACGGGCGACCCGGACCGCTACACGCGCGACGTGGATTTCCTGGCGTTCGGCGCCGACGACGGCGTGGAGCTGTCGCGCATCTTCGCCGAGATCATGGCGCTCGACGCGAACG
>Ga0209187_1001117_pt1 | contig 34684 bp, 28 predicted proteins | sample BantaG_FD_187430 | JGI IMG/M metagenome (GOLD analysis project Ga0209187, IMG submission 187430) | Marine algal microbial communities from Bantry Bay, Ireland - BantryBay_4 metaG (SPAdes) (version 2) | ecosystem: Host-associated > Algae > Red algae > Unclassified | place: Bantry Bay, Ireland...
CAGCGAGCTGGTCGTCTGATCCGACCTCAAGGTATCTTGACCCTGTCGATGGCTAACAATTCAACGGTTGAGGATGCTATTTCGAGTTATCTACCTTCGTAGTCACGACTGAGCCAATTAAAAATCGTTGAATTTATGCAACACTCGGGTTGAGTAGTCATTGTATAGCGATTCTGAACGTGTGTATATATCCAACAGTGAGCGAGTTTATAGGTTTGAAGATTTATCACAATAACTCATTTCAGAGCTAAAGGAACATGAGGGTTTCGCAGTAGCTTTGGCTATCAACTACTAGAGCATTCGGCTCGCAACCGTATTTTTTAAATCCTAGCGTTTTGTATAAACGTAGTGTGTTTGTATTGTCCTCAATGACGGACAAATTGATCTGATTAAGTCCAGCAACATTTTCCGCATAGATGATCGTATCATTCAACAACGCAGGGGCAATTACCCTGGCTCGAAAAGCGGGACTCACATACAAACCCTAGATAAAGCACTTATGGTTTTTTTTGACTACACTGTGTCTCCTGATGCCTATAGTACCCATCAACACACTAGCTTCAAATGAACCCAGTATCATCTGACCCTCGCTGGTCCCTAGTCGGGATGTTATCGTTTCATCAGTAAACGTGATTTCTACCTCGTAGCTTGAGCCGGATAATTTAGGGCTTTCTAACAGTGTAGCCAATGGTACTGTTTTGTGTGCCGACAAATTTTCTACAGTGAGTTGGCTGATATTCATGGCGAAAAACATTCTTTATCCATATAAATTGCACGTACTAACAAAACACGATAACTTCCGCTCTGGGTCAGTTTCGGAAGTTTGTTGAGTCGATAAACGTCTTTTTCGACCATGTTCGGTGCAATGTTGGAAGAAGTTGCAATCTGCACACCTTTTTCTGAAATGAAATGCGACCCGAGATTGAGATCATGCAAATGGGTGAGGTTGAACAGCTCGTCAGGGAGGCGGTTCAGGCCAAGTCTGCCTAGATCGAGCACACCCGTCTTTGTCTTCATCCCATGAGCGATGCGTTGGAGCGCTATATCCGGTCTTACCATGAATTTGACTTTGCTCCCGTGAGAGATATTGGTTCGGCGTTACCTTATCTCATGACCAAATCGGAAGTGCAAATATGGAATTAATGGCTTAGATGTGCGTTTTCATTCCATGTCGCACTAAGCCGCGATCTTTGCGCGCAATTCGGTAGTACCAATTTTGCACCACTTTCCTGTGCGCTTATGGACTCTCAGGGGCATAAACGATAGTTGTGCTGCGCATTAAAAGCGTTGCAGTCCTAATTTTTTTGCCGTTGTAGCGTCGTCTGTGGCCCTGGAATACACCAGTGTCGGCAACTCGATTTTGTCCTTGGCCACGTAGCGCAAGTTTGTCACAGTGTAGTCACGGCTCTTTGATCAAGGCTTGCAAGTCGCCAAAACCTGTATAAAATGTTAATGTCTTATTTGTCGCCTCGTTGTGAAGTTAAGAGTGAAGGGGAATATATTCTTGACTAAGCAAGTTGATGCTAACGACTTACGCGAGCTGCACGAGACTTTCATCGTGTATGGCAATCTTGGTTCTCCATACTGGTTTGTTGGTCTTGAGGGGAACGCTGACCCAGCCTCAGAAGAAACCATTGACCATGCGATTCGAAAAGAGTGCGAATCAGCGCAACGTTTCCGTGAAGCTGGCCAGCTCAGCCTAAACGATCTGACGAGTAGCAGAGCCCGGACGACATTTCAGACAACATGGGGAGCCTATACAAAGCTGATGTTTGCGATAGAGCGAGCGAATGGTAAGGAACGTGGTGATCTGTGGAGTTTAGATCAGGTGAAGAGCTATCAAACAAAATGGCTTGGAGAGTTGCACGTTCCTACAGAGCTGCCGAAAGGATGCTTGATGGAGATGTTCGATCTTTCTCGAAATAGAAGACTTCCATGGCCGTTTGAGAAATTGTCCAAGAGAGAAGGGCTTGGCTATTTGGAATCGGCACGCAGTTATGAAGATGAAGTGGGAGTTGAGCGCGCGAACAAACTCCTGAAACTTGTAGATACGCACCAGCCGCGTTTTCTCATGTGCTTCGGAGAAGCTTGCAAAAACAAAGTTTGGCCGCTTCTCGAAGACCCTACAGAAACTGTCTCCCTTGATGTTTCTGGAAATTCCTATCCTGTACACCTCGCAAGCCGAGGAGCAACTACGGTTGTTTCTGGATGGCATCCGGCAACGCCGCGTGGTATTCCTAATGAATATTGGTCGAGTCTTGGCCGCTTATTAGCGAATCGGCGGTGCTCTGTGGTCTGACGCACATGGCCAATTAGCACGATTGAGTATGACGTCAGCACAAAATGGCAGATACGGACCCTCATAACCGCACCAAAAAATTTAGGCAAACGATTTGCAGAAGCCTTTCGTTTCGCGGTATTCACACTACAAGTTTAGCCGAATATATAGACCAAAAACCGCACAGGATTAGGGATCTGCACAGAACTTAAAATCTCTCGGTAGAAACACCGTGCCGGTACAAGTCCGGCCCCGGGCACCAATAAGATCGGACTTTTCGATGTCAATCATCCCGCCTTACGTAGCGGACAGACTCCGACTCTTTCCAGCATAGACACCAGCATGTCTACAGTGAACCTATCCAGCTTGCCAGTCACCGCATTACTGATCCGCGAAAGTGGCACCCCCATTTTCTCACTTGCTTCTTGTGGTGTGAGTTCGTGCTTTTCGATGTAGTCGATAACCTCGTTAGACAGTAAGATTAGTAAAACGAAATAACTATTCGGAAGGCTCGATGGACATTACGCTTTACCACTCGCCAGGCGCTTGCTCGATGGCAAGCTATATTTCGCTTCTTGAAGCAGGTGCTGACTTTGACATCAAAATCATCAGCCTGAAGAACAATGAGCAATCAAGTCCTGACTATGCCGCGCTTAATCCGAAGAAAAAAGTGCCCTATCTCGTCGTTAACGGAAAGGGCCTGAGCGAAAACGTCGCCATCCAATCACGGATTGCCGAATACTACGTAAAGGCCACGTTGCTGCCCTTGGATAGTTGGGATCAGAAACGAGCATTATCCTATATGGCCTGGTTCGGTTCGGGCATACACCCGCACATAACCCGCCACTTCAAGCCTGAAAAATTCTGTGAAAATACAGACAGCCACGGCGATATCAAGGCCAAAGCCATGGCGATGTATATGGAACAGTTGACGTTGATCGAAGCGGAGTTGACTGGTAGAACTTGGTTCTTCGAGCACTACACAGTTTGCGACTCTTACTTTTTCTGGATCTATGAACGTGCCTTGCGCGAAGGTTTTGATCTGAGTGGCTTTGAGTATTCTACTGCCCACAATGAGCGTATGCGCACACGCGAAAGCGTGCAAAAGGTACTGGCGCATAAAGCGGACTGATTGCAGCTTTGCCGGTTATTGCAGTAGTAATACAAATCTCGATTGACACTGCTTAAACCGGTCTCCCAGTATGGGTAAGACTAGCGCATTATGCCTGGCAAGAGCGTTGCAACTACCGGGAAGTTGAACACCACCACCAATCCAATCAACAACGCAGCAATGTACGGTATCACCCCTTTTGAAAATATCGGCCAGAGCGACCTGAGGTAAAACCGACTTAACGACAAGCGCGTTCATGCCGATGGGCGGTGTTAGCAATCCGATTTCGGTCACAAGTACCACTATGATTCCGAACCAGACCATATCGACACCTGTAGACATCAGTGCTTGAAGAAACACGGGAACCAGCAATACGATGATAACAATCGAGTCGAACACCATACCCATTAACAAGGCAATAAGACACACAAACAGGACAAGTTCAAAACCGTCCATGCCTTTGTCATCAATGTAGTCGAGTAAATCGTAGGGCAATCCGGAGAGGTTGATAAACTGCGAAAACACCGCAGCGCCAAAGAGCACGATGAATATTTTGGATGTGGTAATGGCAGCTTCTACAAGACAACTGCGCCATTCAGTAAGCGTTCTCAAATGCCCACGCAGCAAGGCAACAGTCGCCGCTCCAAACGCACCAATGCCCGATGCTTCGGTTGGTGTGAACACACCGCCGTAGATGCCACCGAGAACTACAATAAAGAGAACAAGTATTGGCAACGTGCCGCGTACGGCTTCCTTTTTGCGCGCAGGTTCCAGTGGTTTTGCTACAGGGGCTGAGTCTGGATCGAAATACACTGTTATCGATACGGCTAACATGAAAAGCAATATCAATAGCGCGCTTGGTAGAATCCCGGCTATGAACAGCAGGCCAATATCCTGCTCGGCAATGATCCCGTAGATAACCAGCGGTACGGAAGGTGGGATCATGATCCCCAGGGTTCCGCCAGCGGCAATGGTGCCGGCAGCCAGGCGATCGCTATAGTTGAATGACTTCGTTTGCGGCATGGCAACCTGCGACATCGTGGCAGCCTTCGCTAACGTACTGCCGCACACTGCAGAAAATCCGCCGCAGGCTAATACTGTTGCTGAAGCAAGCCCACCGGATCTGCTTCGTGATTGGAGATGTCCAGACTGGGAAACTTTGCGCAAACCTCAGCACCAACAGCGTCCAAGGTAGCGCCGGCCTTCGCCAAAGTATGAACCACTGACTTCCATGGTTGCAGCCTGGTCTTCAGGTGAAATGTCGCTCCACTTATCCTTGTCAACAACAAGGGAAAAAGAGGTGGTATACAAGGGCTTTGAGAACTTTGTCATCGATTTTGTGTACAGAATTACCTGAAAAGCCTGAATGGCATCGTCTCCCAGGCCCAGGTGGCCATCAACTATCCGGTAGAGATGATTTCATTGTCATCCTCTTGGATAGATGCGGGACCATCGTTGAACAGTCAAGGAACATCATCGTACTGTATGTTTAGGTACTCGAGAAAATAAACCATCCGCCTCCAACTCGTCCAGATTTTTATAGCCGATGATAATACCGGGTGGCTCTTTGGCATCGGTCATGGCTTCAACAGCCGAAGCCGATTTGGTCATGCGTGAATGATGCTGCCTCGTCCAGTCAAAGTGGCACGCGGCCAGCCGATCAATCTCCTTTTAAAATTTTGAATCGTTGCCAAGATCGTTCAATTCATTCGGGTCATTGAACAGGTCGAAAAACATCGGCCGCATGGATTCGACATGAACGTACTTCCAACGCCCGTCGAATACCATCACCATCCGGGCATCCTGCTGATCCACACCCAACTTACGCCGTGCTTCACGTGTAGAGTAATCGTATTCGGGTATACAATAATTTCTCCACGAGTTAGTTGCACCTGATGCCGGTGCAATAGAGGCTGCAGTGATCGGCCTTCGATGATGTGCGGCTTTGCCGGGCCACCGTAAAATTCCATGAAGGTGGGTGCTAAATCGATTCCCTCAACCAGTTCATTACAAACCTTAACACGTGATACGTCGGCACTTTCCCGGGGATCGTAAACGATAAGCGGTGTGCGAGCTGAGCAATCGAAGAATAAATCTTTCTCACCCATCCAGTGATCGCCCATATTATCTCCATGGTCAGAGCAGAACACCACCATGGTGTCGTCCAGACGACCCGCGCTTTCCAGATACTTGAACAACCGTCCAATCTGATCATCCAGTTCCTTGATCAAACCCATATACACAGGAGCTACAATGTTTCTTACTTCGTCACGGGAAAAACTTTTAGCTATGCGTGCCCCTATCCAGCGTTGCATCAACGGGTGATCGGTGGTGAGCTCATCATCAGAGCGATTCACTGGTGGCAGATCATTCGCCGAGTACATATCGTTATAAGGTGCCGGTGCAAGATAAGGCCAATGTGGTTTGATATAACTCAAATGGCATAACCACGGCTCACCTGGGTGATCCGTATTTTGCGCTTCGATAAACTCAATACCCCGAGTTGTCAGCCACGCTGTTTCCGAGTGCTCGCGAGGAACACGTGCAGCCAGCGCTGAATTCTCCAATAGCCAGCCTGAACACATCTCACCGTTTTTAATTGATGCCCGTGTTTGCCCACTCTTTTCACGGATTATCACCATCCATGCCGTGTGAGCGTAGGTAAGCATCGTAGTCTTCAGAACAACGGTTGTGATAATCGCTGTGATTGGTGCCATCATCTCTAATCACCGCTTCAAAACCACATTAACTGATCAGCGCACCTATGATAATTTCCGGTTTAATCCCCAAGCGCTGCATGCCTTCACGGTCGGGCATCATGTGGTTTTTCCTACCAGAGCACAGCGAACATTTGATTCTCGAAGGTGCTCTCCCAGCGTAGGTTCACCAACACGCAACGGAATTCCATTCAGGTACTACCGTGACTTCTTACATAATGACCTGTGTAGAAACTTATGCGGCTTGGCCCGCAAATGGGGGATTGCACGTAGGTTTTGTTGAAACGCATGCCACGCGAGGCCAGCCAATCAAGGTTGGGTGTCTTGATATGTCTGGCACCGAAGCAGCTTAGATAGTCCCAGCGCAGCTGATCTGCCATGATCCAGAGTACGTTCATTTTTTCTGTCATCAAAACTGTACTCTGTCAACTCCTTTGAGTGCCAGCATCTCGCGTGCTTCATCGGGCGTTGCTATCTCACAGCCCGGATCCTCCACAATGCGACGAATCCTGGTGACGTGCTCGGCATTGCTGCTGGCTAACTTGCCACGTGAGATAAACAGACTGTCCTCAAGACCCTTCCGCAGGTTGCCTCACAGTATGCCCAATACGAACTGAATGAATATGGGCGCTTTGAACAGACCGGTATCCATACAAAACTTCAGCTTGTACAGATGCCCCGCGTCATAGCATTCATTTCTTGCCATGGCCTGTTTACCGTTTAAAGTTGAACATATTGAAGGCGTGAGCTCTGAGCACTAGCGCAGCTTTGGTAACAACGCATGCAGCCCAAGGGACCGTTCATGGATTGCCCCGAGTATTGTCATTGTCGTGTGCATTGATGAGCACCCGACGTGTCAGGGGAAACAGTTCGATGCTATAACGTGCCTTCAATCACCACTATGAAGATTACGAAGGCTGTCCAGTCATAGTCCTTTCTGGAATAAGAGTATGTCAAAAAGTGACACATTGGTGTACCGTATCACAATACATCTATACCACCCAATGGATTGGAAAAATGTTTCAATCACGAGCAATCAGGGCATACAGGTTATCGCAAGAGTGCTACTCATCTGATTGAACAGGAGTTGGCCGGCAAAAAGCGCTCATTGCGCCTGCCTGGCGATGTTTGCCACGAGATAGAGTTGGTTCGCATAGCAAGGGTATTCACTGGACTGCAATGAACACACTATTGGCATATCAGCGGTGGGCACTGCGTTTACCGATCATTCAGGTACTTTGTATGCAATATCTCTTCCCGTATTCTTACAGCGCTATGCTGCGCAGAAAGAAATTTTAATTCGTTTCCTGCTGCCAGCAGTTACCGAAGCGGGCAAGCTTGCTGCTCAATAGCGCTGAACGCTTTAGGGCTACACATTTTCCACGATAAACATCTATCATCGAGGCACAACCCTGATCCTGCAAGCTGATGCAAGATAGTGATTGTCATAGTGATCGTCAGCTCACCCGGCATGGGTGTCACAATTGCATCACAGAACGTATCCGGATTTCCGTCATTGGCCAATCTCGTTCCGGTCCTCGGTGATCGACAAGTATCATTCGCTGTTTGAGGTACCACTGGTCGCACACGCAAATCTGGCGCTGACGAGCGAAAGTCACAGACGCACACTCTTGGCAAATGCAATATAATACTTGCACTTGATATTGTCTTAAAATTGTTTCATTCGCAATTGAAGGGAACTTTATTACCTTTTTATCGCGTTCGGTAGAGGGTTCCAATAGAATCAACGAGTTGTAATATATTTGGTTGTTTTAACTGATAGAATATACAGTTTATATTGGAGTGGGCTTCATCCAGTGAAACAAATCGAAGTACAATTGACTAATGCGAAAGAAGACAAAATTAATCGATCTATTTAGTGGTGCTGGCGGAATGACGTTGGGCTTCGTCGACGGCAGATATAATGGCAAGTTCGAGAGTGTGTTTGCGATCGATAATGATCGCGCTGCTGTTAATACATACAATCAAAATTTCTCCTCATCTGTCGGTCATTGTTTCTGCGAAGACATAGAGCAATGGTTGTTGAGTAACGATGTCCCGATAGCTGACGTTGTAATCGGAGGGCCTCCGTGTCAAGGGTTCAGCCTCCTCAACAAAAACAAGGACGGTGATGCACGACGTGCTCTATGGGAGCCGTACATGGACATCGTGGAAAGATCAGGTGCGTCAGTATTCGTAATGGAAAATGTGCAAGGGCTGTTAAAGAGCCCGGAGTTTGCGAGCATATGCCATCGTGCGCTTAGCATGGGCTTTGAAATACTCAATCCCGCGGTTCTTAACATGGCGAATTATGGTGTCCCCCAGACAAGAAAACGTGCGATTGCTATTGGTATCAAGACAGGTGATTTTCGTGTCAGTAGTTTGCCTGCTTTCCCTCCGCCAAAAACGCACACATCTGGCGATGTTGAAGCAGACTTACTGCCGTGGATGACAGTAAAGGATGCAATTTGGGACTTACCCAGAAGAACAAAAGGCATAGAAATAAGAACTGCAGATCCTGCTCCTTTAGATCTTCATTTCGGAAGAACGCCAACGGAGACGAGTCGGCAAAGATACAAAGCGGTTCCCCCGGGAGGAAACAGATTTGATTTGCAGAAAAATCGACCGGACATAACACCGAAATGCTGGATTAATAAAGGTTCAGGAGGGACAGATTTATTCGGTCGACTTTGGTGGGACAGGCCGTCTGTGACAATCAGAACTGAGTTCTTTAAGCCAGAGAAAGGCCGATACTTGCACCCAACCGCTAACAGACCCATTACTCACAGAGAAGCTGCCAGACTTATGTCATTTCCCGACAATTTCAAATTCACTGGCACTAAAATAGAAATAGCGCGACAAATTGGAAACGCGGTTCCTCCAACATTTGCTTCAATGCTTGCAAATTATGTGCATTCACTCCTATCCCACCGACGAGTGCTCGAAAAGACTACGGAGCAAGTTTAGTGGCCAGAAGGTCACAACGAGAGTCTCCAGAAGAGTTGCGATATAAGCTGATTGAATTGTTAAAGGACTTCGAATCCAAATTGCAAGCTGGCAATTTACGATCACAAGTTAAAGCCCTGGTGCCAGCCAACCACACATTACGGGATTTAGGTAGTTCGCTGATTACTGTTGATGAGGCCAACTCAGCGCGTGACCGTATTCTTGCCTATCTGCGAGCCTATCCAAAAGTTTTACTACATGGTGATGAGCTGATGGTCGTAGCCGGTATTAGTGAATACGGGCGCCGGATACGTGAATTACGCAAAGAACACGGATGGCCAGTTTTAAGTGGACAGGCACTCAAAGACATGGCAGATGACGACGCAACGTTCAATCTGCCGGATAATGCCAGCTCGATTGGCACCGATTCGTATTTCCTGCTGGAGAATTTGCAAGATAGAGAGGCGGCTTTCCGATGGAATATCGCAAACGAAATTAGAAAGAGTGACCTTTCCGTCAAAGCTAAGCTACTTTCGTACTTCAGAAAGAACGTTGGTAAGCGCGTCACGGGAGAAGAGCTCAAATATCTGGCTAAAGACAGATCAGAGTGGCCACGAAGGGTGCGAGAGCTAAGAACGGAAGAGGGTTGGCCCATTGTAACGAGCAACTCTGGAATGCCGGAATTGGCCGTAGGGGTTTACGTGCTCGAAACGGATCGTCAGGCGGAAGTTCATGATCGAAGGATTCCCGATCCTGTACGCATTAAGGTATTGGAAAGAGATCAATATTCTTGTAGAAACTGCGATTGGAGTCCAGATAGCAGGAGTCAAGCTGATCGGGTTAGAAATTTTCTAGAATTGCATCACATTGAGCATCACGCGCTCGGTGGAGGGAATATTGTCGGCAATTTAATTTGTCTATGTAACGTCTGCCATGACGATGTGCATCGAGGCGGTATCAGTGTTGAGCACCTTTGACGCCACTCCGAGGATGCTATCAGGCGAAAAGATTCTGGAAAAAATTCTCCCGGTGGTAACTCTGTGGCGATTCAAAGCCCAGTCCCGGGCACCATAAAAATTAACTGACCTCCAGCTTGGAAAGTCTGCGTTTGATAGCCGCGGCTATAGAGGAGAATAATTCGTCGGGAAAATCCTCAGGTAGTGAATCCGCTGTTGCATTTAATGCGGCATCTGTATTCGCCGCGATATCATCAATGATTTCACTAAGAGTCTCAAGAGATAGCCCCGATTTTTGACCAGTTTGTATGAAATGCCTGCCGAGAATATTCTCCACATTGTATTGATTAGAACGTCCTACTCGCATCGCCATCTTGAAGTTTTTGTGAGGTATCTGTTTTTTGTCGAAGAGAGGTTGAAGTGACAACACATCGTAGAGTGGCGTCAGTTGAAATCTGCCATTCGTTGACAATGCCAAGCTAAAGTTTTTGGCGTGGCCATCGGTTGCGCCGATTAGCCAGAAAATGAGGTGTGTTTTGAAGAATTCATATCGGTCTTTACCGGGATTATCACTACCACGCAATATGGCCATGATATCAACAATTCCGGGGCCACCTTCATTTTGATACTTCAGAGTAGGGGGAACGGACAAAGCCTGACAACAGTCTTCCTGAGGCAATCGAATCAAAAGACCGCCGTCAGACCATTTGCGATCGAAACGTTCAATGACTAGTGCTTTTTGACTATTGAATTGAGCCATTTCCACGTGAGCGCATCGAAGGCCGAAAGCCGCCATGAGCTTCATACAAAGGTATTCATTTTCAACGCTCCGCGTTAGATCCATTCCATTGGATAGCTTGCCAATTTGCGGTTTTATGATATGGCTGGTCGGTGTAGTTCCACTGGGCTCAATCCATTGGCCATCTTTATAGAGCAGCGCTGTTTTATCTTGTGCCCCTGCGAGGGAGATTCGAAAGTCATTCTCCGCTCTAATTCCGAGTGGTGTGATATCAAGCTCGCTGAGGATGCGGCAAATGTCATTATCAGCTAGGTCTCTACCAGTGAGTTCAGTCAGTGGTAGTGGGCTTACACCATCAGGGAGAAATTGAAGCGCGCCCACGCAGTCTCTACCTATTTCGTGAAGCAGGCTGAAGGCATCAGAACCGGTGGCACCAACCCTGACAGCTACGCTTTTGCGTATGGCTTCATTGTCCGGCAGAAAATTTTCGAACACTGCAGCAACTTGTGCACCGATGAATTTATCGTCTCTCAGGGGTAGTGAAATTGAAACAGGAAACGCCGACTGCCAATCAAGCCAGCAATTAACGTAAGTAAATTCGATGGCGCCAGATGTCTTGCGAATTAATTGTCCTACTTGCCGCGTTTGAAAAAAAATATTGAGTGGCTTGTAGCTGCGTTTTCGGCCCATGCTACTCTTCCAGAAAGGCGGTTGTACCACGGCTTCTGTTTGTGACGATTAGTTCCAGATCAAGTGCTGCACAGAGGTCGAAAACCGTGTCGAGCTTTGCGTCCGTCAGGCCATTTTCCAACTTCGAGATCGTTTCCTGCCAGACGCCACTTTTTACAGCCAACTCTCTTTGGGTCAGACCTTGCTTCTTTCGAGCGCGGCGCAGTGCATGGCCGATATCAGCTGGCGTTCTCGCTAGGTTGTTCATTCGTTGTCTCTGAATCGAAAGAAAATGATATCAAGATCATATAACGGTAGTATGAGCTAAAGATCATAAAATTACAATATGATTTGTGAATCATAGATATGCCGATAAGAATGCCGTGCTGATTCATGTCCGACCCCGGGCGCCAAGGCGTATCAAGCACTTATGCAGATGTCAGAGTCAGACGCATATTGTCGCCGAACAGATAAGACAACTGTGTCACAACAGGCTCTGCTATCGGGACACTTTCTGTCCATCAAAATAGATAACAATTAAAGACATTAGTCAGTTCATGAAAAAAAGGTAATAAAAGTGCGTCAATATCGACGAGAAGGCTGCCGCTAATTTTATTGTCGAAGAAAACACTAAGGTTAAAAACATCATTATGCGCGTAATCAATCAACTCAAATTTGTTACCGTCGCCGGTGCAACCAGTCTGGTCATGGCCTGTTCAAGCAATCCCAAAGTGGAAGAACCTGCGCCAGCCCCAATCGTGATAGAGAAGGCCGAAGCGCCTGTTGAAATTGTTGAAACTGCTCGAGGACCCAGTCTGACGCTTGAAGAGGTGCAGTTTGACTTTGAACAATCGAGTCTTCGTCAGGAGGCGATCGGTATAATTTCTAAAGCTGCAGACTATCTGCGTGAAAATCCTGATCGCTATGCATTGGTGGAAGGTCATACTGATACATCTGGCGATTCGTCATTTAATCAGTATTTATCGCTTGAGCGATCCAAGTCGATCGAAAGTGCACTCATCGCGGCAGGGATCAGCGAGTACAGAATAAAAACTCGTGGACTGGGTGATACGCGACCCGTTGCTGACAACTCAACGTTATCAGGTCGACAGGCGAACAGACGTGTTGAAATCATATTCAGCGTGATCGGCACACAACTCTGATAAATTGGTGAAATCAACTTCAGCGTTGTCGCTTAAGTAAGCGCCAATTTCTGTCAGGGGGTAGCGAAGTATAGGAGCCTGTCCGAGAATAGCGATCGAGGCCGAAAGCGGCCTCGCGAGAGTGTGAGATTTTGAGTCAGATTTTTTGTCAATTGAGGTGAATAGATGTTCTATTCGCCGAGATTTACGCGGAAAGCTGGTTGGAGGCAGCCTCGCCAAAATATCGAGCTTTCGGGGGGGCGCCTCCGGTACGATCAGCTTATTCTCGGACAGGCTAGGCTACCCTCCCGACTCGAAGGGGCATATCGTTCGGGTAAATCGCTTTTAACAACTGATAGGCACGTTAGTGTCAATAGATCCTTTACAACGCTTTGCCTGGTCGTAGATTGAGAACATACTGGTACACCATGCAGCATGAAAGCTATAAAACGTTAAGGCGGGCGCGCGTACTCTGGTACGTCAAGGTAAGTGGTCAGTGACAGACAGCCGGTTAGTCGTGTTCAATGAAAAGTGGCTAACCTTGAGAGCGCGTCCCGCACTCACTCAGGGTTCGTGAAATAATACACGATGCTTTTCGGTTGTTCCTGCGCCTGTTCATCAAGGACAGACCCGGGCGAAACGCTGGCTAGTCAACCGACGAACAACGCTGCAGGAACGATCGAAAGGTATACTTCATTGTTTCACGATCCCTTGGATATGTTTTTCTGCCAATGCCAGAAAACAACGTAATTGATCCCAATTCAAACTTACAAAATCCTGACATCAGATTGCTGTCCGAACACCGGTTCCTATAAATAACTTCTGGTGACGACCAAGTCGATAAAAACTACATTGTGTATAGTTGCTATAGCCGTGTGCATAATTTAAACGTATTGAAATATATGCAACACTGGCCTATTTATTAAGTTATACAATCCATCACACCAGGACACAATGACCATGATGATTAGAAAATTTGCTATAGGCGCCTGTATCGCCGGGTTGCTGACATTCGTACCGGGTGCCTTTGCCGAAGACGGAGTTCATGACAAAGCCATTGAGGCCCGCCAGGCCATGTTCAAGCTATACGGTTTTAACTTTGGCATTCTGGGCGCTATGGCTAAAGAAAAAATGCCCTATGACGCCGCCATCGCCGCCGAAGCTGCCAATAATCTTAGCGCTGCCGCCAATATGGGTCAGAGTCAACTTTGGCCACAAGGTTCTGATGACGCTACTAAAGGAAACGCCCCTAATCGTGCTCTACCTGTCATATGGGCGTCCCTCCCGGACGTTACTGAAAAAGCCGATGCGTTAAAAACCTCCGTTGCAGCACTGGTTCCCGTAGCGGGCAACGGGCTGGATGCGTTGCAGGGTGCCATGGGTGATGTGGGCGGTTCATGCAAAGGCTGTCATGATGACTACCGGGCGAAGAAAAAGTAGCCATCCATACGCCCAGACAGCTGCGTTGTGCGTCAGTTAAATAGTTTTTTATTCGCCGCTTCTCTCGTCTTTCTGAGTCTCGCTGAGCGAGCGTATTAGTAAATTTAATTATGGCGCGAACCCTAAGGTTCCAGTTCGCGCCAACTTACACGACCATTTCGTGTGCTGGCGTTTAGTATTATACTCTTGGCCCCTGTGTCAGCACCATTATTAGTAATAATCCGGTCTTCGTTATATGCTGTAGCAATGGTAACAGCCGCCAAAGGATTGCTAATCCCCCTTACGCCCAGGATTTTTTCGGCTGACTCGAAACTACCATTATCGTTTAGATCTATAGACGGTGGCATCATGGCACCAGAGGCTGCGTCCAGGATCATCAGCCAGCCGAGCTGATCAGGTGAACATTCGCTGCCTGTCGGAATATGAGTCGAGACAATTAACCTGCCGTCTCGCAGTACAGGCTTGGCGATAATCTGCTCACCTTCCGGATCGCCTGTATTGAGTTTCAGATTCATATACCAACCGTAATTAGTATCCCAGTCAATCGTTTTTGCAGAACCTTTGCGGACAAACATGCTGGTATCGTCGTTCCCATCGCCATTCGTATCGAACCCCACGGAAGCTTCCGATATGATTTCCTGTTCGACCATTTTACCGGCGTATTCTGCCGTATCCATATTAGAGTCTGCAAACGGGTCTTTGTCCCACACGGCTACAAGGCGGTTCAGTGCTGTCGAGTTCTGGTGATCAGAGGGTTCCAGGTATTTTCCGGTTCCGGTGTAAACTATAACGCCTTCACCGGTAGGGTGGCTGCCTACAGCGAGCTGAGAGCTTATCGAACGGCTCTCTAACGCTTCATCAGTTATCGTCATGATGCTATCGCCGACGCGTGACCAATTATCAGGATTAGTACTGCTCACATCGTACTTAGTCAGCTCACCCGCTAAATCACCGGTATAAATAACATCGACAATATTGTCACCATCCAGATCAACGGTTGTAGGCGCATTTACTCCATTTGGTATAGCTGTACTCCCGGCGTTTGTGAACATCTTTTTGATAAGGACGCCGCTTTCAAGGTCAACGATGAAAATAGCGCCTTTGCCACTGCTGGATGTAGCGCCATCAGGTTCGGTGGCGTTATAGCCGTTACCAAAAACCGCCGCCCATTTGCCGTTGTGCATACGCACAATCATCGGACTGGTAAAGGTATATCCCAAGTCTTCATCATCTTTGTCAGTGAATTCCCACATCACAGTATCGTCAGCGGCATCCTCTGATACGGAACTCACGGAGGTGACATCAAGTGCGAAAATTCCTTGTCCACCGCGGCCCAATCCACTGACTAGCACGGTAGCCCAGTTACCGTTTATGATGGCATCGCCTATGGTGGGCGTGGCATTAACGTAGTATTTGTGACGATAAGCAGAACTTGTCAGTTCGGGTAATTCGGTATAAACACTGGATGGCACATAGGCAAATAGTTCTGATCCATTACCTGCTGACCAAGCCCCGGATTCATATTCGCCAGCATTGAATGCGTGTAGCATGCCGTCATTGGCTCCTACATACACCACGCGCTGCCTGTTAGCTTGCGCTTTTCCGAAAGTTGAGTACGGCGTGTCGGTTTCGGGTGCTCCAATGCCCCAATCGTCAGGATAGAAGTACACAGGTGGCCCAACCAATTGGGGCTTGGAGTTAATAATGTCACCCATGGGTTTTTCCCGTTCACGGTATCCGTCTACCGCATTGCCACGTAAGTAGTTCATACGAGTAGCCCCCTGCAGATCAAGCTCATCCGTTATCGGATCGCGCGATAAGGCGTCTACTTGAACAGGATCCAGCTCGGAGTTGGTGATATTTTTTGAATCTGCAGGCCAGCGAAAAGCAATGCCGGTCTTGGTGCTTGGCTTGTAAGTTAAAATATTGCGCGTATCTGCATTGATTTTAAGTGTTAAAGGCGCGTTAACATCCCAGTCAGCAGCGTCTGCAATGACGCCGTCTTCGTCAATAGCGCGGGACGTAAGCTCACCGTACCATTTGCCCGATCGGAAACTGGCTTCATAAATACGCGCACCGTTGCTTAACGAGCCACCGGATACGCCCACTGCGCTTGCTGAGGCATTGGCTTCGCTGATAGCATTAAACGTATTGCGCAGCGTCTTTGCTATCTTACTGGGGTCGGTTACCTTAAAGTAGTTGTCAGGTTCGCCATCTTCGTTGCTGTCCCACTCAAGTTTTTGCGGTATGCTGTCCTCGTTGGTATCATCAAATCCCCCCCACTTGGCGGCGTACCATAATGGTGATTTAAGCGCTTTTGCTGTGGGTGTTGTCGAGGGTGTAAATCTTATGGTGCTTGTCAGTGGCAAGCTGGTTCCATCATTCCAGGAACTACCGGGAGTAGCACCAGGTGGAACATCGAGCTCATAATCAACATCATTGCCGGGACTGGTATCGGCATCGCGAACCACGAGATATACGCCATCTGCGGTGGTACCTGAAACGGTATATCCAAGATGTTGCTGAAAGCAACCGGCGGCACTCACACTGGTGACAGTAAAATCTACATTATCATCCACAACTGCATATTCATATCTGATTAATGCATCCAGGTCATTATCAGCTCCTTGCTCCATATCTTCAAAGGAGACTCTGAAACTGCCGCTGGTATTGGTAATCTCCTCTACGGTGAAGTTGACTATGGAGTTCGATGGCTTGTAATTTGGAAAGGTATCACGTCCACAGCCTCTAACAGACTTGCCGAAAGGTGCAAAGGAGATATCAGCATCATTCACTTTAATATCGATAGTGGGTACTTGACTACCCAAGGCTAGCGTGAAGTTGCCAACATTTTGCTTGCCAGCGATAGTTGGCTGCAGATCTGTCTGATGGCCAAAGTAGGAGACGCTGGGGGCGTAATAGCTACCCTGGCGATGAGGTGCCTCAGGTGATATTCCCCGGATAGTCTTAAAGGTAGTGACATTCTTGGGTGTAGGGGCAGAGTTGGCATTATCACCAGATTGACCAATAAATTTAAAACCCGGTAATTCATCTTCATTGAGAGAAATTATATCTGCAACAGCGCCAACATCAAGGCCCAGTAGTTGACTATCAGTGAAGTTGTTAAAGTAGCTGCCTGGCAACTGATCACCATCGAATGACGGACTGGGGTCGCTGATGACGAGCTGATACGCAGAGGAACATTGCGAATAGGGCTGATTGTCAGCGTAGGGGTTATCCCAGGTTGCAGCTTCCAGACCCAAATCCTCGTCCATGTTTTTATTACTATTCTCGATGGCCACAAACATGGGTGTGGGTGCCTGGTATCCTGCCATGTAGCGCATTCCTTCGTACATCATCTCCGCCACCGGATTTCCCCATGCCCGGCACTCGCCATTCCTGAATGTTCTATCAGTTATCCATCCACAATCTGTTTGAACGGTTTGATTTACGTATTCATTGGGAATCTGTAATGCATCGAGGGTGTGGATTATGCCTTTTGTGTTAACTTTGAATCTACCCGTCGTTTTATTTACCTCGTCCCGGGCAAACGAGCTCATGGTTTTTCTCAAGATACCGCCGCGCAAATTGTTCTGATAGCTGCCAGTCAAAAGACCGAAATACATCTGATCGTTTTCACCATACTCGTGAAGTATGCCAACGGGTTTGTATTTGCCATTGGGATAAATCTTACACGCCGGTTCCAGAAAGTCCTCATTGCAAACTTCAACGTCCAGAATAAAATCGAAGTCCGCAACGCCGTCGCCCTGTACCCGTTCCTTGTCCACCCAGTGCCAGATCCGATCGGCCCGGTTTTGCCGAATTCGCAAATATGGCACATCATCTTTGCCAACTATGTTGTTGGTTGCTATATGATGTCGCTTACCAGCTGTAGGCAGATTCAAGGAGCTTACCTCGCGAATATCAAAACCATCAGCTGCCACTGACGTGTATTCAGAACCCCAGGTATGATTTTCCCAGGGTACAAAGGCCCGGCGTAGTACGGTACGTTGAACTGAATCGATGATACGCCTGCCGCCGTACAATGCACGCAACATAACGTCCATTCTGGTCATGGTTATGTAGTTGAGATAGTCCCCACTCCAGCTCGCGTCATCGACCAGACATTTCTTATCAACTGCGCGACTGGTCACTTTAAACCGGGTATTGAAATACTTGTAGCAGAAAGTAGATTCAAAATAGCCGTAGTAGTCGATGGTATCGGGCTTGTAGCGAATATCCAGCTCACCATCGCCGTCAATATCTTCGTAGGTGGGGTAAGCCTCAAAGAAAAGCTTGTTATCCCTTTCAACAACTAGCTGAACCAGTGCAGTTTTGCTGCCATCAATGAACAAGGGTGAATCCAGCAAATTCAGCAGCGCGGCGTGGACGCTATTACCCGAGACAACCATTCCCAGGATAGTCATCAGTTTTAACGCATTTTTGACTGAATAAAGTTGCATTGTGCTTGCTGTGACTCGTGTTTTCTACAGTGAAAGTAGCGACATGTGAGATCAATAACTTAAGTTTGCAAGGGTATGGCTGATCTAGCACCGCTCAAATAGCATTCAACTCGACCAGGTTTCAGTCGATATCTATGCAGTAAGGCAGAGATCTTTGATCTACAGAACGCGAATACGATCTGCATGAGAGTTGAAAATTACATAACCAGACGCTCAGGACTGAAGCTTGACTGTGGTTCTGGTTTCTCATTGCTGGAATTGATCATGGTTATTTCGATCGCCGCCATATTGGTGGCTATGGCTGCCCCGTCAATGGCAAGATTTTTTGATCGGGAAAAAATTGCTTCCCTATCCGATGAGTTCAGATCTACTGTCGCTTTGGTTCGTAGTATTGCCATCAAATCCGGCGTCCCGGTAGTGCTGTGCGCCAGCGATAATGGCACTGCATGTGGCGGCCAGTGGAGTAAAGGCTGGTATGCGTTTAGAGACGACGACGGTGATTCGACCTTTGATGCAACGGAGCCTGTTGTGCTAAGAAATAAGTCAGATTCGGCAGCAACACAATTGTCTGTCAAGGCGCCAACAGGTGCAGATATCGGGTTTATCAGTTTTAACTATCGAGGCTCTCCCGGCACCACAGTTTCAGTATCAGTGAGCCGGGGTGAACAGGACTATGCGATGAACATTACCCCATTCGGCAAGCTTCGGCCTGATGACTAGCCCTCGCTACCAGAAAAGCCTGCGGCCTCTACAGCAGGGTGTAGGCCTGATCGAAGTCATGATAGCCCTTGTGCTGATCGTACTTACGTCCATGGCGGTAGGTAATCTGCAAGTGAGTAGCATGGTCAGCGCAAAAGCCTCATCAGAGCATTTTGCACTGGATCAACTGAGTAGCGAAATGCTGGAAACACTTAGAGCTCAGAAGAGTGATGCACGATCTGGCCTGTTCGATTTTGATGGTGCAGCCCAAATAGCAGATTCACCAGCGGAACCTGTTACGGTGCTGCCAGCAGTAGCTTCGTGGAACTCGCGATTAAAAGCGGCAATTCCGACAGGTATAGGCTCCATTAGCTGTGAGTCGAACTTTTGCAGTGTGTCCATCAGTTGGCTTGAAGAGATTGATGGGTCTATGCATCGCCAGTCCTATCAGACAAGGACACCGCTGTGAACGGTAAGCTTGCACCGTACAGGGGATTTACGTTAATCGAGCTAATGATATCTCTGGTTATTGGCATCATCGTTATCAGTGCAGGCTTTTCGCTGTATTTGAAAAGCACGGCGAGTCGTAGCCTCATTCAGGCCGAAGTTCTTGTGCAAGAGAACAGCTACTTTATTAACCAGACGTTACGACAGCTTCTTAATCAGGCTGGCTACCGACCCTTGACGTTTTCATCGTCAACAACGCTTGCGTTACCTATAGAGTCACACGAAGAGTGGTTTCCCGAAATAGCAGGTAGTTTTGGACGCGGAGAGTTTGTTGATGCCGTGACCAACGGCCTTGCTATAAGATTTGCAGGTTCATCGGGACCGGATAATACCGCTGATGGCACCATGGTCAATTGTCAAGGTGAGGCTATTGCTAGAGATGAGATAGCCGATATTACATTAACGGTTGCTGGCAATGCGCTGACCTGCACTTCAGGGTCGGAATCGGTTGAACTGCTGAGTGAGAAAGATGGTGTTCTTGTTGAAAGAATTGCTGTGTTATGGGGTATCGATACCGATAACGACAACAGCGTCGATGTGTATCAAGCTGCAACAGGGACTTCCGAGTTTAACGAAGATGTTCTGGCTGTGCAGGTTTTGCTGTTGCTAAGCAGTAAACAAGAGGTCAAACGCTCCGGCTCATCGTATGTGTTCAATGGTGAGAATCTTACCTCGTCAGATAAGAGAATAAGAAGACAAATGACCATAAGCGTACAGATTAAAAACTAAAGGATGCCCTCCTGATGACACCCTATAGCGATAAATCAAAACAAGGTGGTTTCGCACTTTTCGCCACTCTGATAATCATCATTATCGTAGGAATAATAGCCGTCTCCAGCCTGCGTACGACCGAACTTACTGAGGCACTAGCTGGCAATTCGATCCAGAGAAGCCGAGCTATGCAGGGCGCAGAAGGTGGCTTGATCGAAGCGGAAAGAGACGCATCATCTACGGCTAAAAAACGCATTTTTGCATCCTCAGTAGCATCTGATGGCTTTTTTATCAAAGATTCAGTAACCAGCAAATGGTGGCGCACACCAGATTTTAAGGGTGCGAAGTCAGTTGACAATTCCAGGTACCCCGGGGTTAGCACAGCGCCTGTCTATGTTGTCGAGGAGATTGGGACATACGAGTCCGATGGCGGCAATGGCATCGTCAATCTGGATAGGGGAGGCCAGGGGTACGGTCGTCTAAGTGCAGAGGGACGGCAGTTGGTGTTATATCGTATGCAATCAAGGGGGGTAGGGAGCACTCCTGATGCTCAGGCCATTGTCGAATCCTTATTCATTCAGAGTCAATAGGCTATGGAGAATTCCAGAGGATTGACCTTGATAGAGCTGCTTATTGCTGTTGCCATAATCGGTATTCTAGCCTCACTTGCATTACCTGGTTATCAACAATACATACAAGGTGTACGACGTGATGATGCACGGCATCTACTGTTGATGAATGCGCAAAGGCTTCAGCGCTGCTTCACTCTGGAGGGCGTGTATAACGGTGATTGTGTAACGCGAGTTACATCCAATGACGGTTACTATTCAATGACAAGCGAGAAAACAGCGAATACATTTGAACTAACAGCCACACCCGTCGCCGGAACCAGCCAGGCAAAAGATTCGAAATGCACACAATTTACCTACGACAACACGGGTTTACGCGCGGCAACAGGTACAGATTCTGATCGTTGCTGGTAAGTCTGCATGCCTTGTGTGACAGCCCTTAAGTATGTTACGTTCCGTCGTGAAAACTCACCGGTACAACGCACTGAAAATCTCTGACCAATCGCAGCTTGATCAGAATCGGGCTGTAAGTCCGCAGCTGCGAAAGATTATTCGTCATCGAATTATTTGCGATGATCTCAAGCCCGGTAACAGCATTTCAGAAACGGGGCTTGCGAAAAACTATAATGTCAGTCGGCAGCCTGTCCGTGAAGCCTTGATTCCACTGGTGGGCGAAGGCCTTATAGAAATTCGCCCGCAGCGCGGTACTTTCGTAAAACGCATCAATCTGGCATCGCTGCTAAACGGTAGATTTATCCGGGAAGCTGTAGAAGCTGATATGGTCAGAATGATTGCGCAGAGCCCGGATATTTCCCTGATCACGGAGCTTCGTTTGCAGTTGCAGGAGCAGCGTCAATGCCCTGCTGGGTCTATTGAGAAGTTTATTCGACTTGATGAAAAATTTCATAAAATGCTGTCAGATGCTGCCGGTATGCTAAAGGTCTGGGACTTTCTTGATGTCACTCGATCAAAAACTGATCGGGTGAGGTTTATTGCGGCGGATGAGTATCCCATGCAAACTCTTATAGAGCAGCATCAACAGATCGTAGATAGTATTGATGAGGCAAAGCCTGAACAGGCACAATCGTCCATGCGAAATCACCTGCGTGACATATTGGCTACACTTCCTCGGATACTCAAGCTATATCCGGAGTATTTTGACGATGCAAAAATACTGGGTGAAGCCTACTCAGTGGAAGAACCCCGGGAGCCTGCGCGCTAGAAAACCATTTCAGGCACATCACCCGGGGCCAGCAATTCGCCTTCAGTCAGTTTTTTGATTTCATCTACGCTGACACCTGGTGCACGCTCTCTAAGTATAAATTTTCCATCCTCGATGTCCATCAAGGCCAGATCGGTAAGCACGCGTTTGATGCAACCCTTGCCTGTCAATGGTAATGTACATTCGCCAAGTAATTTTGATTGGCCTGTCTTGGAGGCATGCGTCATGGTCACGATTATGTTGTCAGCACCTGCCACAAGATCCATGGCGCCGCCCATTCCCTTGATGAGTTTTCCAGGAATCATGTATGAGGCAATATTACCCTGACAATCCACCTCGAAAGCACCCAGTACAGTCAGATCGACATGCCCTCCACGAATCATGGCGAATGATTCGGCAGAGGAGAATAATGAAGCCCCGTCAATCATGGTGACAGTCTGCTTGCCTGCATTGATAAGATCAGGATCTACATCTGCCTCTAATGGAAATTGCCCCATGCCGAGTAAGCCGTTTTCTGACTGAAGCATTACCTGCATACCGGTTGGGATGTAGTTTGCCGCCAGAGTGGGGATGCCAATGCCAAGATTGACGTAATAGCCGTCACGGAATTCCTGAGCGACACGTTGTGCGAGTTGTTCGCGGGTCAAAGCCATGTCAAATTCTCCTTATGCCGCGCGCACGGTACGTTGTTCGATGGGTTTATCGAACGTACCTTTTATGAGTCGGTTTACGTAGATGCCGGGCAGATGAATTTCGTCAGGGTCCAGTTGTCCGACCTCCACGATTTCCTCTACTTCTACTACGGCTATTTTACCTGCGGTAATGGCTACAGGGTTAAAGTTACGTGCTGTTTTTCTGAACATCAGATTACCGAATTTGTCTGCTTTCCAGGCTTTTGCAATAGCAAAGTCACCTTGCAAGGCTTCCTCCAGAATGTAATGCCGACCATTGAATTCCCGTACCTCTTTTCCATCGCCGACCTCAGTGCCATAACCGGTTGCGGTAAAAAATGCCGGTATACCTGCACCTCCTGCGCGCATTTTCTCGGCCAGGGTGCCTTGTGGTGTAAGTTCTACTTCCAATTCACCGCTCATCATCTGCGCTTCAAACAAGGCATTCTCACCTACATAGGAGGCAATCATTTTTCTGATTTGCTTGTCTTCGAGTAAAATTCCCAGTCCATTGCCATCGGTGCCCGCATTATTCGATGCGATGGTCAGGCTTTTTGTGCCTTTTCGCTTGATTTCCCTAATCAGGTTTTCCGGGATGCCACACAGACCAAACCCCCCGGCAATGACCGTCATATTGTCTTCAAGGCCTTGCAGTGCCTCCTCGTAGCTTGATACCACCTTGTCAAATCCGGACACGTTCACCTCTCAGAATGTAATAAACACCGACATCACCCATTGTATTTTTTAATTGATTAATAATCCAGATTATATTTATCCATTATGCTTCGCGCTGCAAAAATCCATGCCAACGATTGAATCTCTTACTCAAGCCCCTTCACTACTGATCCTGCTGATAATGGCCGCTATTTTTGTCGGCATGTCCAAGGGAGGGCTGCCGGGCATAGGCATGTTGGCGGTGCCTGTACTCTCACTGGTCATGTCACCCATCAACGCCGCCGTTCTTTTATTGCCCATCTTTGTGCTTTCGGACACGGTCGCGGTATGGCTTTATCGTCGGCAATTTAGTGCTGGAAATCTTAAAGTACTGATACCGGCAGGATGTATGGGCGTTGGAATAGGATGGCTCACCGCGTCGCTAGTCCCTGACAAGATAGTGTCTTTACTGATTGGCATCATGGGAGTGGCATTCTGCCTGAATACTTGGTTCCGGCGAAAGCATCTCGATAACCCGGAAAATCCCACGCTATCACGCGGACTTTTCTGGGGTACGTTGTCGGGGTTTACAAGTTTTGTGTCGCATGCCGGGTCGCCGCCTTATCAGATCTACGTGCTACCGCAAAAACTGCCGAAGATGGTATTCGCCGGAACCACAACCATTGTCTTTGCCGCTATCAACCTTGTCAAAATAGTGCCCTACACAGCGCTGCATCCCTACTCGCAGCAGACGCTAGCAGTGGCAGCCATCCTGTTACCAGCAGCACTTGCCGGCACGGTTGTCGGACGAGTGATGACCAGATGGTTGCCAGAGACGATATTTTTTCTGGCTGTACAAATCGCCCTGTTTGTTATCTGCATGCAACTGATTGTAAATTCAATAGACGCAGGGCTCACCTACTGACAGGCAATGATGCTCAAAAGCGCTGTTACAGCGTTGTTTTGGGTATTGTCCTCTACCGGACCAAAACACTCACCTGCATTGATGGAGACATCATTCTGACCGGCAGAGGTGTCGTCATTAGCGATAAGGCTTGCCTCTAAAGGTCCTCCACTAGAGAATAATGTGCTGCCGTTATCCTGCGGCACCAAAACACTGTTGGCTGGCACTGACACCGATGCCGATGCGGTATATTCAGAGCCGAACTGCTCCAGAATCTGTGCAAGGTTGTTCAGCATGAGGTTGGCATTCAACGCGCCATCAAGTGTAATGGCTCTGGTATCCTGATTCACAGATATACCGAATTTGGCAAGTGTCAGATTGACCGATTCAATGGAATTGACGGTGACGGTCAAGGGAACATTGCCAATACCGATATTGCTTACCCGCAGAGCCGGTGCATTTTCATTAAACGAAAGCTCAGCACTTAAACCGCCCAGATTAATGACTGTCGTTGACTTATCAGCCTGGTCTTCTCCGCCAGCTTGCGCTACAACTTGCAACGCACCCCAATCGACCTCTGAAGAGACATCCCCCGTTGATTCATCGAAGGCTACGCTAAATATGGTGGACGGTTCCAGACTTATACTGGGCTGTTCACCAAATTGTCCAAAGCTCAGAGCATCGGTAACGGTCAGGGACAAGGACCCCGCGCTTTTCGCAGGCTCATCACTGAGTACAGTGGCAGATAGACGAATTGCCCCTGACATGCTCAACATGCTTTGAGCTACGGTACCATCGAGTTCTTTAGCTCGCGCTATTACCAGCTGCAAGCCATCCAGCCTGGCCTCGTAACTGGCGCCCATGGGTGAATAGCTAACCAACAGTACCGGTGTATTTTGAAAAAAGTAGGTGATGATGCCCGAAGTGTCTGAACGGGCATCCACTTGCACCGTCAGATCAGCGGCCAACTGCTGACATACAGACTGATCGTCGTTCATGCCATCTGCCAGCGGTATCTCATCACTACAAAGCGTTTGATCATCAGGATCTATAGTCATGATGTTGCCTTGTCTGCTGATTTTTACTCCAGGATCGTCAATACCCGAAGAATTGAACACGAAGCTATTGCTATTAACATTTAACGAATCAATTGCCGCCGTATCACCTGAAGCGTCAACAGATGCATCATCATCTGACATGTTGACCAGAGCAATGTCTGCCATGTTGCTCAAATTATCCAGGTTAACGCCTAGTCCGGCACTGGCGCTGCTTGCCGCTGTCCGTCGTAGTTGATCGTCGTTGAGCGCTGATGCGTCGTTACTTTCGGTCCCGCCAATAATCAAGGCATCATCCGAAGATTGCGGTGTTGAATTGTCACCACCGCCACTACCGCCGCCGCAAGCACTAGCAGTTAACAGTGTAACAGCTGCCAGGGATGCGTATTTCAAATGTCTCGGCATGAACTTTGTTTGAACTGTGTTCACGGCGTGCGATGTAATTTTCACTTGGGGTTCTAGCTTCATGTCCGGATTACCCTTTGACTGGTTAGTTGGTTGTGATTCTCGCATGGAAACCCTTTTACCCATACAGATTCCCTGGCCGCTGTCGGCAGTACATCTGAACTCCCTTGTGCATTTTTAAATAAGGGAATATAATCCCAAATAATGATCAAGGAGGTAAATATGTTTATCAAACGAATTATTTTGGCGGCGTGTTGTGTCATTGTCGAGATGTCACTGACAGCCCCCGTTGCCAATGCCTGCGGTGGTTTCTTCTGCACCACGGCACCCATTAACCAGGCTGCCGAGCAAATTGTATTTCGGCAGGAGGGCTCACAGGTTACGGCCATGGTTCGCATCCTGTATGCCGGTGATGCAGAAGATTTCAGCTGGGTGGTTCCGGTCCCCAACACACCAGAGATCTCAATCGGTGCAAACGTTACATTTGATGAGCTTGATTTTGCTTCCCGACCACAATTCGCGCTAGAGACAGAAGGGGAACTCTGTTTTAAAGACGAACCCGCGCCGCAACCTGCTTTCTCTCCCGAAACTGATGAGAGCACAGACGGTGGTGATGGTGTAACGATTGAAGAGGAGCTTTCGGTCGGGCCTTTTGATATTGATATAGTTAGCAGTGATAATGCCGACGACATGTCGATATGGCTGCAGGATAACGGCTATTTGCTGGATGACCGTGGTCGTGAATTGATAGAACCCTACGTGCTGATGAATATGAAATTCGTTGCACTAAAGCTTAAAAGTGGTGAGTCCAGCGGTAGCATCCAGCCACTTATCATGAGTTATGAAAGTGAAAAGCCCATGATACCCATCCGCCTGACGGCGGTGGCTGCTGAGGATGATATGGGTGTTCTTGTGTGGATAGTTAACGATGCAAGAGCGATTCCTGAAAATTATGAGCATGTCACGCCCAACTACACCATGCTGGATTGGTATTCGGGGACGAGCAATGCCTATATCAGTTATCAGAGCCTGATAACGGATGCTATGGACGAGTCTGGTGGGCAGGGATTTGCAACAGATTACGCAGGTAGTATCACGGAGCAGATAAGTAATCGGCTAACCGATGAGAGTGTCATAGAGAACAATCTTGCACAGCTGGATGCTATCGGGAACGATGCCGAATATTTAGTGAATAGTTTGTTTACTACCATCGATCCGCCGGGAGCGCTTGCCAGCATGCAAATCATTCTGCCACTACCCGATGGGCTGACCACCAATACCTACTTTGATAGCGCTGAACTGTCATCAATATTTACAGCGGATGAGCTGCAACAAGCACGCATCAAGGTTCGTGCATCCATTGTTGAAAGAGAACTTGAGCCAATTGCCGACGCAACCAAGCTTCTGCCACAGGATGCCTATATGACGCGTCTGTACACCACGCTATCTGCGGCTGAGATGACACTTGACCCTACATTTAACTACAACGCTAACATGCCTGAACAGCCCCTGTTGAGACGGGCAAAACTCAACGCAAGTTGCGACAACGAAGTATCAAACTGGATTCTGACTCTGGGTGCAGGCACCGGCCGCGAAGGTGAAGAGGTGTTGAACGTCAGTGGCCAGCCAATTCCTTTTACGGGCTCAATTCCTCAGCCAGTGAATGATCAGCCTGCAGCGTTTCTGCGTGAACGCACATCTGCAGATGCAGCGCCTGAGCTGCTGTTTCAGGCTGTTTCCTCAACGCTTGAAATATCAGCCAATGGCGATGTGGAAGGTGGCGTGATGAACGTGAATGGCAATGGCGATAATGGAAATATCGATAGTAGCAGCGATGGTTTGTTGGGCTCCGCAGGAATCTTCTGGATATTATCAGGTGTCTTAATGGTGTTTTTGCGAACAGGTGGGATGCAAGTTTCGAGCAGAGAAGAGGACAGCTGAACAAGGTTTTCACTGGACTGAATAGTTCCTGCCTATATCAGATTCAACGCAGCGATTTGTTGGATTAGGCCCTCGCTCGTAGGAGCTATTCAGGCTGGCGAATTGACAACTCAGCCAACGCCATTTTGCTCATCCTTCTCATATAGTTATGTATTTTCACATGCCCCGGCATCCAGCCCGCAAGAAAGCGATGAAAATCGGCCCAGGCCATGACGTATAAATCACGCCATTCATCCTCTACAGCCTGACGTAGCTGCGCCGGAATATAGATTGCCAATTCCGCAAAATATACATCCAGCAGAGCATCGGCATATTGCTCGCATTCTGCATCATTCAGAGCACTGCTTAAAAAATACATGACATCACGTGTGCCGCACCCGCGTCCGACGTACTGAAAATCTACCATGGCAACCTCATTGCTATCGGGTGAGAAACAGAAGTTTGCCACTTTCGCATCACCGTGTACCAGAGTCTGGAAGTTGACGTTGTTCAATGTCTCATCAAGCTGAACAGCAGCACTCTTGAGTGCTCCGGATGGCATTGCAGCAAATTCATCCTGACGAGTTTGAAGATACCAGTAAGTTCCTGTATCCCAGAGTCCTTCGCATGATGACTGTAAATGATGCGCATGAAACCTTGCCAACCATCGCAAACAAGGCTTACAGCTCTGCATACTCAGTCTGCTTTGCCGCACAGGAAACTGCAGATCAAGATCTTCAAGAATCAGCCAGCTTTGATTATCGCCTTGGTGATTGCTTTGATCTTCTGAGACAAAACTGCCTAACAAGGCAGGTAGCGAACAAATTTCTCTTACCGCTTTTGCATAATGACGATACCAGTGCGCTTCAACGCGATACGATTCCAGCTTGCGTTGAACTGATACGTCAGAGTCCCAACCGCGTGGGTGCTGTGCTTTTACAGGCGGCTTACTATGTTTTACGATGACTGATAATTTTTCGTGGCGCGCCGCATCATCGATCTTGAGCTGCAGCCTGACTATCTGACCATAGCCACTCCACAGGTTCTGTACCGGTTGCGAATTACTTATAGAAGACGCACCGGTACACTCGAGAACTTGTTCAAGAAGCTGCCTGGGATAATGCTGCTCTTTAGTCAAGCTTTTTCCAGACACTAAGTTCAGCAATGGTATGCTGATGCTTTCGTCGCGTCTCGCGGATTACAAATGGCACATCAATCGGCGCCTGATGCTGAGAAAACTCAGGCTGTAGCGCTTTTGCAATACCCTCAAAGCTTGTAAAATTCTCACCGGTTTCAGCCTTGAAGCCACCCAACCATTTATCTTTCTCGGTAAATTCTTCCAGCCAGGTATAAGGGGAGGTAATGACTAAAAATCCGCCGGGATTAATTCGCCCTTTAATTAATTCGAGAAATACGCCTGGATCATAAAGCCGATCAATAAGGTTACCTGCGAAAACCAGATCGTAAGCGGTAAGCTTCTCTGGCAGATTGCAGGCATCTCCTTGCATGAATGCTACTTTGTCTTTTAGATCAACATAGCCCAATTGTTCCAGAGACACCTCTTTATAGGAAACGATGTCCCCTTCATCGTGCACCGCATATCGCTGAATACCTGTGCTTTGCAGTTGCGATGGCGCTTGAATCAAACGCGCTGAGAAGTCCAGCGCGTCGACATGTTCAAAGTGTCTTGCAAGTTCAAAGCTTGATCGCCCGGTGGCGCAACCAAGATCAAGTGCTTTGCCGCGATTAACATTGGCAGCAGCTTCAATGCTGTGAGTGATACAGGCGACTGGAAAATTGGGTACACTAAAATACTCGTCACCGTAATGAAACTCGATGTATTGCGACACTGCCTCGTCCATCTCGTAGATGTTCATTTTGATCTCTGGTATCGGGCCCGCTTCAACGTAACGCATGCCGGAATGTTGATAGAAGTGACGCCTGAAGGCATAACGCGAATCCTTGATGGCATAGTTACCAGTGGATATCCAGCATCCGCCTTTAAATATATTGTGTTGCCCATCAAATGTTGGTGTTGAAAAATCGTCATAGGCTGGATGCACCTCATAGCCTGCCAGACCGTCGATAGGTGTTTCGGTCCACTGCCACACATTGCCAACGATGTCGAAGAAGCCACCGTTGCACTCATGCCTGTTAACGGGGCATGATGACATATCGTATTCGAGGTTGATATTGCCCGGCGCGTTCTTCCAGAAGGGCTGGTCTGTATTAACATTCTCCCGAAGTCTCAACCACTCCGCCTCGGTAGGGAGACGTAAGGATTTGCCGGTCTTTACTGATTTCCACTCGCAAAATGCTTTGGATTCAAGATAAGTCAGATCTACAGGCCAGTCCCAGGGCATGTCTATTTCTTCAAGCATTGTTCGATATAAATAACGACCAGCGTCCCGCCTCCAGAAAACAGGCATTTGCGCCTTTCGGTATTGTATCCAACCCCATCCTTCATCGGTCCAGTATTTTCTGGTGGTATATCCCTTATCCTCCATGAACTGCAAGTATTCACTATTACTGACGAGAAATTTACTGGCGTTATAGTCCTCGACCTGATGAATTTGTTTACCGTATTCTACATCCCACCCATATAGTGCGTTATCACGCGATTTACCGATGGTGACTGTGCCGCCTGCTACAGGTAGCAGTTCGTTAACAGGTGCTGTGCCTGTGTCCTGACAGATATTACCCCAGAGCGTATGTTTGCGAACACAGTGCAGGGGCAGTTCGCGTATAAGCACGGAAGAGGTTTCTAGATGAATACGTTCGTGTTCAATGCCCATCATGATGATCCACATGGGATCATTCCAGTTTATTGGCAAGCTGAGATCGCACGTCCTGATGAAGTTATCGACCAGGATTCTTGTCTTGTCGCGATAGGATTTTACCGTAGCGGGACTTGGCCATTCGTAGGTTTTATGATTCAAGTCATCCCATGACATCTCGTCAACACCGATGGCCAGTGATGATTCAAGCGCAGGATCAATACGCTCATCAATAAGATTGGCAACGTTCAGCTTGTTGATAAAAAATACTGCAGTATGGCCAAAGTAAAAGATTAGGGGATGACGCAGTGGACTGGCCCGCTTATAATAGGCATCATCGTTAGCAAGGCATTCAAACAGGCTTTCGTACAAAGAGAAGCTCTGGTGAAAGTAATGAAGAATCTCTGCGCGTTTAGCTTCCTCAGAGCCGTTATCAAGTATCGTGGTTTTACTGACCACTGACTCAGCCAGTGGGATCAACTGTTCTATTTCAGGCATAGCTTGGCATTGGCTTTCGAGTATGTAGGCCAAACTATACGTATCTGATATGCAGACTGATCAGTCAGGAACCGCTACGTGCATGAGAGTGAACTTATTGCATTGAACAATGTTTTGGGCTCTGTGATCGACCCAAAACAACGTCTACCGCACAGTCAGATCATTCTACCTCGATACTGACACGGCGATTAGCTCTTCTGCCTGAAGGCTTAGCGTTCGATTTAATGGGTCTTTTCTCTCCGGCACCGAGAACTCTGATCATTTTTCTGTCAATGCCTTGTTGCAATAGAAATTTGCGAACAGCTTCGGCACGACGTAAAGATAATATATCATTGTATTCTGCTGGCCCAGTGTTATCAGTATGACCCGTCAGCACGACTTTCAAATCAGGGTTGCTCTTCAGGGTATTAACCAGAGGTTGCAGCTTGTCTTGCATTGAACTTAGTACATTACTCTGATCAAATCCGAAATACACGGATTCCGATTCAAGCTCCGAGGACGCTTCAACTTTATCCGGTGCATCATCTGCCAGGTCCATTGGCAGCGCAGCATTCATTTCGGGCTCCACTGTAGTCGTTGTCTGAGGCTGCGCAGAAGTAGTCATCTCAGGCACTACTACAGCAACCACCTCGGGTTTCACTACCGATGTTGCGACAGAATCCCTTTCTGTGCTCGCCGCTAAATCCAGCAATCGATTATCCATTGCTGAATTGACGGGTGTGGGCGCTTGACGACGTTGCATTGCCCTTTCACTGATGAGCCAACGTGTCTTTGGTTTAGGGTCAGGGTCAGTCGCCATCAATTGCTCAACAGTCGGTGTGTCGAATCGATAAGGCTCAGGCCGATTGGCACTAAGATAGTAGGGTACACCGGCGGCGTCTGCGGTATCAGTCTTTGCAGATTGTATATCAACTTCACTGGTATCCTTATTTGCAGCAAAGGAATCATCTACCTGAGCCTTTGGTGAAAGGCCTTGCATCCTGCCTAATTGATATTTAAGTGATATACCTACCCGACTGACGTCCGTATCGTAGTTCACACCTTCGGCACGTACGGACAAGCGATTACTGACAGGTACCTGAACACCCAGTCCGGCTAGCCAATGAGCGCTACTTCCACGCTCCAGTTTTATATTACTTTGATTATTGATTCGACCAACGCCCAATCTTCCATATACGGAATAATTTTTGCCGTTGTGACTGTGTGCCGCACCACCGAGGTGGTACAAGCCACTTACATTCATATCCTGATAATCAATAGAACCAATGGGATCCAACGTTGTGGTTCCCAGATTGGCGTATTCCAATTCAACATCAAATGATGGTGTAACGTGATAACCGGCCATAGCATTCCAGGCCATACCCACACTATCGCGATTATCCAGGCTTATGTTCTCGACACCGGGCATCAGCCTTGAAGCACCACCACCGATACCGAGATATAGCCCGGTTCGAACATCTGCAATGACAGGCCCAGCCGCCAGACTTGTGGAAAGAAAGATCAGTAAAAAGCGTTTTATCGTCTTGAAAGTACCTATGTGCAACAACATCAGGTAAATCGTTGCAAATACCAGCAACGCTGTGATTGTTATATCCGGATGCCCCGTACTGGCAATACTACAACCTCCGCCATCAATCGCGGTACTGGCAACAATTGTAGTTTGTTCCTGCGTTGACTCTGTTTCCGGCGTGGCTGAGGAAACGACAGGCGTGGTGGTTGTTATCACGTTAATAGCTGCAATTTTCACAGTAGAGAACTCAATGAATCCATCGCCCTGACTATCAGCGTCATAGCGATCGGCAATTCCATCTGAATCGCTGTCCGGTTCGTCAAGCACAGTAGCGTCCACTCTGTCATCTATTCCATCGTTGTCACTATCAACACCATTGGTTATCGCTACATCAGCATAGTCTGATATGCCATTTGCGTTAGCATCGCGACCAATATCTACACGCCCATCACCGTCAAGATCAGCATTAACGAAACCAGAGGTCACGATATCAAACTGGCCATCATCATTGCTGTCAAGATCAATATAATCCTGTTGGCCATCCCTATCTGTGTCGGCAAGTATCAACGGCAGGCTGAATAAACTGTCGTCCATGCCATCGTCGTTGTTATCAAAAAAGTTGTCAGTTATGCCATTGGCATCGACATCCTCTCCACCTGCTTCCACCAGATCAGGAATGCCATCATTGTCAGAATCAAGATCACGATGGTTGACTAGCCCATCACCATCAGGATCAGCAAGTGCTTTGCTATTAGCATCTTGTTGCACAGTGTTGATGGCTAAAAAGCTTTCATCCACTGAAGCGGTTTCAGCGGCGTCAGAAATACCATCATTGTCAGAATCCAGATCCATAAAGTTATGGATACCATCCCGGTCTGTATCCACTGGTGCAGTGATCCGGGGCAAATTTATCAATGCCATGTTATCCATCATCCCGTCGTTGTTTATATCGGTTGCTGCTGCTAGAGCAGGGCGCGGACTCGCTTCAATCAAATCAAAAATGCCATCGTTATCCGAGTCCACATCGAACTCGTTACCAATGCCGTCGCCGTCAGTATCGATGCCTCTTTCGAGTGCGTCGGCCAGAGTGTCACGATCCATGTCCAGATCGTTGGGCGTGGAATTGGCATTGTCTGCAAGGCTTTCATAAAGCAGTTCTATCGCATCGCTGTAGCCGTCGTTGTCATCATCTGTATCCGTGTTGTTAGCAATCCCATCGGCATCACTATCTCGCGACTCACCGGCATCGTTTGGAAATGCGTCCAGTTCATCAGAGACACCATCATTGTCGTCATCCAGATCGGCAACGTCGCCAGTGCCGTCCCCGTCCGAGTCTCTGGATTCTGATGCCAGTTCAGGAAACACATCATCTGCATCTTCCACACCATCGTTGTCATCATCCTCATCGTCGATGTCCAGTTGCCCATCGTTGTCACTATCGGATTCGCTTATGAGAATGGAGACATCAAACGTATTTTGATCATTCGTTAGAATTGCTACATCAAACTGATACCAATCTTCATTCTGTAGGGTAGAGAACTGGTTTAATTGAAAATCGTATCTGTCCACCGTTGGGCTGCTTGTCGTCGTGGACAGAATACTGACGGTACTGTCGGTGGCGATGTAGCCTATGCCGGACGATGTATACCCACGACTGACGGGCTCATTGACGCTATTCGTGGCAATGCCCAAGCCGCTGTAACCACTGGCATCCGATATCCTGTAATAGGATGATAAACGGTAGCTATCGCCGGGGCCATTTACGGAGTATGCGATTTTTGACGTCCATACATCCACGACGTTCTGACCCTGAGAGGAGTCTATTGCACCGGAATCGCCAATGCCACCTGTGGCTCGACTGAAGACATGAGTTGCGCTATCAGGGTTAAAGAACTTCACCAAATCGGAACTTTCGTCGAAATCGATATTGACATAAGTATTGGAGTGACTTACTTGTGAGAACAGCACCAGCGTCAGGAAGACGATCACCACAAACGTAGGGTTCAACACCTTGGCGAGTCGAGAGGCTGAAATCATGTGTAGTTATGTACCGTGCTTCGGTGGAAATGAAATAGACTTCAAGGATCCTTTGATCCTGCCGATAGTCCTTGCCATCCATGT
>Ga0209187_1001118_pt1 | contig 34654 bp, 30 predicted proteins | sample BantaG_FD_187430 | JGI IMG/M metagenome (GOLD analysis project Ga0209187, IMG submission 187430) | Marine algal microbial communities from Bantry Bay, Ireland - BantryBay_4 metaG (SPAdes) (version 2) | ecosystem: Host-associated > Algae > Red algae > Unclassified | place: Bantry Bay, Ireland...
AAGTTGTCTAAAACTTCAAAATTGCCTGCGAAGAGATAAAATTATCTAACTTCATAAAAAAAACGGTACGACCGAAATCATACCGTTATATTTTATTTTAACTAAAATTTCTTAGCTAATCTTGGCATGCTGCTTTACCAATTCGGTATTGGCATATCTTCCAAGCACTAGTTGTTTTAGTTCCTTCCGAGCAAAAAAGATTCGGCTCTTCACTGTACCTAACGGCAATCCTAACTCGTCCGCGATCTCCTGATATTTAAACCCCTTGTAGTGCATTAAAAACGGGATTCGGATAATCTCGTCCAATCCACCAATCATCTTGGAAAGCTCTTCCATCATGATATTAGATTCCGCTCCATTATTAACGGCATTACTGCCAGAGTTGATATAGAACATATTGTCTGTAGAGTCAATAATCGTCTTGGAACGTGCTTTTTTACGATAATTATTGATGAAAATATTTTTCATAATTGTAAAGCTCCACGCTTTAAAATTGGTACCCATCCGGAATTTGTCCCGATTGGTCAACGCACGGAAGGCAGTTTCCTGAAAAAGATCCTTGGCGTCTTCTCCATTCTTAGTTAGATTATAGGCAAAATTATGAAGTAAGCTATCTAGCTTATTAAATTTTATATTGAATTCTTGAACAGTCATATCGTTAGTTTTAGTAGATTAAAAAATCTTTTTTCATCCGATTAATCAAAGATACACATAAGTTAAACAAAATCAAACCAGTAAGCTGCGTAATAGCTTTCATTTTTAGTCTAAAAAAACTGTTTGCTTTTTAAAAACATACATAATTAGTTAATAATCAATGATTTACATTATGAAACATAAATTTATTAAACTTTTCTTATTTTCAATAAAAAATGAAAGTCAGTCCGCAAAAAGACAATTGCGTTTATGAAAAAAGTCAAAAAAATCGCTTGCAAGTACAAAAACTGTTTTATCCTCTTGATCTTAAAATCATGAAAACTGCAATAATCGAAAAAATGATATTTGGAATCCAAACCCCGACGATGGCGGGGAGGTTGTCGTTGGTAGAGAAGGTATTAGAAAATTTAGAAATGAAAATAAAGATGGCACCAATTGCAACACCCATCGCCAATTGAAGGCCCATCCCTCCACGAACTTTACGCGAAGCAACGGAAAACCCGATTAAGGTTAAAATGATAATCGTAAAAGGTTCGGCCGTACGTCTGTGCAGTTCAACTTCATAAACCTTGGTATTACCGACACCACGATTTTTTTCTTTTTGAATAAAGCTAACCAGTTCGGGAGTTGTCAGCATTTCTTTATGATTTACGTAACGTACGAAGTCTTCCGGCGTCAGATTAAAGGTGGTGTCCATTGTTAATTTTTCACCATTAACAAATCCTTCCTTTACCCCATCAAAAGTACGCTCGGTGTAGTTAATAACCCGCCATTTGTCGGGCGGTCCCAGCCATTCAGCCGACTGTGCCTTGAGTAGATAAACAATCTTATTATCGACAATCTTTTCAATACGAAAATCCGCTGCCTTCTGGGATTTTTTATTAAAATGATCAATATAAATTTTGGTATCCGGTCCGATAAAGAGGTGAACATCTTTGGTTTTTCCCTTATCATTATTTTTCCAAATATACTGGTGCTGAAAGCTATAATGTTTTTGATTTCCTAACGGAATGATGTAGTGATTTCCTACCAAATGAATTCCAAATAAAATTAATCCTCCGATCAAATAAGGTCGCATTAGTCGACGAAAAGAGATTCCCGCGTTAAGAATAGAAATGATTTCAGAATTATAAGCCATCCGTGCCGTAAAAAAAACCACGGCAATCAGCGCATAAAGTGGAAATAATAATCCATTAATCCACAGTACCCAATTGAGGTAATAGTCACCGAAAATTTCTCCTACCGGGACTTTACCTTCAATAAATTTTTCGGTATTTGCGCTCAAGTCTATAATTACAGAAATGATGGTAAATACGATTACCGAAAAGAAAAAGGTAGACAGAAATTTCTTAATAATATATCTATCCAGAATTTTAAGCATACTTTTTATTGGCTGGTTGGCTAGTTGGCTAGTTGGCTACCCTTTAACGTGAATTTACCTTATCTCTAACCATTAGGCAAAAGCAGAAATCTACCTTTTAGTAGACGAGTTCATCGTATACTTTATTTACTTTTACCAGAATCACAATCGACGCTGCACTTGTTCTACCATACTGGTTTTCCAGGTCGAAAAATCTCCCGCTACAATATGTTTTCGGGCCTCCTGCATCAACCATAGATAAAAACTCAAATTGTGCAAACTCGCTATTTGTCCACCCAGAATTTCTTTACTCTGAATCAAATGTCTTAGATAAGCTTTTGAATGCGTCCGCGTCGTGGTACAATGGCCATCCGGATCGATCGGGCTATGATCATCTTTCCATTTCCCGTTCTTTATATTGATAATTCCATTTTGTGTAAACAAATACCCGTGACGGGCATTCCGTGTTGGCATTACACAATCAAACATATCTATTCCCAGTCCAATGCACTCCAGCAAATTTGCGGGGGTTCCGACTCCCATTAAATAACGTGGTTTATCCTTTGGTAGTATCTCACAGACCAACCCGGTAGCTCGGTACATCTCTTCGGCTGGTTCTCCAACGGAAAGCCCGCCAATTGCATTAGCATCCCGTTCGTAGCTGGCAATGGTTTCTGCAGATTGTTTACGCAGATCATCGTAAGTACTCCCTTGTACGATGGGAACAAAGGTTTGTTCGTAACCATAGTGCCCTTTTCCTTTATCAAACCGATCACAACATCTTTTCAACCAACGGTGAGTCATCTCCATCGATTTTTTCGCGTATCGATAATCGCATGGATAAGGTGTGCATTCGTCGAAGGCCATGATGATATCCGCACCGATTGCTCGCTGTATATCAATAGCGACTTCAGGACTGAAGAAATGTCGAGAACCATCAATGTGTGATTGGAAGGTAACTCCTTCCTCTTTTATTTTTCGACGATGACTGAGCGAATAAACCTGATACCCACCGCTATCTGTTAAAATGGGATGGGGCCAGTTGATAAATTTATGTAAACCACCCGCGCTTTTTAAAATATCAATTCCGGGACGTAGATATAAATGATAAGTGTTACCAAGAATGATCTCCGCTTCAATTTCCTTTTTCAGTTCTGCCTGATGCACCGCTTTAACGGTCCCGGCAGTGCCTACGGGCATAAAAATGGGTGTTTGGATAGTGCCATGATCAGTCGTAATCGTACCCGTTCGGGCGCTAGAATTAGGATCTTTGTGTTCCAGTGTAAATTTCATGCAGTAAGACGATTGCTGTCCAGACTTAAAAGAATACCCGTCATCATTGTAAATGCCAAGATGGATGAACCTCCGTAGCTAATAAATGGTAATGGGATACCGATAACCGGAACTAATCCCATGGTCATACCGATATTGACAAAAAAGTGGACAAATAATATACCGGCAAAACTATAGGCATAATAGCGCGAAAAATCTGCTCTTTGCCGTTCTGCGAGTACGGTAATTCTTAATAGAAATAATAAAAATAATCCAACAATGCCCACCGTTCCGACAAAGCCCTGTTCTTCTCCTACCGTACAAAAAATAAAATCAGTAGACTGTTCGGGAACATAATTGAGTTTGGTCATCGTTCCTTCTAAAAAACCTTTTCCTTGTAACCCTCCGGAACCAATGGTGTTTTTGGATTGAATGACATTGTATAATGCACCCCTTGGGTCAGCTTTGGAGGGCTGTAACCAGGAATTGAGTCGATCCTGTTGGTGGCGCGGTAATTTATTAGACGTATAATTTGAGGCGACTGCAAAAAATCCGGCGACTAGCAAGAGAAAATACATTGGCTTTATAATATCCCGACGACGGCCCTGATATTGTAAATAGGTCATGATTACCAAGACTACCCCGGTTATTGCCAGAACGGGAATTTCCAAGCCTTGTGTCATTGCACTAATGCTTAAAATTAAGTAAGTCATGAAGCCCAATAACCAGTAAAATTTTTTCTTTTTTTGAAAATTAACCATGGCTAATATGGCTAATAAAGCCAAACCAAATAAAATATAGATCGGATTAAATACTAATCCTAGAATGGAAACAACCGTTACCGAAATGCCTAAGATATAGACATTGGCATTGAATCCTTCCCGAAATAGAACAATTAAAAAAGAGACAAATACTAATGCAGATCCCGCATCTGGTTGCATCATAATCAGAATAATCGGTAACAGAAATAATCCGATGGCCGTTACTTGCGATTTGAGTTGACTGATCTGAGTGCTATAGGTGCTGAGGTAGGCTGACATGGCCAAACAGGCTCCTAATTTAGCAAACTCCGACGGCTGAAGGGTAAATCCTGCAATGGCAAACCAAGAAGTCGCATTATTGATTTCTTTACCAATCACCAGAACCAGAACCAACATGATCATGGTGGTCGCGTAGATTAAGTAGGCAAAGATTCGCCAAAAATTCCAGTCAATGAATAGCAATAATAATAACATGACTAGCGAAATACCAATAAACATGGTTTGCTTTCCGACGTTATTATCCAGGCTGAAAACCATTTCTGTAAATCCCTGACCTTCTTCGTAACTAACGGCATAGATCATCAACCAACCAATAGCTACCAAACTCAGGTACAAGGAAAGTGTGATCCAATCAAGATTCTTTAACCCTGAAGCTACATTTCTATTATTCATGCTGGATAATAATTAATATCCTAATAACTGACGGGCCGCGATTTGATTGTCCTTGGCAGGATACGCACTAGGAAATTTTTTCTTTAGACGGTATAAAAGCTCGGTAGCCTCTAGTTTAGAAGCAAAGGCCCCTGCCCTTAGTTTATAATAAGGTTTGTCGTGTTGCCAATCAACCAGCATTCCTGGATAATCCCGTTGAAATTCTGCTTTTACTTTTTCCAGCATTTGTCGATCCGTAGTAGCTAAAATCTGAATTCTCCAGCCCGACACCAATTGATTAAGCTGATTCTGTTGTCCGAGGTGATACATCATTCTGGTAACAATGGTCGCTTCTTTGACATAAACATTTTGCTGTGCCTTGAGCTGACTGCTGCCTACCAAAACTAATATTATCGACCAAACCAAACTATTATACTTTTTCATACGAATAATTTTTTCACAAAATAACAAAAAACAGACTACTTTACAGCAATGGTCAACGACGAAATATCATCATTGACCATTATCTATTATTTTTAATTCTTTCTTTTCTATATCATTGCTTAATAATAAATCCAGAACCAGGAACAGTTGTAATAACGTTTTCTGGTTTGTTAGCTAAAAAATCATCTACTGCTTTTAGTGCACCAGGTGTTCCTGGACAGGCATAATCATCGCACAAGATCACTCCGCCGGGATTCATTTTTTCGTAAAAAAACTGGAAACTATCAAAGGTCGGTTGATACAAATCTACATCGACATGTACAAACTTAAATCTACGATCTTCAACATCGTCAAATTTTTCAGGAATCCAACCTTTATAATATTTTACATTTTTGAATGGCTTTAATTTCTCTTTAACTTTTTCTAAGGGGTAGGACATATCATGTTTTTGCCATTGATAGGTATTCGGGTCAGAAAGATTATCTACGTCAGACGGTTCTGATACTCCTTCAAAGGAGTCGAACACATGATGAAAACAGTCTTCCTTTTTCTCAGCATTTAAAATAAGCCATGATCCATATCCTTTAAATACACCGCATTCGGCGGTATCTCCTTCCATGTTAGCAACCCCCAAAGCCAATTGATAAATCATAAATTTTTTATCATTAAACCCATAGTCCCCAGATTGAAGTATGGCATTGTAAGATTTATCTTTCCAAGGGGCATAACGTGGACTATATAATCTCCATCCATAACGATGAGCAATATCATTCAATAACTTATAACGAATAATATTTCTCTCATTTTTATCTGCAGTAACTAGTTTTTTCAAATTCTTAACTGAAAACAACATAAATTATTTTATTTTCTCCTGATGTATAGCCTAATTTTTCCCGTGACAGTGTTTGTATTTTTTACCGCTATCGCAAGGACAAGGCTCATTGCGTCCAACCTTTTTCTCGGTTCGTTTAAAGGTTTCGGGTTTTTGTCTACTCACACTTTCACCGGCAGCTCTGGCAGCAGCGCTGGAACTACGCCCTTGACCGGCTCCTCCCTGCTGACGACTCGTTTGCACCTTACTCAAGTCCGTCTTTTTTTCTTTAGCTTCCTGAACATTTTGTTCGGAGACAATGACCACTCTTCCATTAGCCAAGGCAGAAGTTACCTGCTCGTTGATCGACTGAATGAGTTGTTCAAACAAGTTGAATGCTTCCATCTTGTAAATCACCAATGGATCTTTTTGCTCAAAAGAAGCAGCTTGTACCGATTCTTTTAATTCATCCATTGACCGTAAATGTTCTTTCCACTCTTCATCAATCACGGACAGTGCGATGGCCTTTTCAATATCTCTGGAAATAGATTTTCCATTAGTAGTAACTGCATCTTCGATGTCCGCTGAAACATTCATCCCTTTGGTCAGTCCCGTGGCGTAAGGAATAGAGACTCGTTTATATTGGTTAGCCTGATTTTCGTGAACGTTTCTAATAAATGGCATCACGTATTCGGCAATTTTTCGGTTTTTTCCTTCATAGAATTTTAAAAACTGTGCTTCGAAACGATCTATCAAATTGTCTTCATTGCCATTCTCAAATTCATCTTTCGTGATTTCCGGATCGATCCCTGCGTATTTTAAAGACGATTCACGGAAGGTTTCGTAAGTTCCATTTTGTCGGTGTGATATTATGAGGCTTTCCGTCAAAGAAGTAAACATGGTGTTGATATCTACTGCCAAACGATCACCAGATAAGGCATTATCTCTTTTGGTATAAATCGCTTCCCGCTGAATATTCATCACATCATCATATTCTAATAGTCGCTTACGAATTCCGAAGTTATTCTCTTCTACTTTGGTTTGCGCACGTTCTATGGACTTGGTCACCATAGAATGTTGAATAACTTCTCCGTCCTGATGTCCCATTTTGTCCATCAGTTTCGCAATTTTTTCCGACTGGAATAATCGCATCAGATTATCTTCCAAAGACACATAAAACTGAGAACTACCAGGATCTCCCTGTCGTCCGGAACGTCCTCGCAACTGACGATCTACTCGTCGGGAATCGTGTCGCTCCGTACCGATAATCGCGAGACCACCCGCGTTTTTTACTTCATCTGAAAGCTTAATATCTGTACCACGACCTGCCATATTTGTAGCGATCGTTACTTTACCCGGATTACCAGCTTCGGCAACGATGTCTGCCTCCCGCTGGTGCTGTTTAGCGTTCAGTACATTGTGGTCAAGACCTCGCATGCTCAACATCCGGCTCAATTTTTCAGAAATATCCACCGAAGTGGTACCCACCAAAACTGGACGTCCTGCGTCGGTCATATTGACAATTTCATCAATGACGGCGTTGTATTTTTCACGACCCGTTTTAAAAACCAAATCTTCCCGGTCATCTCTGACAATCGGTCGGTTGGTAGGAATAACCACCACGTCTAGTTCATAGATTTCCCAAAGTTCGCCTGCCTCTGTTTCTGCCGTACCCGTCATTCCCGATAACTTGTGGTACATTCGAAAGTAATTCTGGAGCGTTACCGTCGCATAAGTTTGGGTAATTTCTCCAATTTTTACATTTTCTTTTGCTTCTAGTGCCTGGTGTAATCCATCGGAATACCGACGACCCTCCATCATACGGCCCGTTTGCTCATCAACAATTTTCACCTGTCCATCCATCACTACATATTCTTCGTCTTTTTCAAACAAACTATATGCTTTCAATAACTGATTGATACTGTGTAATCTTTTTGACTTAGCAGAATAATCGCTTATCAATATTGTTCGAGCTTCCGTTTTTTCTTCATCGTCCATCTCTTCATCACTATCAATCATCATGAGTTCCGTCGCCATATCTGGCATTACAAAAAAATCAGGATCTTCTCCACCTCGTGCGAGTGCTTCTGCCCCTTTTTCTGTCAAGTCAACACTTCTCGTCTTCTCTTCAATAGTATATAACAACGGTTCGTCTACGAGGTGCATATTTTTGGATTGCTCCTGCATGTAGTGATTTTCCGTTTTTTGGAGCAATACTTTATTTCCTTCCTCACTCAAATATTTTATCAAAGGTCGATACTTGGGCATGGCCCGGTGAGCACGCAACAAAGACATCCCCGCTTCTCCTTCGTGAACACCCGTGATATTATCTTTAATTAGGGATTTAGCTTCTGCCAAATATTTTGTGGCCAGTTGTTTCTGAGCGTTAATTAATTTTTCTACTCTTGGTTTCAGTACTTCGTATTCCTGCTCTTCTGTTCCTTTTGGTACTGGGCCAGAAATGATTAGAGGTGTTCGCGCATCATCAATCAAGACAGAATCCACCTCATCGATCATTGAAAAATGGTGCTTTCCCTGAACACGTTCGCCGGCAGATTGTACCATATTATCTCGTAAATAATCAAAACCAAATTCGTTATTTGTGCCGTAGGTAATATCCGCTTTGTAAGCCGCTACCCGCTGAGGCGAATGTGGCCGGTATTTATCAATACAATCTACGGTAAGGTATAAAAATTCAAAGATGGGTCCGATCCATTCACTATCACGTAACGCCAGATAATTGTTTACTGTTATCACGTGTACGCCCAGTCCACTAAGTCCGTTGAGGTAGGCAGGCAGAGTGGCAACTAGGGTTTTACCTTCCCCCGTAGCCATTTCCGCTACTTTTCCATCGTGGAGTACCATTCCACCGATAAGCTGTACATCATAGTGGATCATATTCCAGACAATTTCTCCTCCAGCTGCCATCCAGCGATTTTTCCAGGTAGCTTTATCACCATCAATAATAATATAATTTCGGGAGGCGGCCATTTCGCGATCGTGATCTGTAACCGATACTATGATATTTTCATTTTCGCTAAATCGGCGAGCGGTTTCTTTTACGACTGCAAAAGCTTCCGGGAGTATTTCTTTGAGAATTTCTTCCAGATGCTTATCCCGTTCTTCTTTGAATTTATCAATTTCCTTAAAAAGTTCTTCTTTCGCGTGAATATCTTCATTGTCGCGTGCTTCCGCCTCCGCATTCTTGATATCCTCATCGACCCCTTTGAGATGCTCGGCGATGCGTTCCCGAAAAATCAAGGTTTTATTACGAAGTTCGTCATGACTAAGATTTTGGTAGGATTCGACCAGTTCATTGATTTCATCAACAATAGGCGTGTAGTTTGCCACGTCCTTCTCGTATTTGGTTCCGAATATTTTACCAACCAGTTTTGTGATGGATTTTAACATAATTTTTTCTTCTAAAATGTGAGGTTGTAAAGATAAGCAATTGTATGGCGTCTATAGGTCATATTTCATACCATTACGATAATTGCTATTTTTATGCGCCATTTTGGCATTTTAATCGTTAATTCTGCTGCCAGAATCTTTTATTTATACCTAATCTGACATTTAAACTTAATTTACATGCGTTTATTATTTCCTTTGATATTGTTATTATTAATAGGTTTCCAGTGGGGTTGCGGTTCAAATAAAGTTAAGGATATTGGTATTTATTATTATCCACTTAACGCTTTAGAACGGGGAGTGGTTTATGAGTACCAGCCAACGACTACAGATACGCTTCCCGAAGAATACTGGTATTTCCGAAGTATTTATACGGATTCGATGGATTATTTAACGGCTAATTATTATGATCATAATTTTATCGTCAGGCAATTTACCACCGAGGAGATTGTCGTCAATGGTTCCGTGATTAAAGATTACTTTTTATACGGTATAGATTCCCTGGGTTTTCAAACGCAGATTCCGGGGGAAATAAAGAGTGCTACCGCATTTCCTTTCGAAGTAAGAGATTCGGGTGGGGTTTTCCTAACACATCTGAAATGGACTTTTCAGGAATCACCAGAAATCAGTACGACCGTCATTAAAAACAGACGCTATCGAGGAAAAACAACTTATGAGTTTAAAGGTAAAAAATACGATTGCGTCGTATTCGAATTAAAAGAACTGGTGGATGATATCAATAATGGACACTGGGAAAAACAGTATGACGGAAAAGAAATCTACGCAAAAGGCCTCGGGTTAATCTATTACGAAAAAAAGGTAGACGATAATTTTATCCTAAGCTATGAACTTGTAGATACCTTTGCTATGACGGAACTGGAAAAACGTTTTCGCGGAACGATGGGTTTCCAAACGAAAGAATAATCTCAGACCATCTCTTTTACAGGACGATCCTTCTTTTTCTTTTTTATAGAAGCGACAAATTTATTAACTTGATTATTTACGCGCCAGCGGAAAGATAGGTCTCCTGCAATTAAGATGATCCATCCTGCCCCAAACATTACATTTCTCACAATTTCTATTAAGTCAATGTAAGCACTGAAAAAAGGTCTGACCAGACAAAGCTCCAAAGCAATGATTCCGGCCGTTAGCAAAAATAAAAATACACTTATGGCCCTCGTAGATTTAAGATAGCCTGGTTTTTTCTGCCTACTACATTTTTTGAGGAATCGAACCGTCAATTCATTGGCACTGTCCATCTTGACCAACTCCTGAAGAATATGTATTGCTTTGTCATATTCCATTAAGTTATAGTGTGCAGCAGCCTTTTTAAATAAAATATTAAAGAAGACATCCTCTCCGTGATAGTATTTGATATTCTGTTCGATTGTAATTGCGATCGCCTGGTCTACCACGGCAAGAAAGCTGTGATACGTACCGATTTCGAATAGGGCTTCGGCATAGCTCAGCAGCAATTCAAAGTATTCGTTGAATTCCAGGTGCACGATTTCCTCGGTACGGGATTCGAAAAACCGTACGATATTGCGAAATTCGCTTTGTTCAATACCTTTAAATTCCTGATACACTCTGGAATAATAAAATGAATCTTCTGTCTGTCTCATTTCAGATAAATTTGTAATATTCGTAAACTATCGTTTCGTAAATAGCGCTTTTAAGTGGCCTTTAATTTATAGAGCAGGGGTTTTGAGGGAGTAGCATCCAGGTCAAAAGGAGCTATTCCAATGGTTAACAAAAATAAACCGTCTTTGATTTTATTTGGGACGTATATTAGCTCCGTGATAGTGGCATTTTTACGTACCAATGACGGATACTGCCAAAAAGCTCTGTGCGCTAGCAATTTTCCGTCATCTTCTTCTCGATCTACTGATGGCAAATCTATTAATAAGTGCTGTACGCCTCGTTCGACTAAAAGGCGAATTGCTTTATGATTTATATAGGGTGGATTGTTGCCCGAATATTTTTGTTGCCTTTTAGCAGGTAGATTCGGTAACGTTCGGATAATTAGTGCCTCCGTTGTGATCAGCTTTTCTAACTTCTTTATTTGACGGTAGGTAATTACCTGGTCTCCATTTTTTGTCGTTTCCGGGGAGACACTAATTACTCTAGCAAGATAATGAAATTTCTTTAAAGATGCATTAATTGAATATTTTTTGATAGCAATATGTCCGACACACTCTGTGTGGGTTCCATTTCCGTGTGGATTAAATTTGACATTTTTGAAATTTACGAGCCCTCCCTTTTTTGTATCACCGATAAAATCGCCCGCAATAACTGGTGTAATCTCTACCGGTGGAGCATAAAAACAGTTTACTCCACGACTGCCGGGTAAAAAAGGAATGGAAATATCGTGGGGTTTAGAAAGATCCGCTTCGTAGGCCTGATCCTGATGATAGAGGGTGATGATCATGGTGTTTTTTTCAATATTTTTAAATTGCTCTTAAAAAGATTGGTCTCGCAGAGAAGCAGAGAACGCTGAACGATCGTGTTCATCTTTAACCGTGTATATCTTTTATCGTGAATTTTTACACATTAAAATAGAATTCTAAATCCTGATTCGCTTTTTTATTGAAAAAACTAAAATGCTAGTTTCGATTGTCCACACCCCACGCAAGTTTTCCCCGAATGGTCTTTAAAAAACTTTGGTTTTCTAACTGAATGAGATTAATGGTAAAATCACATTTACGGACTGCCAGTTGATGATCCGAAGTGACCATCTCAAATCGGGAGTCCATGGTGCAAAGAAAATTGTCGCTTCGACCTTCTACTTCAAAGGAAATAACAGAAGTATCCGGAATCACAATGGGCCGGACGTTCAGGTTGTGAGGCGCAACTGGCGTAATGATAAAATTACCGGAACCGGGAAAAATAATCGGTCCGCCACAACTCAAAGAGTAGCCGGTAGAACCAGTCGGCGTAGAAATAATTATTCCATCTGCCCAGTAAGAATTGAGGTAAGCACCGTTGACGTAAGTATGGATCGTAATCATCGAGGAGGTATCCCGCTTTAGCAGCGTACAATCATTGAGTGCAAAAGGAATATCTCCGTGTAGCGGCAAATTGGATTCCAGATAAAGTAGCCGGCGCTCGTCAAATTTGTACATCCCTTTTTGCAATAACTGAATGGCGGCTCTAATTTGTGTTTTTTCAATATCCGCCAAAAAACCCAATCGTCCCAGATTGATTCCCAAAATAGGAACTTTGCTGTCTCTGATTTCCGTAATGGCATTCAGGATCGTTCCATCGCCACCAAGGGTGATTACGTAATCAAATTTGCGCATCCGAAAATCTATATAGCCTTCAAATTTTCCAATATCCTGCTGAAGGGTCAGCTTTTCTTTTGCCTTGGTAAAAAATGGGTCATTAAGATAAGCATTGATCCCCTCTTGATGGAGGATATCAAAAAATTCCTGGACTGCCGGAATATCCTTGTCTTTTAATTGCTTACTGAAAACGACTATTTGCATTAGAAATTGAATTTGTAATGTAAAAATAGGGCATTTTCTCCTAATTGATTTAGACTATACTGAAACTGAATGATTTTATCATTATAAAAAACAAAATCCAGGGCCGGACCACCTCCCCACAACCAGCGATTCCCCAAAAAATTAATATCTGTAAACTGGGTATCATTGGCAATTCCTATATCATTATTGAGGCTCAGATAAACCTGAAAAGGCATCACTTTAAACTGTGGTATCAGCATCAGATTACCCCAGTTGATTTCTTTATTAAAAACCTGAAAACGGAGACTGGTTTTTAAATAAAAATAGTCCAGTCCATCAATTACGTAAAATTCATATCCCCGTAAAAAATCTTCTTCATATCCCATCGCCCAGTAATTATTATAGGGTTGTGTTCCTCGCAATAATGCAATCCGGGTTTTAGCGATGGCTTCCAGACTAATTTTTTTACTAAGAGGAAAATATTTAGCGTAACTCGTGGTCAAATACATTCCATTTCGTTCTTTGAAAATACCAAAACCTTCTTTTTCAAAACTTACACTTAATATCTGACCTTTCCATGGATAAGGTTTAAAGTCACGATTGTCAAAGGTATAATTATAGGAAAAATAGAAAAGTCGCTGTCGGGTATCTCCGTGCAAAAAATATTTGTCGTTAAGTTCCCGAATGACATAATCATCGATCGTATTTCGGTGAAAATTAAGCTTGGCTGTATGATACTGAAAGATGCCTTTTCGGTAAGATATGCCACCGCCAATGCGAAAGCGACGTAATAAAATGTTATCTTCAAATCGTTGGAAGAGCAGGCGATTATCGACTGTTTTATATCCAATATCCTTGTTTTCAGCAAAAAAAGCTTCTCCTACGACCCCTAAATTAGGATTATTACCAATAGTAGGCAGGGTATAACTTATTTCGTATTTCCGGGTAAACCCAAATTGAACAACCGTTTTTAACCGGTCTCTTCTGCCCGTTAAATTGATGTGATAAAAACGCATCCCGTAGTTGACTCTACGCAGCGAACGATTTTGTTCTACCCACCAAATATTAAAATTTCGATCTGCCAATTCAAAAATGGGAGCGGGATAAATAAACCAGTTCTCCTGAAAACTTACGACTATTTTTATCTTTCCAAAATTATCATTCCACTCTTTGATATTTATTTTAACCAGAATAAATAACCCTGTATTTAGTAGTTGTAATCGGTTTGTTTCTATTATCGTTGATAAATCAGTTACTGCGATGACATCTCCTTCCTTAAGATCCATTTCACGTAAAATAGTTTGGCGTTTAGTCTTGCGGTTACCATCCAAAATAATTTCGGAAACGGTAATAGAGTCACGTTGTGCAAACAGACTATCAACTATAAAAAGGAGGGGAATCCAGATTAAAAAACGTAGAAGAGAGGAAGGAGTCGGATCAGACATTTAGGTAAGACATGAGAGAATCATAGCGGTCCCGCAAACTATCAAAATAGGCCGCTTCTTGAAAAGAGGCTTTTACATGCAAATCAAACCTTTCGAAAGAAGCGATAATACGTTGAATCTCCGGGCGATTGATTTTCAGGGTTACATCGATCAGCGCAGAATCGACGGAGGAGGTGATAAAAGTACTGAGAATCACCGAATTTTCGTCTTCCACAATTCTGGCCAATTGCGCCAACGAATAATCTCTTTTACTCATTTCTAAAACGATGATACTACCGGGCTCTTTAAAAGAACCAACACTGGCGAAAAATCGCAATAAGTCTTCCTGAGAAATTAACCCTAAATATTCTTTTTCGTTGTTTACAACTGGAATAGTAGTCAGTTGGTAATCACTAACCAATCGCAATACCTCGTAGAGGTGATCGCTACTTTTTACGTAAGGTCGATTGATAGACAATTTATAAGAGCCTACAGCCTCTTCGACGTCATGATCTAAAATATCGTCTTCAGAGATCAATCCGAGCAATTCCGTATTGTTGACGATGGGCAGGTGTTTGACGTAAAAATCACTCATCACACTGAGTGCGTCTTCCCCGGTATCCGAAGTTCTAAGGGGGACGATGGTCTGTGATAAAAGATTATTGGCAATCACGCTGGTAGATTTTGGATTAAATTATTGTAAAAAAAATTGTAGCTACAAGTACTTAACAAGAAAAGTATGCGACTGTTGGAATGAGAAGCATATTTAAAGAAAAAAGCAATTTGGCTGACAGTTATGGTCTGGAATTGGAATAGCACCTTTTCTCTTCCGTACCAAAAGTGCACTTAAAGTTGATAATTGTAAAGAGAAATTGATATTATTTTTCGCCAATAAGCAAATTAGCTGACCGATTACCCAAGTAACCTCTTTTTTTGCAGGGTAAACTCCTCTTCGGTCAAAAGACCTTGCTCTCTTAGTTCTGCCAATTTTTTGAGCTGCTCTAAGAGGTTTTGACTTTCTAATATATTTCCGGAGTTATCTTCGGGTTTCTTTTGGCCGAGTCGGTATCTGTTTTTTTCGAAGTCTTCAAATTCATCCTGAATTCGCAGATAAGCCAAGGCATCATGGGTTTTTATTTTTCCAAAATCTGAAAAACCCAGAGCGCTTGCCTTGTCCAGGTGTTCAAAGGCTTTTTCTTTCTGTTCAGTTAAAGAATAAGCACAAGCCAAATTAAAATGAACGGCAATATCTTTAGGATTGATTTGAAGGGCTTTATTAAAATCTTCGATAGATCCTTCGTAGTCGTAATCTTTGTATTTTTCTATCCCGCTATTTTTGAAGGGATTGCTTTTAGGTTTTGGAGTAGGTCGGCTGGCGGGTCGTTCATAATTCCGACGGGCAGGGCGCTGATATTCTGGTTGGCGATTACGACGATTATAGTCTCGTTCGCGACGGCGATTGTCCCTTTGGTTTCGGGGGCCATTCGCGTTTGGTTTTTGATTATTCGTAGCTGATTTGAAAATAACAAATGCCACAAATGCAAAAATCATCAGTGGTACGGGCATACCGAACGCGGTAAGAATGATAAATAGAAAAAATATAGTACCTGGGTTAATGTCTTTCATTTCATAAAATTGAGCACTACAAATATACGACTATCCGAGCAATTTCTTTTTTTGAGCAACAAATTCTTCTTCCGTTAGCAGGCCACGTTCCCGCAGGGCGCCTAATTGCTTAATTTGTTCTAATAAATTGGGAGTATCAGAAAGTAAATCTTTCGTTTTAGGTGCTGATTTGCGTGGATTCATCACTCGGCTTTCTAGCGCTTCGTATTCGGGCTGTAGGCGTAAGTAAGCGAGTGCGTCGTGATTACGGATTCGATGATAATCTTTAAATCCCAGTTCGATGGCTCGGTTAAGATGATAATAAGCTTCTTCTTTTTGCTCTAATAATGAATTGGCGCAAGACAGATTAAAGTGAACTGAAATATCATTGGGTTCAGTTTCCAGGACTTTTAAAAAATCTTCAATTGCTTCCTCGTATTCGTAGGCTTTGTAGCGTTGAATTCCACTAGCTTTATAAGGATTCATTTTGTTATAATCCGGCCGTTGAGCGACTGGTCTGTGGTTGCGCGGCGCGGCCGTCGTTCTACGAAAATCTTCCGCCTGATACTGACGAGAACGACGATTACTTTGACGATTATATTCGTAATTATCACTTTCATCCATCTCTTCCCGTCGCTGCAATTCAACGTACTTAGAATTATACTTCAGATCAAAAACCTTTTGATCCATAAAAAGAAAAACGAAAAAATCTATGATTTGTAATAATACAGATATCCCGGTCAAGGCGAGTATACAATATAATATACCCAGCTTGGTTTGCCCTAAATAGAAACGGTGTGCACCGAACATGCCAAGGAAAAAGGAAAATAATACAACTATGTTTTTGTCTTTCATCATTGCTTTAACAAACTGACCTGCTGTGAAGTTGATTTTTATTTAAATATTTTACAAGTCAAAACGGTAAAATCGTCCGGATAATTCTGTCTTCCTTTAAAAATCTCGATGTGATTCATTAATTCCTGATTAAATATTTTGGCCGATAGTGCCGTTTTGTCTTTGACAAATTCCAGTAAAGCTTCTTCGTCAAAATAGGCTTCCGCGTCGTTTTGCATATCCGTCAATCCGTCTGTATAGGTCAGGATTGTCGTATCTTCGGTAATTAATACTTCTCCTAAATCTATAAATGGTAATTCCGGAAAAGAACCCAAAATAGTGCAACCCTCTTTTAGCGTATCTATTTTATTTTTTGAAAATAAGACGGGTGGATTATGTCCCGCGTTACAATAGGTTAATTTTCCACTATCGCTTTTATAAACGCCAATAAAAAAGGTCAGGTGTTTATCTCCCTTTGTAATTCGGAATAAAGAAGTATTTAATTCTCTTACAAAAGTTTCTAGTTTGGTGCTAGTCATGAGAATACTATGAAAATTTGCCTGAAAATTTGCCATGAGTAAGGCAGCAGCCAAGCCTTTTCCAGCAATATCAGCGATACAAAAAACCAGCGTTCCATCCTCAAATTCTACGTAATCAAAATAATCGCCACCTACTCTTTGGTGTGGTTTATAAATACTATCGAGTTGATAAAATTCATTATCCGGTAACTGATCGGGGATTAGCAGATGCTGCATATCTCCGGCCAGTTCCATTTCACGATTGTATCGTTCCTGCTCAATTTGTTGTTTAAATAATCTTTTGTTTTCAATAGCCACAGAGATAATATTAGTAATCGTGGTAATGAATTGTACCTTATTGTACATATCCTCGTCTTCCTCAAAACCACCAATAAATGTATAAGCGATTGGTTGTTCTTTGTGTAGCACCGGAATGACCACATCGAATTGTTTGATCAATTCATGGGTTTCGTTTCCCTCTAGCATTTTCAATCGCTCGTATTCTGCAAGCTTTTGGGAAATATCCATTTCCGTCATCTTTTTCGGGATACCGATATAAGAGATACATTCCCAGATATTGTCCGACTGAATATACAATGCCATCTTTTTAATGCCCATCTCCCAACTCAAAAATGAGTTGTACATATCATACAATCCCTGATCCGAAACATTGCTATTAATGGCCTGCGTGATATTTAGCAGGCGATTGATTTGTAATTGTTTGAGATGCAGCTCTCTTTCCAGAGATTCCATTTTTGACATTTCCTTTCGGAGGTTTGTTAATTTTGCCATGTGGTAGTAGTTATCAGTTTGTGGGAATCATATTTATTGATTTACATCTAAGGCGTCTCTTAATCCGTTTCCAATTAAATTAAAAGCCAGTACCATTATCATGATGGCTAGCGCCGGGACCAATGCTAAAAATGGCTTGCCGCCAATGGCGAATCCATAATTTTCGTTGAGCATCGTTCCCCAGGAAGGATTGGGTGGCTGGATGCCAAATCCTAAATAACTAAGTCCCGCTTCAATTAAAATTGCCGTGGCAAAATTGGCCGCCGCAATTACCATTATTGGGCCCAGAATATTTGGAATAATGTGCTTTAATAAAATTCTTTGCGTAGAAAATCCCATCACCTGAGCGGCCTCGACAAACTGTACTTTTCGGTAAGCCAATACTTGTCCACGCACTATTCTCGCTACGTCTACCCACATTGTCAGTCCTACTGCTAAAAAAATAATCCCAACTCCGCGTCCCAATGCCAACACAATCGCAAAGACTAATAACAACGTCGGAATAGACCATACCGTATTTATCAATAACATAATTGCATCATCGACTTTTCCACCTAAATATCCCGCAATTGCTCCCAGTAAAATTCCGATGGTGAGCGAAATAATGACCGCAATAAATCCAGTTAACAACGAAATTCTCACCCCTAACAAAAGCCTACTTAACATATCTCTCCCGTATTTATCTGTACCGAGAATAAATGTTTTTTCTACAATATTTTTTTCTCTAACCATTACTTGTAAATCGGAAATTTGCGCGTTAGATTTCTCTCCGGACAAACGGGTAAACGTTATTTTCTTGTTGTCAAAAACAGGTTTTTCATCGTAAGATAAAGCGTATAAAACTTCTGCCAATGGTAGCCCTAATGTTTGTCCATCTACCGCCTCATTGGTTACCGGATTCTCTCCAGCATACCGCACGACCAGGATAGAATCATTGCGAAATGAATAGCGATTAATCGGGGTCAGTTGGTAGGGGTTGGGTTGTCCAAAAACTAGTTTTTTTAAAAAACCTCTTTTTTCTATCTCCGTATTTTTACGAATTTTTAGTAGCGTAGCCGTAAATCCTGGTTCCGCCAGTGCCACGGCTGAAATCTGTTCATTTACTTGTGGACTATCGTCGGGCGAAATGGTGTATCCTAAAATTGCAACAATTATTGCTATTCCAATGATTAGACAACCCACTACAGCCGCTTTGTTTTTGAACAATCGTCGTAGTGCTTTTTGGTTAGGGGAGTCTGTCGTGTTTTTATTTTTTAAAAAAATCATAAAATCGTTGTGCTACGTAAAGGTAGAAAAAAATTATGGTCATTTTTTTACTTTTACAAAATGAAAATATTATTGGTAGAACCATTTTTCGTTGGAAGTCATGCTACCTGGGCTAAAGGTTACCAACAGTTTAGTCAACATGATGTGGAAATACTAAGTCTTCCCGGTCGTCACTGGAAGTGGAGAATGTACGGTGGAGCTGTCAGTCTGGCTCAAAAAATGAAAAAACTCAAGTTTAAACCAGATTTATTATTGGTTACGGATATGCTGGATTTGACTACCTTTCTGGCACTTACTAAAAAGCAAACAGCTCATCTTCCAGTCGCTATTTATTTTCACGAAAATCAGATTACTTATCCGTGGTCGCCCGCTGATGCTGATAAAAAAATGGAGCGCAATAATCAGATCGGTTTTTTAAATTATACCAGCGCGCTAGCCGCAGATTGGGTCTGTTTTAATTCTGATTATCACCATGATAATTTTTTAAACGCTTTACCCGCATTTTTACGACAGTTTCCGGATTTTCAAGAGTTAGACTTAGTAGATTTTATTCAACAGAAATCCAGTGTTTTACCATTGGGAATGGACTTAAAAAAATTTGATTCATATAAGATGGAAATAACTAATGATATTCCAATTATTTTATGGAATCACCGTTGGGAATATGATAAAAATCCGACTTCTTTTTTTAAAATTTTGTTTCAACTAAAAAAAGAAAAGATTGACTTTAGGTTGGTCGTATTAGGAAAAAACTATCAACAATCTCCTCCGATTTTTGCGGAAGCAAAAACTTATCTGAAAGAAGAAATACTACACTTTGGGTATGCTTCTGATCTTGCTACGTACGCAAAATGGCTTTGGCAGGCGGATATTTTACCCGTTACTAATGTTCAGGATTTTTTTGGAGGCAGTATCGTCGAAGCCATCTATTGTAATATTTATCCCATTTTGCCTAACCGACTAGCGTATCCGGCACACATTCCGTTAGAACACCATCAAAAACATTTTTATGATGGTACCGACGAGCAACTTTATCTCAAACTAAAAAAAGTATTGCTTGATTTTAAGGCCTCTTCAACTGCTTTTGAGACAAAAAATTACGTTCATCATTATGATTGGCGTATCTTTGCACGCGCTTACGATGATTTTTTCTCGAATATAGTTTCTGACTATCATAAACTTCAATAGGATATGTCTTCGATTCTTTACCAAAACAAAAAAATCCAATATCAGGTTTCTGGTGCTGGACAACCAGTCGTCTTATTACATGGTTATTGTGAAGATCAACAAATGTGGGATCATTTTATTCCATTGTTGCCTTCCGCAAAATATATTACCGTTGATTTACCCGGATTTGGTGACTCAGATGTCATCCCAAATATTTCAATTGGAGAAATGGCAGAGGTGATAATGGCCGTTTTGAAAAAACTTAAAATAGATAAAATCATTCTGATTGGTCATAGTATGGGGGGTTATATTAGTCTGGCTTTCGCCGAAAAATATCCAGCATCACTCATTGGTTTGGGATTATTTCATACACATCCTTACGCCGATACGGAGCTCCAAAAAGCTGCTCGTAATAAGAGTACTGATTTTCTAAATCGTAATGGAGCGGCACATTATGCCAAGCAACTGATTCCCAAATTATTCCCGGCCGGATTTTCTCGTTTCAATAATTCTTTGGTAAATAATCTTATCCATCGTACCAGTAGATTTCCGGTAGAGGGCCTAATTTGTGGACAACAAGCGATGCGAGACCGAGCGGACCACAGCAAAACCCTGGCTAAAATAACTTGTCCCGTACATTTTATTATTGGTAAAAAAGATACAACAGTGGATGAAAAAAGAGCTTTAGAACAAACAACCCTTGCTCCTAAATCTTTGATTCATATTTTGCCAGACATAGGTCATATGGGCATGTTTGAACAGCCTAAAAAAACGGCTGAATTGGTACGTGAATTTATTAACTATTGTCAAAGAAATTTGACTGTATAAATTACACTTAAACACTAGCTATTGTCCGATAGTATTCATTCGGCACTTGACCTTTTTACTTACGTATCCTATCTTTAAACTTATGAATCCATTTTTAGTGGCGTTGGCAGTAGCTCCCGCTTTAATCATTTGCTTTGTTATTTATCGGATAGATCGTTATGATAAAGAATCCCACTGGCAATTAATTATTTGCTTTATTTTAGGGATGCTGGTTACTTTTCCGGCAATGCATCTGGAAGCGTATGGCGAATCTTTTGGATTGAATCAACCTGGACATCTGGGGAAATTAATTTTACTTTCGTTTGTGGTGGTGGGTCTTACCGAAGAACTGGCAAAATTTGTAGTGCTAATTGGTTACGCTTATCCACGCCGTGCTTTTAACGAGCCTTTGGATGGAATCGTTTATTCCGTCATGATATCGATGGGTTTTGCAACGTTGGAAAATATTATTTATGCAGATCGTTTTGGTTTAGAAACTACCGTGCTCCGTGCATTTACTGCGGTACCGGCACACGCAGTGTTTGGGGTATTTATGGGGTATTATGTTGGGTTGGCAAAATTTTCTAAAGGAAAAAAAATTGCATTGATTTCCGCTGGTATTTTTTTAGCGGCCGTTGTACACGGTATTTATGACTTTTTTATTTTACAAGAATATTACGACTGGCTCATGGTTTTTGCAACGTTAACCCTGTGTATCAGTCTTTATTTCGCGATTCGACTGGTTCGTTTACATCAGGCTAATTCTCCTTTTCGCTACCAAACAATTACTGATACACCTAGTTCAAAAAACACCACTGGCGTAGAAGAGGCCCAAATTATTGAAGCTAATGAAGTTACTGACGAGGTAATTAAAGAAATGAAGAAGGATTCTAATCCCTAAGCTTTTCATTATTGGCATGACGATCCCGATCTCTTTTTGTTTTTTTCTCCAGATTTTTCACCAATGCTTCTGACAGATCAATTCCCGTCTGGTTGGCCAAACAAATCAATACAAATAATACATCCGCCATTTCATCCGCCAAATCCTGGGGTGCGGATGCTTCTGCTTGTTTGGTTTTAAAAGACTGTTCACCATAAATTCGGGCCATGAGGCGCGCTACTTCCCCTACTTCTTCGGTTAAAATAGCGGTATTTGTAAGTTCATTATAATAACGTATTCCAACGGAGTTGATCCACTCGTCTACTATTTTTTGTGCTTCTGTAATTTTCATTTACTCTTTATTTTTCGAATCCATACAAATCGTTACAGGGCCATCATTAACCAGCGCCACTTTCATGTCCGCACCGAAAGTTCCAGTTTCTACCGTCAATTGACTAACTTGTTGAAGTTCTTTAATAAAGGATTCGTAGAGCGGAATAGCAATATCCGGGCGGGCTGCGCGAATATAAGAAGGTCGGTTACCTTTTTTTGTACTCGCAAATAGGGTAAACTGACTAATTACTAACATTTCAAGTGCTTTATCCACAATTGATTTGTTCATGACTTCTTTTTCATCCGGAAAAATTCGCAAGTTCGAAATTTTTTTTACTAACCAAAGAATATCCTCCTTTTGGTCATTGGGTTCGATTCCCAATAAAATCAATAATCCAGCTCCGATTCTAGATTTAATTTTTTGGTCAATGGTAACGGATGCTTCACTGACACGCTGAATGACAACTCTCAAGAAATTAGATTTTTGTGTAGTAATACATTATTATAACTCAGTTCATTAATTTTTTTAGAAACTCGATACATATATAAGGTATCATTAGGTGGCGTCTGCAGCATATCCACCGTTTGCGTAATATCCATTTCGGACAACCATTGCTTTTGAGATTCTGGAGTAAGCAAGAGTACTGGCATTCTGGAAAAAACTGTTTTCATCTCTTCATTAGCGTCTGTAGTAATAATTGAAAAACTTTTTAGACCATATTTACCATCGCTCCATTCGTCCCAGAGTCCAGCCATAACCATTAATTCACCTGATTTTAATTTTACCCGATACGGAATTTTATTAATCCCTTTCTGTTGCCATTCGTAAAATGAATCCGCCAGTACCAGACACCGTTTTTTTCTGATTGGAATTCTAAAAGAAGTCTGACCGCCAATATTTTCTCTTCGGGCGTTGATGAGGCGTCCGGTATTACGGCCCGTTTTTGACCAACTAGGAATCAGTCCCCAGGTTACGTATTGCAAACTTTCTTGATGATCATTGGTGATGATATAAGCGTGTTGGGTGGGACCAATATTATAACTGGTCCGTAATGGATTTTGTAAGTTTACGCCAAACTTACTTTCGATTTCTTCCTGGGTAGTGACAAAGGAAAAGCGACTACACATAGTTCAAATATTGAATAAAGTAATGGTCAAATAATAAATTTTCGATTACTAATGATGAAAAGTTCTAAACAAGGGTATTAAAATCATTATGTAAGTCCAATTAAATCAGGATGTTACAAAAACCGAAGTTAACACTCTTTGTGGAATAATAGGTTAAAAACTACCCCAGTTATCAACATTCGCTAACAATAATTTTTAAAAATATATTAAATATATCAAGAGTAGTCGTTTTTTGTGGAATTCAACACTAGTTACTGACATCGAAAAGCGAGTTGTCCTATTAAGGTGACAAAAAACTTATTCTGTTAAAAAGCTATCCACACGATGTTCATAAAATTGTAAATAACTGATTTAAAGGCAACTATGGTGTTTATCAAATGTTAGTAAGGGGACCTAAATTTTTAATAACTCAGTATCAAAGAAAAACAACTCTTTTTTCTCTACAAGTTAACACCCCTGATGATGAGGGCATTTTTTTAAAATTTTATTATAATTATAATTAACAACTATCAGGGAAAGAAAAATCTTAGGAACTAAATTTCGGATTATTTTTGCAAAAGTTTAAAAATTTAAATTTAACTAGTTAGTATGGAAGATGCGGTAATATTGGAACGACAAAATAATATGGTACCAGTTCATCGAGTGGTGCGTTGGTGGCTGGTGATTGGATTGGTGATGGTCTTTTTTCAAATCTTCATAGGTGGTGTTACACGTTTGACGGATTCAGGGTTGTCGATTACCGAGTGGGCGGTCATTCAGGGAACTTTACCACCCCTGAATGCGGGGGAGTGGGAGGTTGCTTTTGAAAAATATAAAGTCAGTGCCAAGCGTCAGTACGAATCTCTACATGGAGATATGAGTATGTCTGAATTTAAAGTTATTTTTTTCTGGGAATATTTTCATCGTTTATGGGCACGTTTGATGGGGTTTGTATTCATCATTCCATGTTTATATTTTTTGTATAAAAAATGGATTCCTGGTTGGTTACTAAAACGGCTTGGTGTGGTAATTCTATTAGCTTCTGCAGCGGCTACGTTTGGTTGGATCATGGTGGCTAGTGGACTTAATGAGGACAATCGAACTTGGGTGAGTGCATACAAGTTGATGACTCATTTGGGAATTGCTACGGTATTATTCGGATATTTGTTCTGGACTTGGCTGCGGACACACCAAGTAAGTGATTTTGTAGTGGGCGAGTCCCGATTGAAGCGATTTGCCTGGATGACTGCTGGTGTGCTTGGTATACAGATTTTGCTTGGTGGACTAATGGCAGGGATGCGAGCAGGACTTATTCATCCTTATTTCCCCTTTTTTGTGGAAGGAGAGCGGTTTTTAGGAGCCTTGACAAGTAATGGCATCGGAATAGACAATCTGATCAACTATGAGCAGTCAGTGATTCCCAAAGCGTGGGTGCAGGTTTTTCACCGGAGTACCGCTTATTTTTTGGCTGTATTAATCGTTTTATTAGTAACTAGAATCAAGAGAAGAGCTATTAATTCCAAAAAAATTAAGAATGCTGCCATATTGTTGATAACTCTGTTGGTAACACAGTTTTCTTTAGGTATCTTGACGGTTATAAACTGCTTTGGTAAAGTGCCAGTAGTATATGCTTCCTTACATCAAGTTGTAGCTCTTTTACTACTTATAAATATACTGTATATCTGTTATCAGTTCCGTGCGTCACGAGTAGACTTAAAATAATGTGGATAAGTTGTGAATAACTGTATATATTTTTTTAAACGTCTGTTTTTATGTGATTTACATATGTATTTTTATTTATAAATGTTTGATTGTCAATAGTTTATACTATATTTACCGTTCCCTCAATAAAATGCACCCTTTTTTATTAAACTGTGGATAACTTTGTGGATAAGCCAGGAAAAGAGCATAAAATTTTTCATTTTGCCTAGTTTTAAGATTAAATGTGGATAAACTAGAGTAGATTGTTAAAATCTCTCTTTTTTTTACAAAAAAAACTTGCTTGAAATCATAAATATAACTTTCAAACTAACAAATGTTGATAAGTAGTTAAAAAGCTAGTAAAACAAAGATTTCAAAACATAATATTAAAATAGTCGTATCCTACTGACATAAATATTTATATTTATTGCCAGATCAAACATCTATCAAATTCAATGGATTTAACAATTAAAGAAGAAGGTGAATTTAGGTATCTTGAATCAAACCCAGATGGTGAAGTACTATTACTACTCCACGGATTATTTGGAGCATTGAGCAATTTCTCTTCTATCATCGACCATTTCTCAAAATCGTTTAACGTAGTAGTCCCTATACTTCCTATTCTTGATTCTCCGATTCATAAAGTCTCTCTGTCAGTATTGGTGGACCATGTTTCAGATTTTGTGGAATTCAAGAAAATGGAGCGGGTCAATATTTTAGGAAATTCGTTAGGTGGCCATATTGCCTTATTGTATAGTATCGCAAAACCTGAAAAAATTAATTCTATTATTCTGACTGGGAGTTCTGGTTTGTTTGAAAATTCGCTTGGATCAACTTTTCCAAAAAGGGGAGACTATGAATTTATTAGAAATAAAACTCGAGATATATTTTACGATCCTGAGATCGCCAGTAAGGAGTTGGTAGATGAAGTATACGATATTGTGAATGATCGAAATAAGGCTATTCGAGTGATTGCCACTGCAAAGTCTGCAGTTCGTCATAACCTGAGTGATAAGCTACATTTAATTTCTGCCCCTACGTTATTAGTCTGGGGAAGTGAAGACTCCGTAACACCTCCGTTTGTAGCGGAGAAATTTCATGAGCATATTGAGAATTCACAATTGTTTTTTGTGAAAAATTGTGGCCATGCGCCTATGATGGAAAAACCTGATGACTTTAATACGATTTTGGCTACATTTTTAAATGAACTTGCGCCTTACAAATTAGTTTAATCTTAGCCTTTACAGAATACCCGCTTAAATTAAAAGGCCCATGTCACACGTGTGACATGGGCCTTTTAATTATAACTTTTGAGGTATTAAAATTCATGATTACTAATCCACTCTTTAAAATCATTAAAGTTTGTTCTCATACTGATAGCAGATTTAGGCACATCGGCTAATTTAGCCAAACGTTCTGGTATTGGTATTTTGGTGTCTAAAATATTTTCTACTTCTTCAATAAATTTTGAAGGATGGGCCGTTTCCAAAATAACACCAGCTGTATCAGGGTATGCTTGCTGATATTCCTTTAAGGCTAAATATCCAACGGCACCGTGCGGATCCATTATATACTTAAACTCATCATAAATATATTTGACGGCTTTTTTAGTTTTATCATCATCAAAAGCATAACCCTTAATGTCTTGGCTCATCATGTCACACGTGTGACATTGTTCTTTTTGATAAAGATCCTTAAGCCTGGCGAAATTGCTGGGATTTCCTACATCCATAGCATTTGAGATTGTTCTTACACTCGTCTTAGGCTCATATTGACCAGTTTTGAGATAATTAGGTACAATGTCATTGAGATTAGTGGCGGCGATCATATGTTGAATAGGAAGGCCCATTTTTTTTGCCAAGATACCAGCAGTTAAATTTCCAAAGTTGCCCGAAGGAACAGAAAATACGATTGGTAGTGTATTACCCGCAATTTGAAGCTGCTTAAAGGCTTCAAAGTAGTATAAAGACTGCGGAATGAGGCGGGCAATATTAATGCTGTTAGCGGAGCTTAAACGGAGCTGTTGATTGAGCGCCTTATCTAAAAAGGCCTTTTTGACAATTGCCTGGCAATCATCGAAGGTACCATCTATTTCTAGTGCAGTGATATTGTGTCCTAGAGTAGTAAGCTGTTTTTCTTGCAAGGGACTAACTTTTCCGCTAGGATATAAAATAACAACCTCGATTCCAGGAGTCTTGTAAAACCCGGAAGCTACTGCCCCGCCCGTATCACCAGAGGTGGCTACGAGTATAATTAAACGCTCTTTTTCTAGTTTATTGAAATATCCCATCAAGCGAGCCATAAAACGAGCTCCAAAGTCCTTAAATGCTAAAGATGGACCATGAAAGAGCTCCAATACGTTCGTATTGTCGTCAATTTGAACCAGTGGCACCGGAAAATTAAAAGCTTCCTCTACAAGCTGATTTAGTGCCGCAGGAGGAATATCATCTCCGATTAAGTGAGTTACTACCGCCTGGGCTGTTTCAGTAAAACTCATAGTAGGAAGCTCTTCGAAGAAGCGATCGGGTAGCGGTCGAATTTTTTCTGGCATAAAAAGACCGTTATCGTCTGGTAACCCTTTCATAACCGCTTCTTTAAGAGTCACCAGATTTTTTTTATTCTTTGTACTGTAAAGTTGCATAATGTGATATTTATAGAATGGTACTTAAAGTAGGAGATGATTGTTGATAATTAATAACGTCTGTGGAAAACTAACACAATTTGGCTCCTTCCTGATTGATGCGGGAAATAAAAAGTTGATTATGGATTTTCTTTTTATTAAAAACTGCTTGCATAGCTTTACCAACATTTTCTGCAATTAGACTATTGGCGCAAAGCGTGAACATTGAGGGACCAGCTCCAGATATGCTGCAACCCATAGCGCCAGCCTTAAGCGCTGCTTCCTTAACTTCATAAAAACCATGAATTAGTTTAGCACGCTGTGGCTCAATTATTACGTCCTCTAGAGAACGACTGATTAAGTCCAGATTCCCCGTAGTAAGGCCTACAATCAATCCCCCTAGATTTCCGTTTTGAGTAATGGACTGTTTGAGCGTTACCTGATCGCTGAGTACGGAGCGAGCATCTTTGGTCAGAATTTTTATATGTGGATAAACGACGGCAGCGTATAATCCATTTGGTATTGGAATTCTGTGTACATCTAGTGTAGGGTTATCCCGGATAAAGATCATTCCGCCCAGTAAGGACGGAGCAACGTTATCTGCGTGGTAAGCATTATCTGCTACTTGCTCCCCCAAGACGGCAAAAGGAAGTAGCTGTCTTTTGGTGAGAGGACGGCGAAGTAATTCGTTAACGGCCATTACGCCAGCAACGGCGCTAGCTGCACTTGACCCTAAACCACTACCAAAAGGCATTTTTTTATGAATCTCCATTTCGATTCCGCGATTAGATTCTCCAAGGTGGTCCAACAGACGTTGTGCTGCGAATCCTGCTGTATTTTTTTCTACCTCATAAGGCAGCTTCATGCCTTTTAAACCAGTTATTCGGGTAATTCGCAAGTTAGGCGTATCCGAAAAGCGAACAATAATTTCATCACCGGGCTTTTCCAAGGCAAAACCCAAAATATCAAATCCACAGGCTACGTTAGCAACTGTAGCGGGAGCAAAAACCTTTATTCCACTTTTCATTATTAAAATATTATTTTATAATACATTGATAATCAATGCAATGAGCTACCAATTGAAATAATTTCGGCAAAAACTCCAGCTGCGGTTACTTCCGCTCCTGCTCCTGGACCACGAATTACCAGCGGACGATCTTTATACCTTTGTGTGGTAAAAACAATCATATTATCACTACCATTAAGAGAATAAAAAGGATGATTTGGTCCTACGGACTCTAATTTTATTCTAGCCTGGTTGTTTTCTAACGTTGCAACCATTCGTAATACTTTATTTTTTGTGGCGGCAGCGGCTCGGCGTTTTTCAAAGAAGTCATCTGCTTTTTTTACCTCGGCAAAGAAGTCCGGGACTGTTTCTGCGGAAATACAAGCCTCGGGGAGAATTGATTCTATGTCAACATCTTTAGCTTCCAATGGTAATCCAGTTTCTCGAGCGAGAATAATCAATTTTCTTCGTACATCAATTCCTTTTAGGTCAACTCTAGGGTCTGGTTCTGTGTAGCCAAGCTCGGCTGCCTGATTAACGATGTCGCTAAATTTCATACCAGGACCAAAAGAATTAAATATAAAAGAAAGTGATCCGGATAAAACCCCTTCAATTTTTAAAATCTCATCCCCACTATCAATCAAATCTCTTAAAGTGGAAATAACCGGAAGACCAGCGCCCACATTTGTTTCATATAAAAACTGAACACCTCTTTTTTCAGCGAGTGACTTTAATTGTTGATATTGTAAATAAGTCGAGGACGTAGCAATTTTATTAGGGGTAGAAATGGAGATACTGGCGTCAAGAATTTCATGATACTTTTGAGCAATTCCTTCATTTGCAGTATTATCTACAAATATTGTATTTGAAAGGTTAAGAGTTTTCATTTTTTTAACAAAATCATCCAACACCATTTTTTCAGTACTGTTATCCAGTTGTTCTTTCCAGTTTGTTAGATCAATTCCATCTGGAGAAAAAATCATTTTTCTACTGTTAGTCAAACCAACAATCTTAATTGCCAGCTGTCTTTTTTCTTTCAGAAAGGCGGTCTGTTTTTTTATTTGATTAATTAAAGTGGATCCTATCAACCCGACCCCCACCATAAACACGTGTAACTCTTGAGTATCGGAAAGAAAGAAAGATTCGTGTAAGGAGTTGAGTGCCTTTCCTTCATCACTACGAGGAATAACGACCGATATATTAAGCTCGGAAGATCCTTGCGCAATGGCAATACAATTGATTCCATTTTTACCTAGTGCTTGAAACAGGCGACCGGAAATACCCGGCTGGTACCGCATATTTTCACCAATAATCGCCACGACTGAAAGATCTTCTTCTACTTTGACAGGATCGACTAACTTGCTCTGGATTTCATATTCAAAAGCCGATTCAACTCGCTTTTTTGCTTTTCTAGCAAACTGAGGCTGCACCGCAAAACTGATAGAGTGTTCAGAAGAACCCTGTGTAATCAGAATAATATTAATCCCGGCTTGTGCTAGTGCATTGAAAAGCCGAGCGGCAATACCTGGTACGCCAAATAATCCACCTCCTTGTAATGTTAGCAGGGCAATATTACTGGTCGAAGAAATCCCTCGTACTGGATGCCCATTTTTTGAAGAGTGATCAGAAATCAAGGTACCTGGAAATTCGGGATTAAACGTATTTCGAATAGTTAGTGGAATATTTTTGGATAAGGCTGGTTGGAGCGTTGGTGGGTAAATAACTTTAGCACCAAAATGAGACATTTCCATCGCTTCGGCGTAAGTCATTTCCGGAATAGTAAAAGCAGATTTAACTTTACGGGGATCCGCGGTGAGCACCCCATTTACGTCCGTCCAGATTTCAATGAGACTGGCGTTGAGTCCTGCGGCTAGTAAGGCAGCGGTATAATCCGATCCGCCACGACCGAGCGTGGTAGTGAGTCCGCTTTTGGCAGCACTGATAAATCCAGTGGTAATATGAATACCAGAATTTTCGGCAAAGTAATCTTCAATTTGTTGATAAGTTGTGGATAAATCTACCTTTGCTGAGCCAAAGTTTTTATCCGTTTTAATGATTTTTCGAGCATCCAAATAAAGCGCATTAATTCCTTCCTGTTTTAAAGCATGACTGATAATAAAGCAAGAATTTCGTTCTCCAAAACTCAATACATAATCCATTGTACGGAGAGAAGCTTCCCGAACCAGAAGGATACCGTGGAGTAGATTTTTTAAAACCGAGTGATTTTCTTCGAGTTCTTTTAGGACTTCATTTTGGAATGGTGGATTCAGTAAAACCTTAACTGCTTCGCGGTGTCGATTTGAGAATTCGTTAAAGATGGTTTGGTAAGAGGCATCTCCTTCTTCTGCCAGTCGACTCATTTCAATCAGTTGATCAGTAACTCCTCCAAAAGCCGAAAAAACGACGGCGAACCGTTCGTCTTGCTCATCGTAGGTTTTAAGAATATTAATAACATTTTTTATCCTTTCCGGTTTCGCAACGGAAGAACCACCGAATTTCAGAATTTTCATAATAAAAATTTAAGTCAAGCCAGTATTACAACTTGAATGATTTGGCATATAAGCACCTGAGAATCTAAATTTTAACTAACTCAGATTACAGTGTATTAAACATGCCACTAAATGGGTTAAATTGGTAGAATGAATGGTTAAAATCTAATTAGGGGCCAAATTTAACAAAAGCAGGTATTTATTTTCCATATTTCGCATAAGTTCTTGCTCTTTCTTGCTTTTATCGTTGTAACCAATGAGGTGAAGAACACCGTGGATCATTACCCTGTAAAGTTCAGTAAGGGTATCTACACCGTAGTTTTTAGCGTTTTCAGTAATTCGTTCAATGCTAATAAAAATATCCCCCTCGACAGGTGTTTTGCTGTAAGCAAATGTAATTACATCAGTGAGTGTATCATGTTGGAGATATTTCATATTTAATTCGTGAAGATATGTATCACTGCAGTAGATAAAATTGAGGGTAACAAATGCAGAATTTTCTTCTGAAAAAACAGATTTGATCCAGTGACTGATCAGCTGGGGATGTTCCAGTTTGAAGGTTGAGTCCTCGTTGTAGTAATGAATACCTTCGTCACTCATATATTAAATTGGATTTCTACCGTACTGCCATTATCATGATATAAGACCTGATCGGATAACTGTCTCATTAAGAAAACACCACGACCGCCAAGTTGGAGAATATTTTCTGGAGCAGTAGGATCGGGAAGCTGACCAAAATTAAATCCAGTTCCTTCGTCAGAAATGATAAAGCCTAGTTTATTTTTATATTTTTTGATAGAAACGCAGACTTTTTTTGACTCATCCTTTCCGTTACCATGCAGAATGGCGTTGGTAACGGCCTCTGTCAGGCTGATTAAAATATTGCCATACATATCTGCGCTGAGCTGATACTGACGAAAGACAGTTTCCACGTATGGTTCTACGCGGGCAATATTCTTCGGGTGAGAGAGGAGGGTTAGCACATCAATTGTTTTTCTCTGGTCCAGATAATAGACTTTCATAAAACTAAGGGGTAATGGTTATAGCTAGTTTTACGAGGTTTTTAGTCTGTTTGTTGGACTAAAATGCTACTATTTTATTGATTTTTCAAGGATTTAAAGTATTCTTCTACTAAAAACTTATAATATGGCTTCAATTCTGGTGAAACTGCCTTATATGCATCGATCTCAGCTTCGCGTTTTTTGATGTATTCTTCCAGAGAAGGAGGCATCTTTCTTTCTTTTTCAGCAGTTCTTTCCGCTTTCCGCTTATTATCGAATTCTCGTTCTCTTTCCGCTTTTTCGGCTTCTAGTAGTCGAGACATAATTTCTTGTTGTCTTTCCAGCATCTCATTGGTCAGGCGCTTGTTGACTAGATCCGTTTCTGTTTTATTCATCTGATCCACAATTTCCTGCATTTGCTTATCGCCCTGTCCTTTTTCCTGCATAGCACGTTGTTTTTCCTGTAAAGCTTTACGGAGTGCCTTTTGTTTTTTGGCCATTTGGGCAAATTCCTTACTAGAACCGCCTTTACCACGTTCCATGGCATCCTTCATTTGCTTGAGCTGGTCTCCAATTCCTTTTTGGCCTTCAGACATTTTATCTTTGGGTTCCCCCCCCTTTTTTCCTTTGCCTTTCTTCCCTTTGCCTTTTCCACCAGGATTGTCACACATCTGGTCGCCCGCCATCATACTGGCCATTTGCTGTTGCATCTGGTTCATTACTTCACTGAGCATTAATGCTAAGTCGTTTACATTTTTCATGGTACGTTGCTGGTGTTCGCTGGCTTCGGTTTTCTTTCTTTCTTCGAGATCTTTTAGAGACGTTTTCATATTGGATTTAATATCCGTTACTTTTTCGGTAACGTAAGATTCGATCTGGTGTACGCGCTTGCTAAGTGCCTGCAAGGAATCTTCTACTAACTTGAAATCATCTTTGATTTTGTATTGGTCCTGGACCAGCTCTACATAGCGAGGCGTATTGATACTGGTTTTGCCAATGGTCGCAATTAAGTCTTCTTGCTCAAAAGAAATACCGATCAGGTTTTCAAGTAGTTGGCGCAAAGCTTCCATATCTTCTTCCATTTGTTCCATCTGACCACTTTCCATTTGCATTTGCATGGACTCAGCCATATCCTTCATTTTTTGAGCGGCTTTTTTCTGTTTGTCGGAAGCTTCTTTGTTTTGCATTTCTTTCATATCATCAGAACTCTCCTTCATATCTTTCATGATATCTTCCATCTCTTCTTGTGGCTTACCAAGATCCTGTGGATTTTCCAGCTCTTCATTTTTTTCTTCTGTTTTGGCAACATCTTCCTTAAGTTCTTCAAATTTTTCGTTTAGCTCTTCCTGCTTTTTTTCTAATTCTTCCTGTTTCGTTTCGTCCGTATTCTTTTCTGTTTCTTCGGCGAGTTCTTCCTGTTCTTTAGCGAGTTCTTCCAGTTTTTCCATGGCTTGTTCCATTTCCAGTTCGACTTCCAGTTGTTTAAACATTTCTAAAGCACGATCCATTTCCTTTTCCATCTCCTCGTCGTCCATTTCCATTTCTTCCATCATGTCCAATGTTTCTTCCTTTTCCAGTTCCTCCATTAGGGCCTGAATTTTTTCCATCAATTCTTTCATTTCTGGACTCATCAATTCCTCAAACATCTCCTGAATTTTTTCCTGCTTTTCCAGCAACTCTTCATCGGGCTTGGTAAACTCTTCCTGATTTTTCATATTCTCTTCCATCATCTCCTGTGCCTTTTCCAGCTTCTGGTCCAGTTCCTCTTTTCGTTCCAACAGTTTTTCTAATTCTTTTTTCGTCTGCCAGTCCATATCTTTTTTCTGCAACATTTTCTCACGCAGCTTTTTCATATCCTCTTTGATCGCCTTATTTTCCTTAATTGCTTCTTTTAGTTCTTTTTTAATTTCATCACTATTTTCTTCGGCCATATCTTTAAACTCTTCCACACTTGGCTTCTTGTAGTTCATTAATTTGGTCTTTGCGGATTTACTGCCATTGACGGCATCATTATCCCTAACTTCAAAATAGTAAGTGAGTTCGTCACCTGGTTCCAAGATCATTTCTGCCAGATCCCACGTGTAATCGTAGGGCGTTTGCTTTCCTTCGGATCGATCTACGGGAACACTATTTAAAGCACCTTTTGCTGCACCGCCGTTACTGATGGAATAGTTAAAGGTTAGACTACGGATGCCATAATCATCAGACGCATCCCCTACAAAGAAAAGTAATTTACTATCCGTACTATCGGCAAATTGTTCTACCTTAATAGTTGGATG
>Ga0209187_1001122_pt1 | contig 34504 bp, 30 predicted proteins | sample BantaG_FD_187430 | JGI IMG/M metagenome (GOLD analysis project Ga0209187, IMG submission 187430) | Marine algal microbial communities from Bantry Bay, Ireland - BantryBay_4 metaG (SPAdes) (version 2) | ecosystem: Host-associated > Algae > Red algae > Unclassified | place: Bantry Bay, Ireland...
GTGTTGAAAAACAAATCTTAAATCGAATCTCTTTGGGAATAACCTCTGCCAGAAAAATAGATGGTTTTGATATTTGGGGGTGTTTTCTGTCAGACACTACGTATATATGGGTGGTTATGGTGAATAAATGAGGCCAAAAAAAATACTTAGCCGAAAAAGGGAATACGCTCGATAACAAGGTATGATCAGAGAATAATAATTTTTGATATACTAACACTCCCGACTCTTCCGTAGATACAATTCATGAATTGTATCTACGGAAGACCCAACTCAATAACTCAATAACTCAAAATGAATATCCTTTCCAAAACTTTCTTCAAAACTTCCCTGGTCCTTCGTCGACTAGGCCAACGACTATCGGAAGATAAGGAATGGATTGCGACACTTAAAAAATGGAAAAAACTGGACCGCGAGAAATCCTACCGGACCAACTATCCTGATCTAAACGAACAGTCCATAGTGTTTGATTTGGGCGGTTATCGGGGACAATGGGCCAGTGATATTTACGCACAGTACCTCGCAAAGGTTTATGTGTTTGAACCACACCCAGTTTACGCAAAAAATATAAAAAAGCGTTTTCATAAAAATAAAAATGTGCAAGCTTTTGATTATGGTCTGGGAGCAAAAGACGAGCAAATGATGTTGAGTACCGACGAAGAATCCAGTTCTGTTTTTGCCAAAGGAAAAAATCAAGTGGCAATCCAGATTAAAACCGCCGCTACTTTTATCCAGGAACACCAGATTGATAAAATTGATTTGATGAAAATCAATATCGAAGGAGGCGAATATCAGTTACTGGATCACCTGATAACTACTGGTTTAATTACCAAAATAAAAGACATTCAAATTCAATTTCATCACTTTGTCCCCAACGCCGAATCGCTCATGGCCGATCTCCACAAGCGACTCGCTGAAACCCATGAGACCACTTATTTCTATAAATTTTTCTGGGAAAACTGGACCTTAAAAAAGTAGACGTAACAAACTAAATAATTTCCACGAAGACACAAAGTTTTTATTTACTTCTAATTTTTTTTAAACTTTATGAAATAACCTATAATATTCTATATTTACGCTTAAGCGCCTCAACAATTCAACAAAAAAATGAGTCCCGTAAAAAAATCCACCGACATCTGCTACGTCATCTCGCACGGCTTCGCCGCTCGGATGATCCTGCAAACTGGACTCGTGGAGCGGTTGGCTGCCGCTGGTAAATCCGTTGCGATCATAACCCCCGATGCGGCGGACGACAACCTTACGGCGCTCAAGGAAAACCCATTAATTAGCGTTTATAATTCCGATATCAAGCTCACCATTTGGGATGATGACTACGGGGTCAAACGTCGGTATTATTTAGAAGACATTCGGAGCAATCCGGTCTTTTGGGAAAAGCATATTTATAGTATTTTGTACACCAAGTCCAAACATCCCTGGAAGCGGATACGACCATTTATTTACTATCCGATCTATAAGATGATTCCGTATTTTCCAAGTATTCGTCAACGATTTCGGGATACCGAAGGTAGTTATTTAAAAGATGCTAAAGCGACCAAATTGCTGCGTGAAATTAATCCAAAATTAGTGGTATCTACGTATCCGATTAACTATCTGGAAGCAAAATTTTTGTATGCTGCCAAAGAAGCCAAGATCGGTACGCTGATCCATTTATTAAGTTGGGACAACATTACAAGTAAAGGGATTTTTCCGGTTATTCCGGATCGGTTTATTGCCTGGGGCCCCGTAATGTACGAAGAGCTCAAAGAATATTATGCCGTAAAAGACGAGCAAGTTCACTTATGTGGAGTACCACATTTTGACCAGCATATCCAGTTAAAGAAAACGACGGGGTATCGAGCAGTACTAACCGATCTGTCTTTAAATGCCAAGGCACCTTATCTTTTTTTAGCGATGAGTGCCCCTCGATTTGCTCCCCACGAAATAGATATTGTCGAATGGCTGGCCAGGTCAATTGAGGAAAATGTTTTCGGTGAAAAAATGCAATTGATATTAAGACCTCATCCACAAAACGTGCAAGGGTCTCTGGGAGATAACCGTTGGCTCAAAAGATTAGATAAATTAGTTAGTAAGAGAGTAGCGGTAGATTATCCACAACTGGTTAACAGTAACGTACGCTGGAGTATGCAAAAAGAAGATATGGTACGATTGTCAAATTTGCTGGTTGGGTGTAGTGTTTGTCTGAATTCTGGATCTACCGTATCAATTGATGCGCTGATGATGGATAAGCCGGTGATCATTACCTCCTTTGATGGAGACAAAAAATTATATTACTGGAAATCTGCGCGACGATTAGTTGATTATATACATTTGAAAAAATTTACAGAAATGGGTGGTGCAAAGGTGGTGCGAAGTTATGCAGAGATGCAAAGAGAAATATTGAGGTACCTGCAAACCCCGAACTATGATTTGGAGCAGCGGCGTTTTGCATTACAGAGAGAATGCTATTTAAATGACGGGGAATCAACTACGCGAGTAGTTGCGGCGATGGAGCAAATTTTATCAAATAGCTCAACGCATCATGAATAATTCTCCGCACATAAAAATAGATTTGGATCGGGTACTTTATGTACTATTTTGTCTGTATGCTTTTTCCGTATCTTTCGAATTGGTATTAGAGAAGCTGTTATTTATTGATACTGTATTTAAACCATTCAGAGTACTATCTTTAATAATTATTGGGACTTATTTTGTTCGTACGTTTCGCAGTGGGGTTACGCTATATGCTGGAGAAAGAGAAGATGTTTTTTTGTATTTGGTCTTTGTTTATGGCATTATGGTTAGCTGTGTTCAAGTGGTTATAAATGTATTTAGTATCAGTTTATTTTACAGTGATTTACTTTTAACGGGCCTACATGTTTTTACTTTTTTTATCTATAAATCACTTTTTTTTACGAAAGCCCAGACAAGTAAGATTCTCCTGTCCTTTGTAACTGGCGTAGTGATCAATGGAGGATATATTTTATATGCTATTTTTTTCTTGAAGAATCAAACTAGTCGCCAGTCAGGTTTTATTGATAATCCCAATTATGCGGCGCTGGGATTGGTAGCGGTAATGGCCTATTTATTATTACGTTCAAATTTTGGTTTAAAGTTTTGGCAAAAATTTTTCAACATTGCTTTCCTTCTTTTTACGCTTTATATTTTTATTATTACCGGAAGTCGAGCAGGGTTAGCCATGTTTTTATTGATCTTGTTACTACTGTTTGCTTTTTCTTCGCTAAGACGAAAATTTGTCTTGTTGATCGTCGGTGCAGTGATTACTTTTCAGCTATTTTCGATGCAATCAGAACGCGTTGTTCTAGGAGTTTCAATGGCCTTGGTCAATCGGGTAAATAAAAAAATGGGGGAAGAAAAAGAAGATGTACGATTTGTCATTTGGCGAGGATTATTTAGAATGTTAGAAGAGCGTGGGTATTGGGGTTTGGGTATTGGACAGTTTAAAGCAAACTTTAAACAATATTATGTAAACGAATCTAACCCACTCATTACCGAGATTGTGAACCGAGGTTATTACCTTTCTCCACATAATGATTATCTGGCCATCCTGGCAGATTATGGACTGCCTAGTTTATTGTTTTATCTAACTTTCTTATTTGTTAGTTTTAGAAAAGTATTCAGAAAAATTTTGTATCCAACCGAAGATGTGGAGGGAAATTTTTTGGCACAATATGCATTCATGATTTTTTGCTGTTTAATCGTTTATGGAATGTCCGCAGAAAATTTTCAACACCAGTTGTATTGGTTTTTATTAATGTTTTCAACTAAGGATCAATAAAATAATCAACTCAAACCTTTATAACTTATTTTTTAATCGATCCTAAGAATAAGTAATTTTATTTTGAATAAAACAATTTTTTTAAGTAAGAATATTGAAGTGTTAGTAGTATCTTTTGGTGGAGTAGGAACTACCTTTTTGATGGATGCGATTACTCCATTTCGAATTACCAATCGGTCGGATAATGGAGATGGCTACAAGCATCTACCCATTCCACCGCTTTCTTCTGCAGAAAATCTAAAGACCATTTATATTTTCGGAGATCCAGTGTTAGCAACGGTTTCTTTATTTCGAAGAGGCTATCATCATACGCAGTCTCATGCCAATGCCAAGTTTCAGAATTTCGATTATCTGATACCCGAAAATAAATCATTAGATGCTTACGCAGCCGAAAAAAGAGATGGGTTATATTTAGCCTCGCATCTCAAAAGCTGGTTGGCAGGTTCTAGTCAATATCCAGTTTTATTTTTAAAATATGATGCTATTTATGATTCGCTAGACGTTATTCAATCTTTCTTGGATCTTCCAGATTCTTTCGTTGCCCAGTTTCAGAAAAAGAAAAACCGAAAATCAAAGCTAAGCGATTTGTCCCCTAATACGGTACAGGGGCTAAGCGAAATGTACGGTGAACTACAAAAAGAAATTGATCAGTATCCCGGTAGTTTTATTCTTGAAAAAAATAAAAAACAAAAAAAGTATTATCAACAAAAAAATTATCGTAATGCTTTTAAAGAAGCCTTCTTTAAAAAATATCCGTTGTTACGAAAGGTAAAAAATAAATTAACCAAATTATGATTATCACCCGGTTAAAAGGAGGGATGGGCAACCAGATGTTTCAGTACGCGATGGCCCTCAGCGTTGCCCACAAACTGGACGTAGAACTAAAAATAGACCTCTGTTCGCTCCTGGATCGTAGCAAAGGAGATTTTGTCTATCGAAATTATGACCTCTCTATTTTTGCGGTGCCACCCAATTTTGTGCATTCGGAATCCTTACTGCAGCATTTAAGTAAATTAAAATCTTCCAGCGTCACTAAATTTTTTCGCAATCGCGTCAATCGTGGTCGCAAGCACATCAAAGAAACAGCCTTTCAGTATGATCAAAAATATCAAAAAGAAGCAGTTGACAAAACTATCTTTGAAGGCTGGTTTCAAAGCCACCGTTATTTTTCGGAGATTACTCCACTAATTAAACAACGGTTTACGTTTAAAAACTCCATCTTACCAGAATCTCAGGAGTTATTACAGAAAATTCAAAATACCAACGCAGTCTGTCTTAATGTTCGTCGCACCGATTTTCTAAAAGTAGATACCCTTAATACGACCAATTTAAACTATTTTCTCAAAGCTGCCAAACTAATCGCCGAGCGTACCGAAAACCCCGAATTTTTTATCTTCTCCGACGATATAGAATGGTGTCGCGAAAACATTCGACTCGACCATCCCCTCACGGTGGTAGGCCACGAACACAAAGGAGAAAAATTTGGCAATTATATGCAACTCATGATCGCCTGTCGTCATTTTATCATCCCTAATAGCTCCTTTGCCTGGTGGGCCGTCTGGCTCAACGACCACACAGAAAAAATAGTAGTCGCCCCAAAAAACTGGTTTACCGATCCAGCCATTGACACCAGCGATCTGGTCATGGATAGCTGGCTAAGAATTTAAATAAATCAATCCAAACACCCCGATTTATACGTAAATGGTTGTAACAACAACCTTCTATTTTCACAATTCCTGCTATTTCTATGAAAAAGCTTTTAGTTACGGGTTCATCGGGCCTGATCGGTTCTGAAGTTGTTCGGTATTTTAACCACCTGGGATGGAAAATTATCGGTGTGGACAACAATATGCGGGCGGACTTTTTTGGACCCAGAGGAGATACCCGCTGGGTGCAGGCGTGTCTCGAAGAAGAATGCACTCATTTTGAACATTTTGAATTAGACATCCGCAATCGTACCGAAGTACTGACCATGATTGAAAGAGTTCGTCCTGACTATATTTGTCATACCGCCGCTCAACCCAGCCACGATTTGGCCGCCAGTCGCCCCTTTGATGATTTTGATGTTAATGCCGTTGGGACCCTCAATTTGTTGGAAGCTGCCCGCCGCTATTGTCTCGAATCTCCTTTCGTTCACATGAGTACCAACAAAGTATACGGTGATGGCCCTAATTTTTTGGAACTGACCGAAAAAGAAACTCGCTACGATTTTGCGGACAGAAAATACTATAACGGTATCCAGGAAAATTTTTCTATCGATCAATGTAAACACTCGCTCTTCGGTGCCTCCAAAGTTGCCGGAGATATCATGGTACAGGAATACGGAAAATACTTTAACATGCCCACCTGTGCCCTCCGTGGTGGCTGTCTGACCGGACCAAACCACTCGGGGGTAGAGCTACACGGTTTTTTGAGTTATCTAATCAAGGTTAATCTAGAAGAACGGGAATACACTGTTTTTGGATATAAAGGGAAGCAAGTTCGAGACAATATTCATTCTTATGATGTCGCTCGTTTTATTCATGCTTTTTTTGAAAATCCAAGAGTGGGCGAAGTCTATAATATTGGCGGTGGACGGGATAATTCTACTTCTATTCTCGAAGCGTTTCATCGGATTGAAAATATCAGTGGTAAAAAAATGCGCTATACCTATAGTGATAAAAATAGAATCGGTGATCATATTTGCTATATTTCCAATTTGGATAAAATGAAAGTTCATTATCCAGGATGGGATATTACCAAAAGCCTACAGGATGTTTTTGAAGAGATCACAGAAAGCTGGGAAAAAAGACTGGTCTTATGAAAATACTACTCGTAAGCTGGAGTACTTTGCCCAATAAGGGAGGGTCTAGTATCATCGTGGAAAATCTGGCGAAAAACTTTAAAAAAGACGAACTGGTTGTTTTAGGTAGTAAAACCTTTTTTCAGGATACGGATATGGACCGACCCGTCGATGGACCTGTTTTTGAATACTTCGTTAGTGAAATGTATCTCATGGGACGGGGTTATAAATATTTTAACTGGTTTAGAAAATGGCGGTTTCGACCTTTGATTAACCGGATAAAATCGATCTTTAAAAAACAAAAAATTGAGTACGTCATCGGCGTATACCCGAATCCTTTTTATTGCCACGCAGCTTGTATCGCCGCCCGTGAATCAGGGATTCCATTTAGTTCTTATTTTCATAATACGTACACCGATAATATTGCCATAACGGATCCAAAAGCAACGACTATTCAGCAAGAAATCTTCGATCAGTCGGAATATATTTTTGTGATGAGCGATGGAATGAAACGGTTTTATGAACAAAAATACCAGCTGGATAAATTTCGATCGTTAATTCACACGTTTAATAAATATCCGGAAATTTCCCCATTTAAAGGAATCATCAATGCGCAATCTCCGTACTGTAAATTGGTCGCTATTGGTAACTTTAATGAGTCCAATATGGATGCGACCCTGCGTTTTGCGGCGGCGATTCATCAACATAAAAAATATAAACTAAGCCTCTTTACGCACGTTCCAAAAATTTTATTAAAAAAACGAGGAATGGATTTGACCAACGTCGAACACGAGGGTTTTGTCGATCCTGATCAGGTACACGAGGTGTTACAGCATTATGATATCTGTGTATTGACGCACGGATTTACCGGTGGTTACGGTGTTATTGAATACAAAACTATTTTTCCAACCCGGATGATTCCGCTTTTGCTTTCGGGAAAACCTATCATTGCACACTCTCCGGATGGCTCTTTTTTAAATGCTTTTATTAAAGAAAATAAATGCGCATTACTGGTTGATCAGCCCTCCAAGGATGCTATTCTGAATGCCCTGGATCAATTGAGTAATAATTCGGAACTACAGAAAGGTTTAGTGGAGGCAAGTAAAAAAACAGCGGAAAAATTCTACGGCCCGGAGGTGGTAAAAAGATGGAAGGCTACTCTGGCAAGAAATCAAAATAATTACGATGAGGTTAACGTATAAAGGCGGATGGTACAAAATGGGATCAGTACTCCGTTATCTACTGGTCCGTATTCGTTATCCGCGCAGCTTCCGTTGTTCCCAGTTATCTATGATCGGAACAGGTTGTGGTATTCATATTTTTCAGGGAGGTAGCCTTACTTGTGCAGGGAGAATTATTGTCGATGATCAAGTCATGCTTTATACAAAAGGAAAATTACATTTTGGTAAAGAATTTGGAATTAATAAATTTAGCAGAATCGTTGCGCACGAAAAAATTGAAATAGGAGACTACGTTACCATTGGACAGATGGTAAGTATTCTGGATCACGATCATCACTACAAAATGGAAGGAGGGCAGTTAAAACTCGATGGGTACGTAACTGCGCCCATAAAAATTGGAAATAATATCTGGATCGGCGATAAGTGTACCATCCTCAAAGGCGTGACGATCGGAGATAATGTAGTCATCGGCGCCAATACCCTGGTCCACAAAAACGTACCTTCCGGTGTCGTCATCGGCGGTGTACCTTTCAAAATTTTAAAAAATATCTAACCCATATGTGTGGTATCTGTGGCATTATTGACTGGAAAACTACGCTCTCCGATTCGGATCGACAGGGAACTGTCCATGCCATGAATGCTGCACTTACCCACCGCGGTCCGGATGACGCCGGAAGCCTTTCTCACGGTATCGGAAGTCTGGCAATGCGTCGTCTGTCGATCATTGATCGGCAGGGCGGACACCAGCCCATCTATAATGAAACCGAAGATATCGTAGTTGTTTTTAACGGAGAAATTTATAATTATCCGGAACTTAAAAATATGTTGTTAGAAAAAGGACATCAGTTTCGTACCAACGCGGATACCGAAGTACTGGTGCACTTATACGAATCTTTTGGAACCAACATGCTGGATATGATTCTTGGGATGTTTAGTTTTTGTATTTATGATCAGAAAAAACAGACCTACTTTCTGGCGAGAGATGCTTTTGGCGAAAAACCATTATACTACTATTGGGATGGCGAGACGTTTTCTTTTTCCAGTGAAATAAAATCATTATTGGAAAATAAAAATATTCCGCGGAAGCTCAATCACGAGGCACTTCCTTATTATTTTAAAACCTCTTTGGTACCCGAACCGCTTACCTTGCTGGATCAGGTAAAGAGTGTACCGTCAGGTCATTTTGTTTTTTTATCCAAAAATAACTTTGAATTAACGCCTTATTTTAAAGCGGACTATGAGGTCGATGAAAGTCTCGACGAATCGGAGGCCATCGAACTGGTGCGTCCATTTTTGGTTAATGCGGTCAAACGACAAATGATCAGTGACGTTCCCATTGGTGCGTTCCTTTCTGGTGGGATAGATTCCAGTACAATTGTCGCTTTACTGGCTCGGAGCAGTGACAAAAAAATAAATACCTTTAATGTCCGTTTTGAAAATCAGGCGTACGATGAAAGTGCCATTGCTCGTAAAGTAGCCGAATACTGTGGTACCGAACACCACGAAATCTTTGTGCCCAATGTTGACTTTGAAGAATCTATTTTTTGGAAAATTATTGATCACGTAGGATTGCCTTTCCGGGATAGCTCGGCGATTCCGTCCTATTTGATCAGTCAGGAAATTGCCAAGCATGTCAAGGTGGCCTTATCAGGTGACGGTGGAGATGAACTTTTTGGCGGATATGATTTATTTCAGTGGTATCAGAAAATTGTGGACCTGAAAAAGATCGTTCGGCCCGTACGCTCTGCACTCAACGGCGGATTAGGAATGGCTCAACAAATGCCAGGATTAAATAACTCCTCTTTGTTGCGAAAATTAAAAAGAGGGGTTCGTACGTCTTTATTATCCGAAGCCGATATTTCTATTGCCTTGAATGAATTATACAAAGATGATCAGATAGACCGGATGTTGCGGGATCATTTGGGAGCAGTAGATCAGCAATATTTATTGTTAAAAGAGGGTGACGAAGATTTTGCTTCCTGGTCGCCGCTACGAAAAATAATGTATTATCGCCTCATCCATACCTTACCTTCCAATATGCTGATCAAAGTAGATCGGATGAGTATGGCCAATTCGCTGGAAGTCCGTTGCCCTTTTTTGGATCGGGATTTATTTGCTATTTCTGCCAAGCTACCGGATAATTTGTTAGTGCGACAAGGCAAAGGGAAATATCTATTACGGAAAATAATGCGGGAGGCTTTGCCACCCGAAGTATTTGATCATCCCAAAATGGGATTTAGTATTCCATTATACCAATATCAAAACGAGGCATTCAAAAAATTAGCGCAGCGTCTTTTATTTGATGAAAATCCGTGGCCAGAACTCATCCCGGTAGATCAGCTAAAAGAAATTTACCACCGAGGAATTTATACTCAAAAAGATGATGCGAATTATACCGTTTTTCAGACGGCTCACCAATTGTGGATGCTGATGCAGTTATTTGGTTGGGGAAAACGGTTTAACGTACAAAATTAAGGGATCATCGAAAAGAAGATAAAAATAATATTGATTGGTCCGGTAACCAACGTGGAGGCTGGACTTATTGGAGGGGCAACGATTTCTTTTGGACATCTAACTGATTACCTGAAAGATACGGGAGAAGATTTTAAATTAATTAACACCCAGCGGATTCCCACCGGACCGGGAAGATTATTAAATCCCTTCTATATTATTTTAAAAGTGCTAACCTGCATTTTTTGGGCAGATGTTATTTTTCTAAATTCTAGCCGGGGAGGAACTAAATATCTGGTGCCTATATTATATTTGTTAGCTAAAATATTTAACTTAAAATTCGTCTTTCGTCCTTTTGGTGGCGACATTAAAGATTATACGGCAAAATATAATCGTTGGCAGAAATGGCTCTTTAAAAATACGGCCTTAAAGGCGGATATCTTTTTTTTACAGACCAAAGAGTTGATGGCATATTACGCCGATTCAAATGCCAATACGATCCAGTTTTCTACTTCTCGTCGTAAACCGATTGAAAATGTATTACGGGGAGATCGGCCTTATCATCGGCGATTTGTTTATCTTGGATTTATCAATAAAGCCAAAGGAATAGACCATTTACTGGCGGCGGCAAAAGAATTGGGGAAGGATTACGATGTACATATTTACGGCCCGATCAAAGATAAGGGATACGAGGCTATTTTTAAAGCGCATCCGAAAATTTATCAGGGACCATTATATAGAAATAGAGTATTATCTACTTTGCGGTTTTACGATGTGTTGGTATTGCCTACTCATTATCGGGGCGAAGGATATCCAGGAGTAATCATTGAGGCCTATAGTCTTGGACTACCCGTAATCTCGACCCGCTGGAAAGCTATTCCGGAAATTCTAAAAGATGGGGAAACAGGTTTATTAATCGATCCAAAATCAACCGATCAACTGGTGGCAGCAATGAAATATTTTAATAAAAATAATTATCTTGAATATAGCGAAAATGCAATGGACTATTTTGATCATAATTTTGAGGTAAATCAAGTAACCAAGCAGGCGATTACCGCAATTAAAAATCTCCTAAAAAAGTAAGAATGAACACTTTTTTTATCGTCGGAGTGCAGCGTTCGGGAACTACTTTACTCTCTAAAATGATGAGTCAGCATCCGGAAATATTGATGGAGACCAAGTCCGTAGGTTTTAGAATGATTACTGGTTTTAGTAATTTATATGATCTATTACCTTTAAACTTACAACACGATAAAAACGAATTTCTGGCCTGGTTAATTAAAAATGACAGCGATGGAAGGTTGGCGGAAATAATTGATTATCAAAATATTAAAGATTATGATTCCGTTCGAAACTTAATTCAGGGATCGCTTGAAAAAAGGCTGACTATTGCCGGAAAAACTGTTTGGGGGGACAAGTCTCCCAACTTGCAACATTATCTGGATGATCTTTTATTGTTATTACCGGAGGTGAAAATTTTACAAATAATACGGGACGGACGAGCCAACGCATACAGTATGTCTACGCGATCTTACCAGCATCTGTCATTAAGTGCTCAAAAGTGGGTAGATGGTAATATTTTCGGTATCGTCAATCAGGAAATTCTGGGAAGAAAACAATATAAAATGATTCGGTACGAAGATTTGTTAGAGGATCCGGAAAAAGTTGGTAGAGCCGTTTGTCAATTCTTAAATATCCCTTTTGCTACCCAAATGCTTCAGCTCTCTGGTCCGCAACTGGATCAGCCAGAAAGTTACGTGAAAAACTTTTTTGATAAGTCTAAAATTGATAAATGGAAAGAACAATTAAATTCAGAACAAATTAAACAAATAGAGGAAATCCAGGGTCCGTTATTGAAAAAAATGGGATACAAATTATCAACATCTACCAATGACCTGAGCTTTCGACCGATCTCTCTCTTTCAAAAAATACGGTATAATCAACAAGACAATATCAAACAGCTTTTTCGTAGAAAACGGATCGGAATGAAAGATTTTCAAATGGTAGAATTAAATATTCCTCTTAAAGTTAGAGTCAAAACTTTTTTTAGAATTTTGGTTAAGGATATTTTTTCCCTCGCTATTTTTAAAAAATATTTTAGCCGTATTTTTTATAAAGAAAAATTTTACCAAAAAGAGGAAAAGTATGAATCTGATTAAAGTCCACCGAGTAAGTCATAAATTATATAAAATGAAAATTCCGGTACTACCTCGGCTTTTTCGGTTTATTATTTTTTTACTGTATAACAGTGATATTCCAAGTAGTGTGTCCATTGGAAAAGGAACTTTGTTTGGACATAGTGGCATTGGGGTCGTCGTTCATCAGGATGCCGTAATTGGCAATAATTGTGTGATCGGTCAAGGAATTACCATCGGTGGTCGCTCCCGAAATCCACAAGTTCCCGTCATCGGCAACAAAGTGTACATTGCTGCGGGAGCCAGGGTATTGGGACCCATAAAAATTGGCAACAACGTAATTATTGCACCCAACGCCGTAGTAATTAAAGACGTAGCGGATAATTGCATCGTCGGAGGGATTCCTGCTAAAATTTTAAAAGAAGGGATAAAGTATGAAGATCATATTTAGTCAATAAGACAATCCGTTAGGGACTATTTTTACGTATATACTGATAGAATTCAATACGCAATGAAAGTACTAAATATCGTCGGAGCTCGTCCTAATTTTATGAAAGTTGCCCCTTTACATCGGGCCTTTTTGCAGCATCCACACGTTACCTCAAAAGTAATTCACACCGGACAGCACTATGACGAGCGGATGAGTACCATATTTTTTGACCAACTGGAACTACCCAAGCCCGATTATTACCTCGGCGTTGGAAGTGGCTCGCACGCCGTCATTACCGCAAAGGTTATGATGGAATTTGAAAAAATCGTTGAACAGGAAAAACCGGATTTGGTACTGGTGGTCGGTGATGTCAATTCTACCCTGGCTTGTGCGTTGGTGACCAAAAAGTTGAATATCAAACTTGCGCACGTAGAGGCGGGCTTACGCAGTGGTGACCGCGAGATGCCGGAGGAGTTAAATCGGATTATGACGGATGGTATATCCGATTATTTGTTTGTGACGGAACAGAGCGGAATGATCAATCTGGCGAAAGAAAATGTGCCGGATGAAAAGGTCTTTTTTGTCGGTAACGTCATGATCGACTCGTTGTGTTCTTATCAGGAAAAAGCAATAAAAATTGCGTTGCTGGAAAAACTAAATCTGACGAAAAAAGAATACGTACTGATGACCATGCATCGTCCCGCCAACGTCGATCAGGAGCATAAGATTCGTACCGTGGTAGAGATGGTGGAAAGGGTCTGTAAACGAATACCGGTAGTGCTTCCGTTGCATCCGCGGACTGCCAAACACTTACAAAAATTTTCTTTGGATAAACGATTTCGTAGTATTCGCAACCTTATGATTCTGGAACCACAGGGTTATCTGGAGTTTTTAAATCTGATGACCAACGCTGCCTTGATCGTTACTGACTCGGGGGGAATACAAGAAGAATCTACTTTTTTGCGAGTACCTTGTTTAACGCTGCGCAACACTACGGAAAGGCCGATTACTGTCACGCTGGGAACCAATGTTTTGATTCCCGAATTAGACGTAGATACCATTATGGCCACGGTTGACAAGACGCTGCGGGAAAAAAAATCCGATACGGTTATTCCTCCACTTTGGGATGGAAAAGCGGCACCTCGTATCGTACAACATTTGCTAACTGAATTCGAAACTCTTTCTGCAAAAAACAATCAGTCTAAACCAACGGTAAATGTTTAGTTTATGGAGTCGGTATTACCATACGCTGAAGTTTTTAAAATGGACGCAAATCAAATACCGTTTATTGTACAGTTTACGGTCGGGTATTAAAATACCTGATTCAAACGGAAATTTTCTTCCCGGACAACGGGACCTTCGCCTGGCAGATTCGATTCCCGCTTATACTTTCTGGCTGGGTGCCTACCGATTTAAATTTTTAAATATTGAGCATAATTTTACAAATGGTATTGACTGGAACTACGCAACCTACGGAAAATTATGGACTTATAATTTAACCTATTTTGAATTTTTGGGCCAATCCGGTTTATCGAAAGAAAATGGACTGAAACTGATCCATGATTTTATCGCCCAACAATCTACCATAAAGGACGGACTAGAACCTTTTCCAATTTCTTTACGAATTATTTTTTGGATTAAATTTTTGGTAAAACATAAAATTCAGGATTCAAAAATTGACCAGTCACTGTATGGTCAATTACAGATGCTTTACAAAAATCCAGAGTATCATCTACTCGGAAACCATTTGTTAGAAAATAGTTTTGCCCTCCTGTTTGGTGGTCTATATTTTGCGGATGAAAAGGTCTTGAAATTAGGTAGCACAATTATGGTAATGCAATTGAAGGAACAAATACTATCGGATGGTGGTCATTTTGAACGGAGTCCGATGTATCATCAACTAATGTTATATCGAATCCTGGATTGTATAAATTTATTAAAAAATAATCCGGAAAATTCCCCGCTGGATTTTATAAAACTGTTAACCCAAAAAGCGGAGTTAATGCTGGGCTGGATGACCCAAATTACTTTTAATAACGGAGATATGCCGATGGTCAATGATAGTACGAATGAGGTGGCGCCAACGGCAACAGTGCTAAAAAACTACGCCACTCAATTAGGGATTATTCCTAAAACAAAACCATTAACGACTTCCGGCTACCGAAAAATAAAAATGCCCCGGTATGAACTGCTCGTGGATGTAGGAAATATTGGTCCTGATTATATTCCCGGACATGCGCACAGTGATACGTTTAACTTTATCCTTTATCAGAATGATCAACCACTACTGGTCGATACGGGGATTTCTACTTACGAAAAAAATGAACGTAGAAAGAACGAACGATCTACTGCTGCACATAATACCTTGATGGTTAGCAATTTAGAGCAATCGGAAGTTTGGGGCGGATTTCGCGTAGCGCGTCGGGCGAAGATCATTCAATTGGAAGAATCGGATGGACAAATCACTGCGACCCACGATGGCTACCGACGGATCGATTGCGAGCACCGCCGAACTTTTAAATATACCAAACAGTATTTGGAGATAAAAGACACCCTGATGGGCAAACACGGAGGGACCGCTTTTTTACATTTTCATCCTACAGTTTTTCCACAATTAGAAGACCAGAGAATTACGGGAAAATTTGGTACGATCCATTTTGAAAACGCGGATGAAATTCGACTTTCGCCTTATTTACTGGCCACTGGTTTTAATCAAACTAGGGAAGCCCTTCGGGCGATCGTTAGTTTTAAAGAGCATCTTTACACGATAATTAAATTGACATGAAAATATTATTTTTAACCGATAATTTTCCACCCGAGAGTAATGCTCCGGCGTCCCGTACTTACGAACATTGCGTGGAGTGGGTGGCGAAGGGCGCGGAAGTAACGGTGATTACCTGTACTCCAAATTACCCAAAGGGACAAATATTTCCGGGATATAAGAACAAGCTTTGGCAATCCGAAATGATGGACGGTATTCGGGTCATCCGGGTGTGGACCTATATCTCGCCCAACCGGGGAATGTTCCGTAGAATTTTGGACTATATCAGTTTTTGTATTATGGGTTTTATCGCGAGTCTTTTTGTCAAGACCGATGTAATCGTGGCGACTTCTCCTCAGTTATTTACGGCGGTGGGAGGATACTTGGCTTCCTTCTTTAAGCGCCGTCCCTGGATATTGGAAATTCGAGACTTATGGCCCGAATCGATCAAGGCGGTAGGAGCAATGGAAGAAAGCAAAATACTGAAAATGATTGACCGGGTCGTACTCTTTTTATACCGAAATGCAGATCAGGTGGTCGTTAATACTGATTCCTTTAAAGATAGAATATTTAAATGTGGTGTTCCGAAGGAGCGCATTCATGTCGTCAAAAACGGGGTGCATTTACATAAATATAATTTGACGGAAAAGTCCTTTCCACTGTTGGAAAAACTGGCACTTAAAAACAAATTTATCATTGGCTATATTGGTACTCACGGGATGGCGCACAACCTGGATTTTATTCTCGAGAGCGCTGTGAAAGTGACCAATCCCAATATTCACTTTTTGTTTGTTGGAGACGGAGCGATGAAAGGCAGGTTATTGCAAAAAGTAAAAGCACTAAAACTGTCAAACGTGACCATGTTGGATGCGATTCCAAAGGAGGCCGTTCCCGAACATATCAGTATCACGGACGTGGCACTGGTTCAGCTCAAGCGAACGGAAACCTTTAAAAAAGTGCTTCCTTCCAAGATATTTGAAAACGCGGCGATGCGAAAACCTATTCTTTTAGGAGTAGAAGGCGAGGCACAGGAAGTTGTAGAATCCTACGGAGCAGGACTGGCTTTTGAACCAGAAAACGAAGCGGACTTTTTAGCTAAACTGGAAAGTATTTATGAGGATAAAAAACAGTACGCAAATCTTCAAAAAGGATGTTTTAATTTGGCGAAAGCATTTGATCGCAAAACCCTGGCCCTGAAAATGTACAAAGTTCTAACGTTATTGGTACCCTTAAAAGATAGCAGAAAAGGGGAAGTGCTGAGAGCGAGATAGTGTAATCTAGTGCGTCGGGAACTAAATACCTAACACCTTATACGGCCTATTTTGAGATCACACTTCTTTACTTATCAGTCGGGTAGCTACGGCTATCCATCTTCTTCGTGCATCGTTTGATCCCGACGCACTAGGCGGCTCGCAATTTTTTTTAATTTATAAAACTGGATCAGCTTAAAATTTCCCTCAAATCTCCAAACGCTTTTCTGATTCTGGTCTTTACCGTTCCGAGTGGAACGCCAAGTTCTTCCGCTACTTCGATATGCGTATATCCTTCAAAATAAACCAGGTCAACTAGTTCGCGATACTTGGGATCGAGAGTCGTCACAATTTCTCGTAGATCCATATTGTCGACTTTCAAATCAAAACTAAAAGAAGATTTTTGGTGAACAATAGCGTCGAGACTGATTAATTTCATGCTTTGTTTGTAATGCTTGGAACGCATCACATCGATTGCGGAGTTTCTGGAAATATTAATCACCCAGGTTATAAACCTTCCTTTTTTAGAAGAGAAAGAATCAATGTTATTCCAGACTTTTAAAAAGGCGTTCTGTAGGGCTACCTCCGAAAAATATCTACTACTAATAATTTCACTCACGTACCGTAGTAAATAATTTCCGTATTGTTCGTGCAGTGCGTTAATACCTTTAATGTCTTTTTCTTTGATTAAAGACACAATCTCAATATCTGTCATTTGACCGGGGGAATAACTCATAAGTTTTTTTTCTCATTTGTAAATAAAAATAAATTTTAATATTTTATTTACTAAATTCTTTTTGTTTTAAATTTGTTTGATGCTCTATAAATCACCTCAATTTGCAGGTATTGCCTTTTAGGGTAGAAAATTCTCCAAGACTTTGCCCCGTATATACAAGTTAGAGGGATTAGATAGCAGTATTTTTTTGTGACATATCCCGATGGGCTTGTCACAGTGATCGAGGAGCTCTATTTCACAGATCGAATAGATACTACAGCACATAGATATTTTCAGTGTAAAATAATAAAATCAGCATAGCTGAAATAGTATTTTAAAGATTTCAAATGGTGTTTTACAGATTTTAGGTAAAGGTTGTTCTGGTAACCTGTATTATATACGGGGAAATCCAGATCCTGGATCGCCTTAATCCCGTAAAAAACTAAATGGGGAAGGGATAAAATTAGTATGTTCTTTTACTCCTTGTTAGAAGTAGCCTATTTTTTGACAAAGTTAACAAAATATACTTCATTTTTAGTAAAAATTCTTAAAGTGAAAAATCCTTTTGCTAAATTTTTGACGAAAACGAGATTGTTTTCCAGGATTCCCTCCTGTACGACATTTCCAGGAGCTGCCACAATTTGATAAGACGAGCGGGAATTAGGCGGCAGATTAACCTGAAAATAGTTTTGACATGGATTGGGAAAAGTTTTTAGATCTAGACGAGGAGTCAAATTTTCGGTCATTACAATAGGATCACCCCTTAGGAAAGGACTACCCAAAGTAAGCGTGTCCAACATAATCGGTGTGTTTTCACATAAAACGGGCCTTTCCCAGGTTCCCATATCTCCGTCGTAAATGATCCGAATACCGGTTAGCGGGCAGTCAATCTGCGTGGTAGAATCTGGTAATTCTCGAACCACAAAGGTTAAATCAAGTTGGGTACAGCTGCCAATAGTATCACAGGGTTCATAGCCCCAGTTACCAGGTGCGTCCCGGCCATCCCGATGGCCATTATCAAAAATTAATGCTTTTTGCGTAGCTGAAAAGTCAATAAAGGCCCACTGATGAAACTGAGATAGTTGAGTAACCAGCAATTTCATATTAATCAATGTAAAGTACGTCTCTGAATAATCGGGTAGGATGGCTTTGACAAAATTACCGTTAGAGTTTATCCATAATAAAGAATCCAGACTGATTTGAATGGTATCACCAATTTGAAGAGGTTCAGTAGCGGAGGAGGAACCCTGGCAGGCGAGTGGGACGGTCACTCCGGGTGGACGAAGCCAGCAGGCAGTCGTAGAGGTATCTACGAAATTTATATTCTTATTATTATAAATTAAATTGGTTTCGCGGTGCAGGTAGAAAGGTTGGTACTCAACGGTGTTTAAGGTAGCGTTAAAAAGGTTATCCGTAATCTCGTTAGACCGGTCGTCATTTCTAAAGATTCCAATACCGTGCTCCGCCACGTTTTCGAAGCGATTATAAGCGACCCTCAGATTTTGCACGCTTGCGCTAAAGGTTAATCCCGCCTCACTATGCACCATAATATCGTTTCCCACTTCATTGGTATTTGAAAACTGATTATATAGAACGTTCATAGGACGGTCAAGATCACTACAAGAAAAATGCAGCACCGAACCATTTAAATTCGTTCCGGTACAATTCTCAAAAGTAGCACCACATAAAAATATATTTTCGTTAGGAATTTTTTTAAAATGACAATGAGAAATAATGGTGGAATTGGTCGTTGGAATAAGCAGGGTAGGACTGACGCGCCAGTCGTAATTGAGGGTATACTTTTCTCGATTTCCATCGAAGATCAAATGTTTCAGTCGAATACTATCTATCGGAGTCGTCCTTGCCAACATCATTGGAAAAAATAAACTAACCGAGTCACCGGGTAACATTTGTTTTTGAATTTTAAGGCCAGAGAGAAAAATAGTAGTATCTCCACCCAAAGATAAATTGATGGAACCAGTATAGGAAACAAATCCAGCCAAAGAATCATAGTCAACGGATCGGGCGATATTTATTCTATGCCCTCTTTTAAAACCATCATTATTTTCTACGCTAATTCGGGCATCATTGATCTTTGCCGTATCAGTCAGAATCGTTACTGGCGGATCTATTCTTTTAAAACCACAATGGTCACAGCTTCCCAGGTAGGTATTATTGGTAAATAGATGAATAGATCGATCAATCAGATAGAGCGAATCAATTTCTACCGTATCTCCGCCCATCAGAGCGGCTGCGTAGGCGGCACTGTTGATAGCGTCTGTTTCACTGGTAACGGTAGGGCCGATCAAAAAATCCGGAGCAGCTCCACCAATCGCCCAGTAGCGGGGCGAAAAATTTCGACTGATTCTTTTCCAGCAAACCGTACCTGCCAGAATCGTCGTTCCATGATCTTCGGTCGTGCAGGTATCGCGTTTGAAAAAACCATGATAGCGAGGGTGGCTGACAAATACAGTATCCGCTTCGCCACTATATAATTCTAATTCAAAATAATTTTGCAACGTATCTGCAACCTGAAATCCCAACACCGGAGCGCTCATAGATAAGAAAAAGAAAGATAGTAGTGCGTATTTTAAAGACATATGAGAATGGCTTTTATGCAGTTAATATTCCAGGGAAAGTTACGGAAAAAAAGGGAGAAAGGAAGAAGAAATGATGCTGAATAACATGGTGTACTAGAACCAAATAATCGGAGAATTAAGCTGCGATCCGCTGCAGGATTATTTTACAAGGAATGGAAGAAGTGACCGTTACCCGATGATTAATATGGAGTGGAATAGATAAAAAATCACCCGGTAACAAATGGTGAACTTTATCGCCGATAGTAATATTACAGGTTCCTTCTACAATCAGGAATTTTTCGTATTCGTCCCTGTGGATTTCGTCTGGAGCACCATTCTTTAACCAAATGAGGGCCGTCAGTTTTTCTGGTTCGTGGGCAATAATCTTAACAAACATTTCCTCAAATTCTTTGGGAGGAACCATGTCCGGTCTGGTGAGCCATTCTTTAAAATCTGCTACCGTGGAGCGATGGGTTAACACGGGAGGGGAATTGGGTATTTCTCCATTTTCTAATCGCTCGGTGTAGTCAATAGTTGCCATAATAATGGGCACTAGGTTCGGAGGAGGAGGAGGACTTATCTTTTCGGAATATTGAATTAGGGTCTGTTCGATTTCATCCAGGTCCTCTTCTAATTCTGGAAATTGAAACAGCGCTTTTTGCACAATCAAATTTTCCTCCTCGTTTAGATGTCCAAGGAGGTAGAGTTCCAATAAACCAGATTTTCTTATTTCAGATAGTGTCATAATATCAAGGCTTGCTGCAAAGCAAAAAAAAGCATGGGCACCTAAAAAAAGATGCCCATGCTGCATTAGACTTTATTCTAATATTCTAGCGAACAGTCTTTAAAAATCTACCATTAAACGTAATGCCAGGTATGCGCACAAAATGTACTCCAACATTTAGTTCATTGATATCCAAAGTTACAGTAGTATCTCCTTTTTCAAGGCTTACTTCCTGTACAAACTTCAAGGCACCCGTTACATCAAATATCTGAATTAGTGCGTTTTGAGCCTCTACACTCGTAACGTCTACATTCAATCGATCATTTGCTGGTACTGGATACATCTTTGCAATCGTCATGTTCGGCGTCTGATCTAAGCTGGTATTTTCTGATCGGATATCCGCAGGGATACCATCCTCATCGATGGAGGCAGTAGAAGATACAACTCCGGCCAGGTGGATCGCAGATGCACCTGGGAAAGCCTTGCTGTAAAGCGGTACGATGCTACTGGATGCTCCTGGAAATTTAAATCCAAGTATTTTTCCACCACCATTGGCTCGTTCTGCTACGAAGATACGATTTAGCTCACGATCATAAGCCACATCTACTGGATTACCCAGCTGACTATTTGGTCCTTCCACTCTAATCTGCTCATCGGTACTTATCTGACTGTCGATCGAAGCTTGCGAGAACTTATTGATTACCACCAGGGCACCATCCGTGGGACTCATGGCGTCACCGATATCGGTCATGATCATAAGATCAAGGGAGGCGTCATACGTAAGTCCGTGCGTTCGTACAATTCCATCCACACTAGCTACCAATGGTGCAAGAATATTACCAGCAGGCTGGTTGAAAAAGTCATCATAAATAGCAATCTGGTTAGAATTATCTACTACCGCGTAAAGGGTAGTTGCATCAGCGTGGATTCCCCACAGGTTGAATGCAGTAGTGTAAATTTTGTCAAGTGTGATCGAAGAAGTAGTAATATCATAAATAATAAACGCGTTCTGATCTCCATTTGACCCAGCCGCATCTTGAGCTACTACCAGTTTACCATTTGCTACGGTAATTTCACGACCGTTGCTAAAATCAGAAGTAGAACTAGTGACAAACGTTGGATTGGTACTTACATTGCTATACAAATCGATCCTGTTATCGGTACGATTTAACTGATAAAGTACGTCGTTATCTTGATCGTAATAAATACCATCTGCATCTGCGGCCTCATTGGTAAACATAGACATCGCCAACGAGTTGTCGTTAAGGATACTAAAGGCACCAATATTCATCTCTGTATTGGAAGATGCAAAAAACAGGCTTTGTCCCATCTGTGGAGCCACTCTGTTTACGGTCAAATTATTAGTAGATATTGCAAAACAATCATCACTCAACGGGGCACCAGAAAATAAATCCTGGCCCATCATAATAGTTAGATTTCCAGTGAAAGAAACACCATATACATTACAGGCACCTAAACCGGCTGGCTCAAAGTTACCCATATTCCCAGGAGGCAATGCCAGAACATTCCCCATATCATCCGTTACTACGTAGGCAAAAGAATACCCGGAAGCAGCATCATAATCGGACGTAAAAGAAATAAAATCATCTTCTCCGTCGATAAAGATAGTCGTGGTCGTTCCACCGGCAGCAAGCGCAACAGTCTGTCCTTCTACGAAATCACATATACCAACTTCATTCGCACTTGGCAAGTGAATAGCCGAAGCACCCGCAAAATTTTTGCTGTAAATTGGAGCGATTCCGCCACTAAACCTCGGGAATTTAAATCCTAAAACTTTTCCACCACCGCCAGCTCTTTCTGCTACGTAAATTCTATTGTTTACTTTGTCAAAAGCCACATCTACTGGATTACCCAGTTGACTGGAAGCACCACCTACTCTGATTTGCTCCATAGCAGAAATAGTCCCATCCGCGGCAGCACTTGTAAAGTCATTGATGACTACCAAGAAACCATCCGTGGGACTCATAGCAGAACCAATATCAGTAAGGATCATGATATCATCTTCGGCATCATAAGTGATACCGTGGGTACGAACTAAACCGTCCACACTAACCATCATCGAAGGCGAAAGGTCACCAGCTGGCTGGTTGAAGAAATTATTAAACACAGCCACTTGATTAGAATTGTCAACTACGGCAAATAAGGTAGCACCGTTAGCATGAATTCCCCATAGATCAATATCTACGTCATAAAATTTGTCGAAGTCAATCGAAGTAGGAGAAATATCATAAATAACAAATCGATTCTTGTCTCCATTTGACGAAGCAGCATCTTGGGCAACTACTAATTTTTCACCTACTACCGCGATCTCACGACCATTGGTAAAAGCAGTATTGGCAGAAGTAGCCGTCAACGTTGGATTGGTACTTACATTGCTATAAGCATTGATCACATTTTCCGTACGATTTAACTGGTAAATTACGTCTGCATCTTCATCGTAGTAAATACCATCTGCATCTACATTTTCGTTGGCGAACATAGACATGGTCACCGTATTGTTAACGGATACATCAAAAGCACCAATGTTCATTTGCGTATTAGAAGACACAAAGAAACTGGCAGATGACATCTCAGGAGCAATTCGGTTAACGGTTAGATTGTTAGTAGATATTGCAAAACAATCATCACTCAACGGGGCACCAGAAAATAAATCCTGGCCCATCATAATAGTTAGATTTCCAGTGAAAGAAACACCATATACATTACAGGCACCTAAACCGGCTGGCTCAAAGTTACCCATATTCCCAGGAGGTAATGCCAGAACATTCCCCATATCATCCGTTACTACGTAGGCAAAAGAATACCCGGAAGCAGCATCATAATCGGATGTAAAAGAAATAAAATCATCTTCTCCGTCAATAAATATAGTGGTAGTTGTTCCACCGTCAGCAAGCTCAATTGTTTGTCCTTCTACAAATTCACAAAGGCCTACTTCCATTTCGGAAGGTAAGTTGATGGCAGAAGCACCGGCAAAAGCCTTAACGTAGCTAGGCGCAATTCCTCCACTAAATCTTGGAAATTTAAAACCTAAAACTTTACCACCACCGCTAGCTCTTTCCGCTACGTAAATGGTATTTTGACCTTTGTCGTATGCTACATCTACTGGATTTCCTAACTGACTGGAAGCACCACCTACTCTGATTTGCTCCGCAGAAGAGATAGTTCCATCGGCTGCAGCACTCGTAAAGTCTTTAACGACTACCAAGAAACCATCCGTGGCACTCATAGCGGAACCAATATCAGTAAGGATCATTAGATCATCTCCGGCATCATAAGTGATACCGTGGGTACGAACTAAACCATCCACACTAATCATCATCGAAGGCGTAATGTTACCAGCTGGCTGTCCGAAGAAATTATTAAATACAGCTACTTGATTAGAATTATCAACAACGGCAAATAAGTTGGCACCATTGGCGTGAATTCCCCACAAGTTAATACCTGCATCATAAACCTTGTCCAGGGTAATCGAAGTCGGAGTGATATCATAAACAAAAAATTGATTCATGTCTCCATTTGATCCATTGGCATCTTGTGCAACTACTAATTTTCCACCTACTACCGCGATCTCTCGACCGTTGGCAAAGTCAGAAGAAGAAGTAGCCGTCAAATTTGGATTTGTACTTGCATCGCTGTAAGCCCTAATCACGTTGGCAGTACGGTCTAACTGGTAGATTACGTCTGCATCTGCATCGTAGTAAATACCATCTGCATCTACATTTTCGTTGGCGAACATAGACATGGTCACCGAGTTATCGGCTAAAACACCAAAAGATCCAATGGCCATTTGATTATTAGAAGAAACAAAGAATCTGGTGTCCGGAGCGGTCGGAGCAATACGGTTAACGGTCAGATTGTTAGAAGATAATTCGAAACAACCATCACTCAAAGGATTACCGGAAAATAAATCGTCGTTCATTGAGATATTCAGATTTCCAGTGTAAGAGAGACCATAAACATTACAAGCACCAAGACCGGCTCCATTAAATTCTACTTGGTTTCCTCCAGGAATTCCCAGAATCATTCCCATATCATCCGTTACTACATAAGTAAAAGAAAAACCACCCGCAACAGGATCCGCAGTGGAATTAAAGGAAATAAAGTCATCTTCTCCGTCAACAAAAATGGTCGTAGTAGTTCCACCAGAAGCTAGTGAAACGGTTCCACCATCTACAAATCCACAAACATCTCCAGTGGGTGCACCACCGAGATGAACGGCAGAAGCTCCGGCCAATTTGGAAACGTAACGAGGAGCGATACTTCCATTGGCAGCAGGAAATTTGAAACACATAAATTGACCGCCTTCGAATGCTCTTTCGGCAACGTAGAGACGGTTTTGTTCTTTATCAAACGCTACATCTACCGGGTTACCCAATTGACTGGCTGCACCTCCTACTCTGAATTGTTCAGCAGCAGAAATATTTCCATCCGCACTGGCCGCAGCAAAGTCTTTAACGACTACTAAAGCACCATCCGTGGCATTCATGGCATCACCGATATCGGTTAAAATCATAATGTCGTCGATTGGATCGTAAGTGATTCCGTGGGTACGTACCAGGTTGTCAACACTAACGGTTGAATTGGGGCTAAGTGCTCCCGCTGGCTGGCTGAAGAAATCGTTGAAAGTAGCGACCATATTGGAGTTATCCACTACTGCATAAAGGGTACCCCCATCTGCGTGAATTCCCCAAAGGTTGATACTTACATCGTATGCTTTGTCGAAAGTAATCATACTCGATGAAATCGTATATACTAATAAACGGTTTTGATCACCATTACTAGTTGCAGCATCTTGTGCTACTACCAGCTTGTCACCAACTACGGCAATTTCTCGTCCATTACTAAAATTGGAAGTAGAAGTAGCAGTTAAAGTAGGGTTGGCAGTAGCCGAACTGTAAGCATTGATTACGTTATCTGTTCTGTTCAGTTGGTAAAGTACATCGTTGGCTTGATCGTAATAGATACCATCTGCGTCGGCGGCAATGGTTCCAAGGTTGATTCGATTCGGTACATCGTTTTCAATGTTGAAATAGCCGATTTGGTTCTGTAGGTTGGAGGAAACAAAAAGGTTTGCTCCGGGGTTTTGCGCTGAAAGGGAACTTCCCATCAATAGCATAAATAGACATGAAAATGTCCAATAGGATAAAAGTTGTAATTTCATATTAGAGGTAGTTTTGATAAAATAAAATGTAAAATAATGGTAAATTAACATTGGTCTAAAGATATATACGTTATAATCGGTTCAAGTGGATCATTTTTTTGGAATAAAAGTGTTTTTTCTTGGATTTTTTTTAATAAATAATCCTTTCATTGGGTTGAACTGAACAATAGCCTTGGCTGATCCTTTTTAAGAGCAACAATTTCTGTTAAAAAAAAACTACTTAGGATCATTATTAGCATCAAATTAACCGACCCAAACCTTTATAACTTATTTTTTAAACGATCCTTATTGTCCGAGGAGGTAAGAAAAAGTAGTCTTTGGAGAAAATTTACGTAAATATTTATTTATTAATTATAACTAATCAAATATGGAAAACACAGTTATCGACGTAGAGCCTATTCAAAAGGCAGTCAACCGAAACCCTCAAACAGAGGATGAGTCAAGAAAAATTATTAGAAAATATACCTTGATTGCCAGCGGATCGGCACTATTACCATACGATTTTGTGGACGTAATCAGTTGTACAGCTGCGCAGGCTTTAATGATTAAAGAGCTTTGTGGATTATACGATGTTTCTTATTCCAGCAGACTGGCGAATGTAGCCTTTTGGTCCGCCACGGGTAGTGTGGTTACCAAAATAATCACTACTGCCGTGGGAGCCCTGATCAATAAAGGAAATTTTGGGGGTATTGATTTGACGGGAGCGGCAGTTGCCGGAATATATACCGCAACCGTTGGAGAATTTTATAAACTACACCTTCGAGATGGGGGCACTCTAGAGGATATCAGTATTGCTGATTTTGCGGATTATTTTATCGACGAAATCAAGCGAGGTGATTTGAGTATGGCTACTTTTACCAATCCTAGTGTCTTGATGAATCATCTAAATGTATGATTATAATTTAGACTTTATCCTTAGATGGTATTAGACAAACCCTTAAAAAAGATCCCGAATTTCGTCATGAGGTTCGGGTCTTTTTTTCTTAATTTTCAAACAGCTTCATTAATTACTTCGTCACTTGTTCAGCAATTTATTCAGATAATGAACAACGAAGATGTTAATGCATTTTACTTATACAGTCACTAAAGACTGCTAAAATTTTATAAAACATCAAAAATGGATAAACAGAAATCATATAGTAAAGATGATCTAAAAAGATTTAAAAAAATCCTTAAACGTAAGTTAAAGAAAGCCAAAGAGGAACGCGATCAGTTAAAATCATTGTACCTCAACCAAAAAGAATACATCGGTAATGCAGTATCCGCCGGGGCAGGTATCGGTCAGTACATGCCCGAAAAAGCGATGCTCAAAAAATTGCGAAAACGGATGGAAAATAAAGTCAGGAAGTTGGAAGAAGCAATAGACCGTACGAAGAATGGTACTTATGGAATCTGTGAAAAGACCGGTGAGTTAATTGACAAAAAGCGTTTAAAAGCAAAGCCTACGGCTACGAAAATTATCCGAAGATAGTTAATTACTCATGATGTAAAACAAAAAAAAAGCCCGACTTTCGCGATGAGAGTTGGGCTTTTTTAAGCTATAATTTTTCTTTATTAAAATAGACTTTATTCTAAAAAAGATCAATTTTGAGCCATACTAAATTATTTAGAATAAAGTCTAATAAACTGTTAAGCGGTCATTTGCAATAACTGCTGCTCACTATTCAGTATTCCTCTGAGCGCTATAATGGCGGTCCGTATTCTCGACTTTACCGTTCCGAGTGGAATCATTAATTCCTTTTCTATCTCTCTTTGTGAATATCCCTGAAAATACACCAGGTCGATAAGTGTACGGTGCTTTTCGTCCAAAGAAGCGATAATTTTTCTCAGACCAGAATCTTCAATAGTAATATAACTCAAACCAATTTCTTTTTGTAAAATATGAAAATTGGTGATACTTTGTTCCTGCTTGATTTGTTTAAAAGGAGCGGACCGTACTTTATCGATAGCCGTATTGCGGGCAATATTAACCAGCCAGGTAAAAATTCGCCCTTTTGTAGGATCGTATCGACTGGCATTGCGCCAGACTTTTACAAAACAATCCTGTAAAATTTCCTGGGCATACGATTCAGACTCTACAATTTTATAGATGACTCCGTAAAGTGCTACAGAGTAATTTTTATAGATTAGGGAGATAGCTCCCTGATCTCCTTTTAGTAGAAGATCAACAATTCTTGCTTCTAAAGATCTTTTCTGTTGTAGAGCAACTTGCATGTATAGGGTGGTTTATCATTGAATTGAGTAAAATATAATCAGTCTCGGAAGTTTTAGTTAAACCGGAAAGCCCTTAAGATGTTCAGTATATACAAGGAAAAAGAACGCTATATGAATAGGGTAGAGGTTAGAAAGGCAGAGATGATAAGCAAATACGAGGCAACGACAGTCTCGCCTTAGCAAGAACTGTCGTCAAAGAGCCCCATTTATCTATAGTATTTTTGAGTCAGTTTAATTAATATTTGCTAATACAAATATAAGGGTAATATGTGGAACAATCATAGTCCAATTGGGAGTAAAAATGTTCCGATTGGGATTTTTAACTATTATTGAAATACAGTAATTGCTTAATAATAATTAATATTTAACATCTTGATTAATAGATACTTTTGTTTGAATGCTCTTCAGGTATTCCTTGGGAAGAATACCATATTTCTCTTTAAATTTTCGCGCAAAATGGCTCTGATTGGAATAACCAATCTCAAGTGCGGCTGCTTTGACGGAGGTGCCCTGAAGGAGTAAAAGAGAGGCTCTTTCAAGTCGTTCGTTTCTAAGATATTTGTTGATAGTCGTTTCAAAAATAGCTTTAAATCCTGATTTTAATTTCTGTTGATTGATGCCCGCCTTTTTAGCGAGGGCTTCGATGGTAGGAGGGTTTTGGATATCTTTAATCAAGAGATCTCTGGCGAATTTAATTTTGTCTACATCAAATTTACGGAGCATGACCTGTTTGTCGGGAGAAAGCAAATCATCGGTAAATTGTCGAATTTGTCGGCTCAGTAGTTCGAGTGCTTTCCCTTCGAGGTAAGTACTTCGGATCAATCCTTTTTGTTCGTTTTTTATAATTTTATTGATACATTCTGCGGCAGAAATACTGTAGTTGCCTTGATAAAAAAAAGTTTTTTCGGACTCCGTGTCAGCAAAGATGGTCTGTAATTTATTGGGTAGTTTTTCAACGATACAATCTATTTTTTTGAGATATCTTTTCCGTTCAATTTGTAAAGAAGCGTAAACAATTTTTCGTTGGCCGGGAACCGTAAATTTCTGGGTACTTTGATTAGGACAGGCAGTTACGCTACCTTGCAAGGGGTTTAAATGGTAACGAATATCTCCATTGTTAAAGCTGTGCCATATCTCTCCCTCAATTTCAAAATTGAACTGTAAGGGCGCTGGAAAAGCATTCGAAAATTCCAGGACCCAATCTTGATTGATCATACAATTAAAAACGATAAACCCAATTCCATCACTAAAAATAAAACCGACGATCTTTCCACTGCCAATTGGTGCGGAGAGTTCGATGATTTCTTCCAGGCAGTCAGTACGAGAAGTCGTTCCCAATTGCTTTGCCAAATTTTTAATAAAAGAGTGTGGATGGTACTTGTCAAAGGTTAATTTCATAATAGCAGAACTTTAAAAGGTCTTACGAGTCTATAAATTTTAGAATAAAGTCTAATGTTCAATAATATTTAACTAAAGGCTGATTATTTGAATCTTACTTTAAGCTATCTTCCAGATTTACTTCAAGTAGCACCGGATAGTGATCACTTCCAATCGCTTTTAGTTTTTTAATGGCAATCAACTTAAAATGTTTGCTGACAAAAAAGTGATCTACTGGAAACTGAAAAACCGGAATCAGCGCATTATAAGTATTAAAAAAACCACGTCCAATTCGTGGGTCTAACAATCCACTGATCTGCTTAAAATTGAGGGTGATCTTTGACCAGCCGACATCGTTGAGATCACCGGTAACGATGGTCGGTTTTGAATTTATATTAGATAAACCCGCCACCATAATTAACTCAATATCCTTTTTTTCGGGTCGCGTCCAGGGCGCGGGTGGTCGAGGATGCAAGCCTAATAATTGAATGTCTTTATTGTTAAATTTTACATTGGTATAAATGGACGGAATATCTTTTTCTACCATATATTTCACTTCCGAATTTTCCAGCTTAAGTTTTGAAAATAAAGCAATTCCGTAGGTATTATCTAATGGATTTAGAATGGTATACTTATATTTTATTCTTAAAATATCTATCGCATCCAGCCAGACCTGATCTACTTCTGTGAGTAGAAAAATATCTGGATCAATTTCTTCCACCAGATTGATTAGGTTCTGGTACTTTTTATTTTTTAGGCGGACATTGACGGAGAGGATCCTGATTTTACAGTCCGTTTTATTAGTAGCCGAGAGTTCAGTTGTATTAAAGAAAAAGAAGGGAGCGATAATATTTAAATGATAAATCAGGCCAGTAGACAATATCGCCAGTGTCACCAATATCCAGGTGGATGACAGGGACAGACAGACAATTGCAAAAATTATTAGTAAAAGCATAACCGAAGCGATGTGTACTCGACCTATATCGCATACTTTTACCCACCAGTTCGTTTTTCTTGAACTACCAACCAGCGTACCAATAATGGTAATGGCAGCCAATATTTGAAAGGTCAGTTCCATAGTTTGTTCTTCATTCCTAAAGGTAGCGTTAAGTTTTTAAATTCTGCTGAATTCTGGGATTGGGAAGACATTAATTTTCAAAGAAAATAAAAAGGAAACGCACGAAGTCTAATCCTCGTTCTTTTCAATCTCGTGATGTTCTATTTTTACGGCATAATGCATTGCCTTGATTTTTTTTCCTTTTATTTCGGTGTGAACCATCGTATAGACTGCTCCAAACATGACAATAATAGAGGCGTAAAAGACCCATACCATGATGACCATAATACTACCCGCAGTATCGTAAAGTCCTCCTACGTTAGCCGTACCGATATAAAAGCTGATCAAGGATTTTCCAACGATAAAAAGTGCAGTGGTCAAAACAGCTCCAAACCAGGTATCTTTCCATTTAAGACGAGCATCCGGTAAAAATTTAAACATCAATGCGAACAAAAAGGTGATAATTACAAAGGGTAATATCCAGTCGGTAAGAATAAAAAGGATAGTAGAAAAACCACCATATAATTTATGGAGATAATTACCAAAGGTTTCAATAAAAGCATTGATGGAAAGAGAAACCAGCATGACAAATGCAATTCCTATAATTAGCGCAAATGACAACATTCGGTCAATAATCATCTTAACAATCGCCCAACCGGTTGGCTTTGCCTTGACCTCAAAAATTTTGTTTAAAGCATTTTGCATCGTGACCAGTACGGTCGTGGAAGTGAAAATTAAAATTCCAACCCCAAGAATTGTTGACCAGAGCGTGGGTTCACTAACACTTAATTTTTGGATGGTCATAAATAATTCTCTGGCTCCGTCTGCTCCTATCAGACTACTAATTTGATTGTGCATCGCGTCTTCAACGGTCGCTCTGTCGTAAAATCGAGAGGTGGTATACAAGATGATCAGTAACATCGCTGGCAACGAAAAGATCGTATAATAAGACAAGGCTGCTGCGTGGGTAAAGATATCATCTTCACTAAATTTTGCCAAACTTGCTTTCAGGATGTTCCAATGAGAATATTTTAATTCTTTAGGCTGATCAGTAGGAGTTGCCATTAAACGACTTTTTTGAGGGTGTGCTTACGGGAAGTTGGGTCTGTTGGATTAGTGGTTATCTCATCCTTGACTTCTTCCTTTCCCCACATTTTGAAAAGATAAGCTTGCGCAAAACTCAATGCGAGTGGAAGCGCTTTATCCAGCAACCCCGAGGAGGATGCTCTTTCTACTTTGTGTTCTTTTTTGTCATTGACCACGGAAACTGCTTTATTAATTGCCGCAACCCCCAAACCGATGGCTCCTCCGGGAAGCGCTACGTTTTTTAATAAAAAGTCTTTTATTTGATGACGATTAGTACCCAGGTTTTCGGCGAAAGCTTGCTTGGTCAATTCCATGGTCATCTTTAATTTCTTTTGTTCCAGTTCTAATTCTTCGAGGGTAGAGATGTTCTTCTTCATAATATTTTTTTTAAAATTAACAATGGCTGAAACTATTTAATCTAGCATGTTTTTAATAATCAGTTCCGTCAAAGGATTGGTGACAATCTGTTTTTTAAAAAAATAAATCATAAGTGCAGCAAATGCGTAGATCCCGGTCAATAATAAAAATGCCAAACCATAAGAACCCCAATAATTTCCAATCAAAAACGCGATGGCAATTGACAAAAATAAAATTACCATAAAGCCCAGGAAAGAAATAATGGCCAGGGTAACCAAAGTAGAAGTAGTTTTTGCTAGTCGCTTGGAAGCCTCCAGTTGAAAATAATCAATCTGTTGTTCTACGTATATCTTGGCGTATTCGACGGTTTCGCCAGCAGAGGAAAGTAATTCTTTGGTTTCCATAATTTTGAATTTGAAGTTGTTTAAATAACTTCCAGGTTCTTAAAAAGAAAAATACCGGAGATGCTATCGAAGGAGTAGTACCTCCGGTGTTTTGGTGGTCGCAAAAAGCAGTTTATGCCTTGTCTACGATGTTGTTTACGGTAGTTGATTTTTCACGAATGATTCGTCGCGCTTTTTCGGCACCCGTTTCGATTTGATCGTTTACATTTTCAACTACATTTTCGGCCACATCACCCGTTGAAGAAATTTTATCCTTGATAGTTTCCGAGGCTTTATTGGCCCAATCCTTTGTCGTTTCTGCAGCGCCGGTTAGTTTATCTTTGGTCGTTTCTGCGGCACTCGATAACTTATCTTTAGTAGTCTCTGCTGCGTAAGATAATTTTTCTTTAGCCGTCTCGGTTGCGCTGGAAAGCTTATCTGAAATTTGCTCAGAATTCTTTTTTACACTCTGTTTTACCTCTTTTTCCAAAGCCTTGATTTTCTTTTTGGTTTTTCGCTGAAATTCTTGTCCATCTTCCGAGGCCATATAATATCCAGCGGCCGCTCCTGCGATCAAACCGATTCCAAGTCCTAATAGTAATTTACTATCCTTTTCCATTTTTAATAAATTTTGTGGTTTAAAAAATATATATAATACCGTGCTGTACGTTGAAAAATTTCCACTGTGGAAAATTGATCAGCAGCACGTTCTACGCTTTTATAATCGTGTTGAGTGCTTCCTGAGCCTCGGTATAAGTTTTTTGCAAACCTGCTTTATTCGCTATCCAGTCTTCCTCACTCATTTTCTCAAGGTTGAGCGGAATCGGTTTCAGGATAAAATCATATTTTTTTAAAACATTAATTTTACTCACGACATCGGTCTCATTTATATCGCCTCCAGTGCTGACCGAATTGGAGTACGTATCAACTTGTTCTTTTATCTTAACGAGTATTCCAGATACTTCTTTACTGAAATTTTCTTTACTTTCTATTGCGTTCATAATAATTTGTGTAGAAGTTGATTGATTAAACAACTTCGCATTAAAAATAACTAAGTTCAATCCTAAAACGGATAACCCAATTAACTGTTCAGTCTCTAGTTTGTTATTTTGAAACTGCTACTTCTTTTTTAAATTGCTCCGGAGGATAAATCTCTTTAATACCCAGTCCACCTGAAACTCCAAAATCTAGGGTTGTAATTGGGAAAGGAATCGTTATCTCATTTTCATCAAATGCCTTCTTGATCGCAATGATGGCGGTACTCTGACTAGCAAGATAATCTACTTGCGACGTGATATCCTGCCAAAAACGAAGGACAAAATCAATCGAACTATCTCCAAAACCGGTATAAAAAAATTCAACCGGTTTGGATTTACTAAATGTTAGGCCGCTATTTCGAACGGCACCAAGTGCGATCTCTTTGGCCTTTTCTAAATCATCTCCGTACGATACCCCGCACGTCACATCTATTCTTCGGTATTTGTTATGAGAGAAACTCTTTAATGGATTATTTAATACATCTTTATTAGAAATAATGGCTTCTTGTCCATCGGTTAATTCAATTATCGTCGACCGCAAAGTAATCTTTCCGATTTTTCCAAAAAAACCATTTGTTTCAATCAAATCTCCTACTCGATAATAATCTTTTACACTCATCAGCACACCGGAGAATAAATTCATCAACGGATCTTGTAATGCCAGGCCTACCGCCAATCCAATCACTCCCGCCGTTCCCAATAATGCAGTTACCGCATCGCTAAGATCCATAATATTGAGCACCACAAATAAGGAAATGATCATAAAGCCAGCTACGACCATATTGGATAAAACCCCAATCACCGTCTGATTGTCCGTCGCCTTTAGGAGTGCTCTGGTAACTAATTTTTTCAGATACTTTGCCAGAAAAAGGGAAATACCCAAGACCAAAGTCGCCAGGATAAGGTTAGGCAATGCAAGTACTACTTCGTCCATCCAGTTGGAGAGCTTATCGTATAATTTCTTAATAGATTCATTGAACTGGCTAAACATAAATAATTAATATTTAATA
>Ga0209187_1001123_pt1 | contig 34469 bp, 32 predicted proteins | sample BantaG_FD_187430 | JGI IMG/M metagenome (GOLD analysis project Ga0209187, IMG submission 187430) | Marine algal microbial communities from Bantry Bay, Ireland - BantryBay_4 metaG (SPAdes) (version 2) | ecosystem: Host-associated > Algae > Red algae > Unclassified | place: Bantry Bay, Ireland...
CTTTGTATTTTTGAACTATACAAAGAACGCACGGAAACTGATAGCAGGGCTACCAAGTTGAGTACGAGATGCAGTATAGTACAAAAAGACATGTTCAAAAAGTATAGTTATTTATTTTACAGTGTAATAAGGATTGGTTCAAAAATAACTATCTGTTTTGATAATTATCTTTCGATTTTTTTCTGCGTTATTTTTTTTCACCGTAGCTCGACTATGCTTCATAAAAATGCCTTGAATAAATTCAAAATATAAAATCAAATTCAGACATTTATTTACGAGCCAATCCTAGATATGCTCTATACCTTTTTTGAACTTAGGCAAATTAATTAAACTCATAAAATTTTCATGACGTGATTCACCTAAATCGAAATCTTTGGCATCAAATGCTGTGATTTTCCCTCTATTTCTTGTTACGATTTTCCAATGTTCATATGGGATTTTATTAATGATATACGGATGGTGGCTAGTGGCTATAAATTGCAAATTATGATTTTCAAAAATCAAATCTTCTGTTAAAACATCTATGCAATTTACCCCTAAGCTGTTTTCAAATTCGTCAATTAAAACGACTGTGCCTTCCGCAAGTAAAAACATTTCACTAATATGCATAAATGCTCTAATCATTCCTGATGACATTTTATTTGCCAAAATCCATTTCTCTACTCCTTTTTCCTTAAATTGAATCATTGACAATTCAGTAAAAATACTTGATTCTCTTTGATTTGGAAGTGGTTCAAATTTCACATCTTCTATTTGCTGAAATACATCCTTATAATTTTCAACAATGCTATCAAATGACTCCCTTTGATTCTCATAAAGACAACTTAACTTCTCAACTGTACTCACGTCGCTATTCCGAATTTCTTTCAGGGTTTTCTTTTTAGATTTTGCTTTAGGGTCATAACCACGATAGATAAACCTACTCTGTTGCCCTGCATGATTTACATGATTTCTAAAAACAATCTTCCTAAACCCTTCATACGCTGATTTTATTCTATCTTCTTCCTTAAAAATGCTAATAAGACTTTCCTCTGATGATAATTTTGGCATTTTCACCCTTCCAAAAGTTATCTCATGTAAGTTTCGTTCAGCTACTATTTTACCATCTAACGTAATTGACTCTTTGATCAATTTGGGTTCAATTAAGTCTTCTCTCCGCTAGAGTATGAAGAATCTTTTCTGTTTTCCCATTTCTCAAACTCGCCAGACCAATTATAATCATTCCCATTATTTTCAAACGATATTTCCCATTCAACACCATTTAAAGGTTGACCTCTTGCAATTTTCTTTATATTTCGAATTGCTGTTAAAATTTGAGTTTTCCCAACACCTGAAACACCAACTAAAAGGGTTAAATCAAAAAAATCAAGTTGGGATAATTCCCATCCTTCAAAACCATCTTTGTATTTTAATGAGTTTATTTTCATTTATTGAGTTTGCTTAGTTATAAAACTAACAGATTTAGGTTGAAAATACTACAAAAATTGCAATGCGAGTGTGGGCGGTCATAAACATTGACGAGATCCCGAAATGTCGGACCACAGATATTTCTTACGCTACGCTTCAGAAATTCTGAGATGACGAGCTTTTTTGTTAATGCGCAACCAACCAATTCTCTCCAACTCCAATCTCGACCTCAATTGGGACATCCATTTTTATGGCGTTTACCATTTTATTGTGGACTAATTCTCGCAACTCTTCTTCCTCGGATTTGTGGGCATCGAATAATAATTCATCGTGAACTTGGAGGATCATTTTAGATTTTAGTTCGCGCTTTTTCATCTCGTTATTTACTTCAATCATTGCTACTTTTATCATGTCGGCAGCAGAGCCTTGTATTGGAGCATTTATGGCATTTCTTTCTGCAAAAGATCGAACTGTACCGTTTCGAGAATCTATGTCTTTTAAATATCTTCTGCGACCTAAAATTGTTTCTGCATAACCCAACTTCCTTGCTTTACCGACTGCCTCTGTCATAAAAGTTTTAATGTCGGGGTATTGTTCGAAATAGGCTTCTATCAATTCTTTGGCTTCATCACGTTTGACTTTCAATCGTTGTGCCAAACCAAATGCGCTTATTCCATAAATGATTCCAAAATTTACCATCTTGGCTTTTCTTCGCTGCTCGCCTGTTACCGCTTCCAAGTCAACTTTGTATACGTTGGCGGCAGTTGCTGAGTGAATATCTATTCCACTTCTAAAAGCTTCTAACATTGCTTTATCCTTGCTCATACTCGCAATTATCCGCAATTCTATCTGTGAATAATCCGCAGCCATTAATGTAAAATCGTTGTTGCGAGGTACAAATGCTTTTCGCACTTCCCTACCCTTTTCTGTTCTAATAGGAATGTTTTGCAAGTTGGGATTGGAAGAACTCAATCGTCCTGTGGATGCAATAGCAGGATTGAAGGTGGAATGCAATCTTCCTGTTCGTGCATTTATTAATTTGGGCAAAGCATCTACATAGGTGCTTTTTAATTTATTCGCTGTTCGATATTCCATTATTTTTTCAATAACAGGGTGTTTGTCTTTTAATTTTGACAAGGTTTCCTCACCCGTAGAATATTGACCTGTTTTGGTCTTTTTTCCTTTGTATGGAATCTTTAATTTATCGAATAAGATGGGTCCTAGTTGCTTGGGCGAATCCATATTAAACTCTTCGCCTGCTTGTTCAAAAATAGAGGCTTTTATTCCGTCTATTTCCTTCAAAAGTTGGTCTGAATAGTCATTTAAAAAGTCTGCATCAATCTTGATTCCCTCGTATTCAATATCGGTTAAAACACTCAATAAAGGCGTTTCCACTTCTTTGTATAATTTATCAAAACCGCCTTCTGTGATGGATTTTTCAAATTTTTCATGAAGCTGCAATGTTAGGTCGGCATCTTCTCCTGCATATTCTTTGATTTTATCATTCGGAACATCTCGCATTGTTCCCTGATTCTTTCCTTTTTTTCCTATCAATGTTTCAATGGAAACCATCGTATAACCCAAATAGGTTTCTGTTAGATAATCCAAATTGTGTCGCAAATCTGAATAAATCAGATGGTGCTGTACCATCGTATCAGAAAGTGGTCCACTTACATTTATACCATACCATTTCAAGACCAACATATCGTATTTTATATTCTGTCCGATCTTAATAATTTTATCACTTTCTAAAAGCTCTTTAAATTCATTTATTACCTTTTGCGCTTCTTTCTGATCTTCGGGTATGGGAACGTAATAGGCTACCGTTGGTTTCCAAGAAAAAGCAATCCCTACCAATTCGCAAGCATTTGCATCTAAACCAGTGGTTTCTGTATCAAAGCAAACTTTCTTTTGTTTGAGTAAATCTTTTATCAGTCTCGCTCTGCCTTTTTCTGTTTTGACCAAATGATAAATATGCTCGCTATTCTCAATGGTTTTGCCTTTTTTCATTTCATCCTTAACCAAGTCTGCATTTATTTGATTCACTACCCCACCAAATAAATCCAATTGTTGAGAACCGTCTGAATTTTTTGCAGCTTTACCAATGGCTTTTTTTGAAGCCTCCGTGTTTGCATTGTTGACAGTGTAATCTTCTCCTAAAATTCTTTTCCCCAAAGTTCTAAACTCTAGTTCATTGAACAGTCTAGTCAGTTCTTCATCGTCAAATTTTTCCAAAACAAAATCATCAAAACTATATTCAACAGGAACGTCTAAAATGATTGTTGCTAATTTCTTTGAAATGATCGCTTTGTCCTTGTTTTCTTCTACACGCTCTTTTAACTTACCTTTTAAGGAAGCCGTATTTTCTAACAAGTTTTCTATTGAACCATGTGCTTTCAATAGTTTAATAGCCGTTTTTTCACCAACGCCAGGAATGCCTGGAATGTTATCCGATGCATCTCCCATCAATCCCAAAATATCAATGAGTTGTAGCACATTTTCAATTTGCCATTGCTCTTTGATTTCTGGTATTCCCAAAATTTCTCTCGGCTTACCTTGTCGTGCTGGTTTGTACATAAAAATATTTTCACTCACCAATTGACCAAAATCTTTATCGGGCGTGACCATAAAAGTAGTAAAACCTTCTTTTTCAGCAGCTTTTGCAAGGGTTCCAATGATATCATCCGCTTCAAAGCCTGGCAATTTCAGAATGGGAATTTTAAAGGCTTTAGTTACCTCCTCTATAATTGGAACAGAACTCTTAATATCTTCTGGAGTTGGGGGACGATTTGCTTTATAAAACTCAAACTCCTCTGCACGATGGGTTTTAACAGGACAATCCATCACCAATGCAATATGGGTTGGATTTTCTCTTTTTAATAAATCTATCACAGCATTGACATAGCCATAAACTGCCGAAACGTTCATTCCCTTTGAATTTAAAAGGGGATTGCGTATGTAGGCGTAATATGCTCTAAAAATTAATGCATAACCATCTAGTAGGAAAAGTCGCTTTTCGGAACTCATTGTTTATCTTCGTTTGTTAAGTAAATTGTGTAGCTATTACTAGCTACTTAAAATACAAATTGTTGTTAATTGAAACATTTGTAGTCTTAATTTTGGTATTATGGGAAACTGTTGGTTAGGTCTTAATTTATAGGCAGTCCTAAACATTAACGAGATTCCAGATATTTCTTTCGCTACGCTTCAGAAATTCTGGAATGACGGGCTTTTTTGTTTATTTGAACAAACCTGAAAAACCCATAGTTTTCTCATAGTATCTTATTTTTGTAGGATTTTATGAAATATTATTCATATTTTCATGAAAATCTGTTAATTTAAAATCAAATGTATTTAAAAATATGAAAAAGCTGATGCAATTCACCATTATACTGTTCGCGATGTTCAGTTTAAGTTCTTGTGGATATAATAAAATTGTTGAATTGGAGGAATCTGCCAACAAACAATGGGGTCAGGTTGAATCTGCCTATCAAAGACGTGCTGATTTGATACCTAAACTTCTTGCGCAAGCAGAATTGATTGGTGGAAATCACAAATCTAAAATCAATGTGGCGATTGAAAAAGCCAATATTAAGCTGTCGGTGGATGATTTGAAAGATTCTAAAAAAATTAAAGAATACCAAAATCTACAAGGAAAAGTGGATGATTTGGTCAATGATTATTTAAAACAAATTCAATCTGATCCTGCTATGCAACAATCTGCTACGGATTTAAGAGCGCAATTAGAAGGTGCGGAAAATAGAATCAGTTTTGAGCGGAAAAAATTTAATGAGTCTGCAAGCGAATTTAATGCTTATATTCGTAAAGTTCCTCAAAATTTCACCTCTGGTGTTATGGGATTTGACGAAATGGCTTACTTTGAAGCAAAACAAGGAGCTAGGTAGTATAACCGCTTAAATTGACCATCAATGAAAATAGCTGTCTTTGGTAGGAAAGCCAAAATTGCAGACCTTGATTTTGTAAAGACCTTCTTTTCTGTGTTAAAAGAGGAAGGGATCGATTTTCGTATCTATCAAGATTATTATGAGCAATATGTAGAATTGAATTATGGTGATCTTGGGTTTCAAACTTTTACTGAAAATTCTGGTTTTGAACCTGATTTGCTGATTACCATTGGGGGAGATGGCACATTACTAAACAGCATTTTTCTAACAAAAAATGGTACCATTCCTGTACTGGGTATCAATACGGGTCGCTTAGGGTTTTTGACCAGCGTTAGTCGGGAAGAGGTTCACAGTGCAATTATTGCGCTGAAAGAAAAAATCTATGTGATAGATAGTCGATCTTTGTTAACCATTAGGAGTAAAGAGGAGGTTTTTGGAAATTGGAATTATGCTTTAAATGAGTGTACGGTTCTCAAAAGTGAATCTACTTCCATGATTACTGTACAAACTTATATTGATGGTGAGTTTTTAAATTCTTATTGGGGAGATGGCTTGATTATTTCTACTCCTACAGGCTCAACGGGTTATTCTTTGAGTTGTGGTGGTCCAATTATCGCGCCTAACTCTAAAACGATCATTCTCACGCCAATAGCTCCACACAATTTGAGTATTCGTCCTTTGGTGCTAAATGATGATAAGGTTATCACTTTAAAAGTGGAAGGGCGTGCTGATCATTTTCTTTGTACAATGGATGCTAGGTCTGTGACGGTTCCTTTCGATACAGAAATAAATTTACACAAAGCATCTTTCAATCTAAGGATGGTTAGGCTTAAAAATTATAGCTTCTATAAAACCATTCGTGGTAAATTGATGTGGGGGATTGATAAGCGAAATGAAAAATAATTAGGAATTATGAGTTAGGAATTGTATGAAACCACGGTTATGAATTGTCTCGCTTCGCTCGAAAATTCTCGCATTCTTGCATTCCCGCATTAAAAGCTTGGGAAGCGCGGAGGACGAACTTTACGACGGAGCAGCTAAATTTGCGAAAATACGCCCGATGTGAGTGGAAATGTATTTACGCGTGCATACAAAACCTAAAACCTCATAGATATTTACCCACACGTGTAAATGCATTACAGCGGGCAGCCAGTATGTTTGCAATGTAAAAAATCCAGAGATTAGTTAAATTAGCGTATAACTTATTTTTTAACCTATAATCTCTGAATAATGAATAGTACCAAAGGTAGTAAACTTTGTTTTAAAGGCTAAACCGTTTTTGTAGGAATTGATACCCACAAAAATAGTAATCGCTTAACTTTTATTTTAAATGATCAAATGATGAGTCCACTCCAGAAAGATAAAAAATCAAAAATTTTTTTTTTAGCGATCTTTGCACCTTTCTCAATTCCCTGATGCTCAGGCATCAACGAATCTAAAAAAATGCAAACCTCATCTAAAAAATTCCATTTTGTGAAAATTATCTCTTTTTGGAGTAGACTCAGGTATTAAATGTTTCATTTTCAATTTTCCACCTTGAAGGGGCAACAGCAACCAATTATTGCATGTTTTCAGTATCAATAGGAATGTCAGTTATCCAGGTTAAATAAAAAGTTTGTTCGCCAGTTTTTTTATCCGTTTCGACACTTTCAAAATAATTGGTCAAAATATCTTGATGCTGACCATTAAGAATGAGATTGTTAGCAAAATATGCTATGCAAACTTTGTCCTTTGTTGTTCAGGTATGGCTTTGCAGTTCATTTTTTTACGCAAACTGACCACTTGAATATCATTAGCCAAAGGGAATAGCGGCAACTAGATGTGAAACTAAGCCCGATGCAAGTGGAAAAGACCTCAACAAGGTCTAAATATATTAGCAATTTAGCGTGTTTTGTTATTTTTAACCGATTATTTGACAAATCACAAAAAAAGATCATTTTTCAACCAAAAAATTTGATATTTATCAAACATATTGATAATCAGTTGGTTAGGAATAAAAAACAAAAAAGTAAAGATTAATTTTTAGTTAAGATTTGCACAACGAAAACCCAAGAATACCGTAAGTAAGTATTCTTGGGTTTTTTTGTGTTAACTTTGCGGTGTAACATGAACAATATCAATCAATACGGAAAAGAAAATGAAAGATAATATTGTATTTTGGGGAGCAAACGAAAATGATCAGAAAATTCTGGTAGTATTACGTTTGTTAGCTTCTGATAAAAAAGTGAAAATTTGGACTTTTTTGAAAAATGGATTGAGTCCAGATTTTGTTGAGCAAATCTTTGCTGATTGGGATGATATAGACACAACCACTTTTCCTGAGAGCAATACATTTGAAGAAAGAGACGTAACAGAAAACGATTTATTGCCTGAAAACATTAAGGCTGATAGCACAGAGATTGTTATCAGAGCCGAGCAAGAATGGAGGGTAAAGGTGCTCTCTATGCGTTTGTTTGAGATGATGTCAAATGAAATAAATAGCCTTTATGATGAGGTAAATGATATTGTTGAATATGATCGGACTTTGTGGGATACCGCTAAAGGATACTCTGAAAAGCTGAATCTGCACAATAACGAAAGAAATATTACTAGAAATCAATTTGGAGAATTGAGAGTGACACTGAATCACTGTTTTACCAAGTTGAAATCTTTGATGGAATCAGAGAATGAGAAATTCAATACGGAGGCTAAGGAAAACAAAGATAAAGTCTTGGCTAAATTGAAGGAAATTGAAGAGAAAACGAAGTCTGGTAAAAATGTTGGCGGATTGTTCAATGAGTTGAAAAAATTGCAGACTGATATTAAAAACATCAGATTAAGCCGTGATGGAAGAAGAAAAATCTGGGATATGATGAATGTCCAATTTGGGATTTTAAAGGAAAAACGAAATCAAGGTGCTGGTAGTAGATTAGAAAAGAGAATTGCTGGTTTGCAATCTGCTATTGATAAAATGGAGCAATCTGTTAAATACGATAGAGATTCTGTTAAATTTCAAAATGAAAAGGCGAACAATGTAAATGTTGGTAAGCTGGAAATGCAATTGCGTGAAGCCAAAGCTAAAATGATCGAAACTCGTATTGCTTCAAAGCAAGAAAAGCTTGATGATATGCACGAGACGATTAATAAGTTGAAAAAAGATCTTGCTAAAGTTGAAAACGCAAAGTCAGCTAAAGCAGCAAAGTCTGAAGGTAAAAAACCAAATAATAAAAAAGCCACAGAGAGTAAAAAAACAGCCGAGTCAAAGATAGCAGCAGAAAAACCTGTTGAAGCAAAACCAACTGAGCCAAAAGTAGAAGCAGAAAAACCTACTGAACCAAAAGCGGAAGTGGAAAAACCTGCTGAACCAAAAGCGGAAGTGGAAAAACCTGCTGAGCCAAAAGCGGAAGTGGAAAAACCTGCTGAACCAAAAGCGGAAGTGGAAAAACCTGCTGAACCAAAAGCGGAAGTGGAAAAACCTGCTGAGCCAAAAGCGGAAGTGGAAAAACCTGCTGAACCAAAAGCGGAAGTGGAAAAACCTGCTGAGCCAAAAGCGGAAGTGGAAAAACCTGCTGAACCAAAAGCGGAAGTGGAAAAACCTGCTGAACCAAAAGCGGAAGTGGAAAAACCTGCTGAGCCAAAAGTGGAAGCGGAAAAGCCAACAGAGCCAAAAGTAGAAGCGGAAAAGCCAACAGAGCCAAAGATGGAAGCGGAAAAGCCTGCTGAACCAGAGGTGAAAGAGCAAGTAGTTGAAAAAAGTGAAGAAAAACCAGTAACTAATCAAGAAAATAGCAATCCAATAATTGAAAAAAGCGCACAAGATTTAGCAGGAACTGCACCAGTAGATCCTGTTACAAGTGAAGCAACCAAAACCATTATTGAAGAAGAAAGTTAATTTCTTTAGAGACTGAGTAGCTACTAATACTTAGTCTCTGGGTAAAATGAAGATTTAATTTTCGTTTTGCTTTAACGCTAAGGAATAGCTCATTAATAAGTGTCTAATTTGACCGAACGTCGGACCGATAATTATTTTGATTTTCTACAAGGCATTTTTAATGGGACCGACCGTCGGAGAATATCCGAGCTATTGTTGAGAAAAAGAACTGGTCCGACATTTCGGAAGTAGAAAATTAAAAGAACAATTTCAAATTGGACAGTTATTATTGAGCTGTTCATAAATATGATAAAATGACAAAGTATACTGAGCAGAGCCGCAGAACGGGTGCTGGTGGGTCAGAAGGTGGTTTAGGAAGATTCATCCTCGGACTTATTATGTTGATAAGTGGACTTTATTTGCTTTTAAACAACATTCATGTTGGTTCTGGTGGAATGGGCGGATTTGGTCGCTCACTAAGCTATGGCGGTCGTACAATCACATCTGGTTTTGTAATGATCCCGTTTATTTTTGGAATTGGAATGATATTTTACAATTCCAAAAATTATTTTGGGTGGTTTCTAGCAATTGCTTCTTTAATAATGATGGTAGTTGGTGTGATTACCAACATCAATTTCCGGTTTGAACATTTATCAGCCTTTGATTTAATTATTATTTTGGTTCTATTCATAGGTGGTTTAGGGCTGTTTTTAAGCTCCTTGAAATCTACCCGTTCTTCTTTTTAAATTCGTATTTTCTACATTAAGACAAGAGCAAAATCTAAAAAAGAGCAAGCGTGAAGCATTGCCCTTATATTTTCTGCATTGTATCATTAAAGCATTGCATCATGCATTAAAGGCTGCTGTAACTTCTTCCATTCGTTTGCGATTCAATCCCATATCAGAATGACCCAAGCGAGAAGCAGAACGGAAGTGAATTTTTTTACTTGAATCATCAAAGTAAAATTCCACATCATCGACAAAACGCATGACTTTGGTTTTAAATTCGACATGCATATAACTATCTGTTTGCTTAATGATTTTCGTTCGAGGTTGCTCGTTGACTACAGCCACCAATTTTTTTACAGCCGCATCCAAACTTCCATTGTAAGTCAGAGGGTCCATTTTTGCATCCTCCTTCATCGTTTGAGTACTCACGCAATTTGGAGAGTCTGGGCAATCAATCAGCTTGCCTTTTACCAAACCCAAATTATCAGGCATCGTACCAGAGCAAGAGGACATAAAAATCAAAAGAGCTAAAGAAATTGAGTAGATTACGTATTTTTGCATTTTAGAAGGTTTTAATGATTTCTGTAAAATAACAAAATAAGTTCCTGAGCAAAATTAAACACAATTTATTTCGAGGCTATTTTTTCATCAGTTAAGGCAAAAAACGCAGGCATAGCAGGGCTACGGCAAGTATTTTTAACGACGACTGATGAAAAAAGAGTTCGAAATAGATGTGATTTAATTCTGTTCAGGAACCTATAGCCTAATTTTTATTTTTTGTTATTGATAAACCAAAAAAAGCTATGAAAAATTTACTCCCTATTTGCTTTGCATTTATTATGCAAACATTGCAGGTTTATGCTCAATGCGAATGCCCTGAACTACCAATTAATACAAACAACACCATCACCGTACAGACTGTTGATGAATTAAACAATGCCTTAAACCAAGCAGACATTAATAATGGAAATTTAACCATATTATTAGAGCCTGGAGTTTATACTTTAAATACCAACCTAAAGTTTATAGATGAAAATATGGCAAATCTTACTATTGCAGGTTCTACAGGCAATCGAGACGATGTAATTCTTAAAGGACAAGGCTGGGCTAACAGCAACGTAACCCATATTTTCCTAGTGGCTGCCGATAATTTCACCTTGGCAAATATGACCATTGGAGAAGTTTTTTATCACCCTGTTCAGGTACAAAGTAATCCTGCGGATGCTGATGATTTTACCATGCAAAATGTAAGAGTTGTAGATGCAAAAGAACAATTGTTAAAAGTGTCAGGAGGTGTAGGAGATTTATTTGCTGACCGTGGTCGAGTTTTGTGTTGCGAATTTGAATTTACGGAGGGCATCGCTTATCAATATTATACAGGTGGAATTGATGCGCACAACGCTAAAGACTGGCTTGTGAAAAACAATGTATTTAAAAACATCCGTTCACCAGAAGCTAGTCTTGCAGAACATGCCATTCATTTTTGGCGAGGATCTGTTGGAACGATAGCAGATGGCAATCAAATTATTAATTGCGACAGGGGAATAGGTTTTGGTCTGGGTGGCGATGTGGCTTCAGGGCATATTGGTGGATTAATTATGAATAATTTTGTACATACAAGTAGAGATGTGGGAATCGGTCTTGAATCTTCTACGGATACTAAAGTGTATAACAACACTGTCATTACAGATAATTATAGCAGATCGATTGAATATAGATTTCCTACAACTACAAATGCAAGTATAGTCAATAACTTAGTTAGTGGACAAATATCAGATCGTTCGAGTGGTTCCACTGGCACATTAACAACTAATTATACCATAACCGATACAAATATATTTACGGATGCTGCTGCTTATGATTATCATTTATCATTAGACAATTTACCAGCAATAATTGATGCAGGTACTTTTTTGACTGAGGTTGTAAATGACATTGACTGCGATGACAGAAACGCAAACGGAGCTATAGATATTGGAGCAGATGAATTTTCTTTAGAGCCAAATACAACTACAGTTGCTATTGATGAAATGAGCGCATTGCTTCAAGGACCTGCACAACAATCAAATGGAAACTGGGTGATGAATGCACAATTGGTGGAATTGGGTTTAATACCTCAAACGGACCCTTATGAAAATCTTGTACAATTTGAACATATTAGTAATGCATTTATGCCTGAAGCAGTAGTGAATGCAATTTTGTCTCCTAATGCAAATAATCCGATTGTTGATTGGGTATTTGTGGAGTTGAGATCAGCCTCAAACCCTGCTGAAATTATTGCTACACGTTCTGCATTGATAAGGAACGATGGAAAAGTAGTAACGACAACAGGAGCGTTTGAGATTGCTTTTTCTGAAAATATTCCAATGAGAAATTATCACGTTGCCATTCGTCATAGAAACCACTTAGGTGTAATGACCGCCAATCCAATTGACTTTTCTGCAAATGATGTTACTATTGATTTCACAAATCCAAACGAACCAACCTGGGGAGCAAATGCGCAAATATTTTTAGACGGAAATACCAGAGCACTTTGGGCAGGCAATGCCAATATTGATGATGAAATTATATTTCAAGGAGCAGACTCAGATAACAATTCAATATTTTTTGATGTTTTAAATGCAACAGAAAACATCGACCAACAACCAAGTTATGTCGTTGATGGCTATTTTGCTTCCGACTTAAGCTTGGACGCTAAAGTAATTTTTAGTGGTTTTGATAACGATGTGAATACCTGTTTTTTCAACATATTATCACACCCAGAAAATATAACTAGTTCAGTTAATTATGTTATAACAGAGCAATTACCTTGATTTGTTTTGGTTAAATTTGCAATAGGAAAGAATTTTGTAGGGGCAATGCCTTGCGCTTGCCCCACATCATTAATTACATTAAAAGAAAGTTATGTTTGACAAATTAGAGCATTTAGGAATAGCCGTTAAAAACATTGCGGAGTCGGATAAATTGTTTAAGAAACTATTGGGCGACACCTTTTACAAGCAAGAAGAAGTCGAGTCGGAAGGCGTAAAGACAGCCTTTTACGACGGAGGGAATACCAAGCTTGAACTACTAGAAGCCACGACAGAGGGCAGCCCAATCAAAAAATTCATCGACAAAAAAGGAGAAGGTTTACACCACATCGCATTCGAAGTAGATGATATTTACAAACGAATGGAGGAGTTGAAAAATGACGGTTTTCGATTGCTCAACGAAACACCCAAAGCAGGTGCCGACAACAAACTAATCTGTTTCATCCATCCCAAAGATACCAATGGTATTTTGATAGAGCTTTGTATGGATAAAAGCAAATTGAAGAAAGAAAAAGTTGCTAATAAATTGCAAAATCCTTTCGGTCTTCATACCATCACACCCTACCTAATAGTCAAAGATGCTGAAAGGCTAATCAAGTTTTTACAAGACCTTTTTCAAGCCGAACTAAGAGGCGAAATCCACTATCGAGAAGATAAAAGAGTCAAACACGCAGAATTGAAAATTGGCGATTCCGTAATAATGCTCGGAACAACAATGGAAAATATTGGACAGGCAAATGCAGGTTTTTATATTTATGTAGAGAACTGTGATGCAAGCTACAAAAAAGCCATAGAATTAGGAGCAGAATCCATTATGGAGCCAGTCGATTTTCCCCACGGAGATCGTTATGGCGGTGTCAAAGATTTTGAAGGCAATACTTGGTGGGTTGTGGAGCATGTTGGGAAGAAGAGTTGAAAAAATTACATCCAGTTGACGGAGACGAGGTGAAGGCAAATAGGATTGTAAGAATTTTTTCCCTATATTCATCCTATGAAATCTCTCTACTTAATAACAATATGCTTCCTATCAATCCTCTTTACAAACTGTGAAGCGTCAAAACGAATGTTTGAGGATGAGGCAGCGACAGCCACAGACAAATTAATTATCGACAATACGGACATTAGATTTGCAAATAAATCGGATGCTCAGACTTTACCATTAGAGGATGAATTAACCTTCTTTTTAGTAAGACATGCTGAAAAGAATACAGGAAAAGATCCTGATTTGGTTCCAGAAGGAGCAGAAAGAGCAGAATTGTTAGCTGAAGTTTTGAGTACGGTAAATTTAGATGCGATCTATTCCACCGATTACAAACGAACCTTGCAAACGGCAAAACCCACAGCGACAAAGCAAGATTTGGATACACAAATTTACGATGGAGCCAATTTTGAAGAATTTTCAACGGAATTACTGCAAAATCATGCAACAGGTAAAATATTAGTCGTTGGGCATTCCAATACCACCCCTAAACTTATCAATCAATTGATAGATTCAAAGGAATACCAACATTTATCCGAAGATCAATTTGATAATCTTTTTGTGATTACTTTCTCTGAAAATGGAGAGGCGCAAGTGTTAAACCTAAAATACGGAGAAGCATGTCCCTAAAAGTATTATAGTAACATTGACTATTTAGTCAATTCTGCTAAAATGGTTTTACCACCTTTAACTTTTTGTTTTAAATCAACCTTGATTTTTGTATTGATAGGTAAGAAAATATCTACACGAGAGCCAAACTTGATAAACCCAAGCTCTTTTCCTTGTAAGATTTCTTCTCCTTCATCCAAATAATTAGAAATTTTTCTAGCTACTTTTCCAGCAATTTGACGAACCAAAATCTCAAATTCTGTGTCTTCATTTGCAATTACAGTAGTAAATCTTTCATTCTTTTCAGATGATTTTGGATGCCAAGCAACCAAATAGTTTCCTGGGTGATATTTAGTATATTTTACCTTTCCACGAATCGGTGCAAGATTGACATGTACATTTGCAGGAGACATAAATATAGAGACCTGGATTCTTTTATCTTTGAAATATTCTGACTCTTCGACTTCTTCAATCGCTACAATTTTACCATCAGCAGGAGCGACAATCATTTTGTCATCCTCTACAAAATACCTAGCCTTAGGAATTCTGAAAAATGATAGAACAGCAATATATAAAATAGCTGAGATTATTCCTATCCAAGACCGCATAGCAGTCAAATCTGGACAGAGAAAGTACAGTAAACTGTTTATTAGTAATAGACCAAAACCAAAGGTCAATAAGATCATTCGACCTTCTTTATGTATATAGTACATAAATGAGTTTTTGTTAAACAATAGTTACTAAACAATAAAATAACTGTTTAGTTCTTAGGAGTTAATATTGAACAGCTCCTAAGTAACGATGAAATCGTAGATTCTATATTCCAACGAATTTTTTTAATCGTTACTTTAGTTAATTAGTTACTTCGTTAATTGTTGCTTTCCTTGTTTTGGGTATGTAAAGTAAAAGCCTTTTAGCCACAAATACTACTAATAAACGCTAAAATATAAATACAACTTCTTTAAATAACTGATTGTTAGTCGATTAGAGATTGAATAAGTACAAGTATGTATAGATAAATGGCACACTAAAAAAGTAAGCATCAAAGCGATCTAAAAACCCTCCATGTCCAGGCAAAATACTGCCCGAATCTTTTATTTTAACGCTCCTTTTCAATAAAGATTCTATCAAATCTCCTGTTGTTCCTAAAAAAACTGCTAAAACGGCTATAACAGACCATTTCGCAAAGGACCATTCAGGGACAATGAAAGATAGTAAAAAGGCAAAAAGTAAGCTTGCCACGAGTCCACCCGCGCTGCCTTCCCAGGTCTTTTTAGGTGAAATTCTTTTAAATAATGGGGTTTTTCCAATCACTGATCCCACAATATAGGCAAAGCTGTCACTGATCCATACGAGCAGTATTATACCAATCAATTTTAATGGGCTAAAAGTTCCATCTATCAATGCAATAGGTAAGGATAGGGCGGTCGGAATACTTATCCATAAAAGAGAAGCTAAGTTCAATGACATCCTCGATAACGGACTTTCTGAACGAGAATATAAGGCGTAAATAAACAAAAGAAACAACAAAGGCATAACCAATATGATGTATCGACCATCTATCCAGTTAAGAGCAACGCTTGTTATTATCACATAAATAATAGTTCCCAATGTGATAACCATTGCAGTCTCTAAACCTGGATGGTTAGGCTTATTACCAGGTAAAGCAATAGATATTTTCTGAAATTCCACCAAACTTAAAACATTGATGATTCCAAAAAGCAGCCATAAAGTATAAGGACTTATCATAATCCCCAAGATCATTATAGATACAAAAACTAGGGCAGTCGTTGCTCTAGTAGCGAGTGTTTTGTTAAATAATTTACTTAAATCTGCCAAATTAGGAATGTTAAATTAATAAGTTTACAATTTTTAACAAAGAGATTTTACGATATTTAAGTGATCCGACAATTCGGAAAAAAACGCAGTCCTAGCAGGGCTAAGACGAGTATTTTTGACTGGTCGGCATCCCGATGGTTCGCTGGTGCGGCAGAATATCGTTAAATATCGAATCGGACTGGCGAACCAGCGGCAGGCGGTCCTGTCAAAAATATAAATTTATTTTTTTAGCATTCCTTAATTGTCGAAATTTATCTCATTAACAATTTTGGTTGCCAAAACAGTATTTTCTTGATTGGTCCACAACTCTATCTCCCCAAAACCATATGAATAATCTTGTTTGTTGATAACAACGGCTTCAATATCCTGCTCTTCTAAAATTGCCTGAACAATTTTTACCTTATATAAAAGTGTATCAGCATATATTTTAATCCAATTATCTTTCATCTTTATAAGTTTAGGCTATATTAAATCTGATTCCACGGATTCCTTATACCATTTCAACATAAAACCCAAAAAAATAGTTGCAACAATCGCAAATGCAATACTAACCATTCCCAGACCTTCAGGCATAGCTTCCGCCTCCGTCGCATCAATTGCCCCAAAATAAACCAACACCACTTGAACACCATTGTTTAAAAAATGTGCAATGATTGGATACCACAAATTTTTACTCCAATAAAATATATAACCCAAAATGATGCCCAAAACCCATCTCGCAAAAAATCCATAAAATTGAAAATGAATCAAACTAAACAGAGCACCTGTGAATACAATCGCAACATGCGGATTGCCAACTAACTTTCCAAGAGTCGGTTGTATCGCTCCTCTAAACAGTAATTCCTCACAAATGGCAGGTGTCAATGCAATAAGAACCACATTAAACAAAAGCGCACCAATACTATCCATAGTCAGAAACTTTTTCATAACCTGAGCAGTCTCCGCTTCTTGTAATTGCAGTGCTTCTTCAAACCAAGCCAAGCTTTCAGGAAATGGAATATTGTGATTCATTTGAACCAATATTGCAATTAATGGATACGACAATAACATACACAAACCAGCCAACACAACACTCGGTATATTGATGCCTTTATTGAGTTTTAAAAAGGCTAATTTTTCGGGCTTCATAAGGGCAAAAGCAACCGCAGGAAAAGCAAACATTACAAAACTAGATACCAATTGAATCATTTTTATGGGTAAAATATTATCCATAAATACATCTGTTCCACCATCCATCACAGAAGTGTCTAAGCCAAATGCCGCAAGCAAACCAACAGTCAAACCACCCAACAAAATTAATGATACTGCTATAAATGCAAATAAAATTAATAGCTGAACACCAGCAGGCATGTCGTCCTGTTTCAAAAAGTCATTCATATATACACAAATTAACAAAAAAAGCAGCACTTACAAAGAAAAGTAAGTACTGCTTATATTTTATTTTTTTAAGATTCAGAACAATTAAGGAGGAGTATATGACACTAATTCTTAGAATCTAGGACAACTTACTGGTGGTAAACCACGCTTTCCAGTTGAATTACAACCAAGCTCATATCCAACAGAAAACTCAATTCCACCTTGTCCTTGAGAAGCACCACTCAAACTAGAGACAGCAATATCATAAGAAATTCCAAATTTTAATTGATCGAACTCCGCACCAATTAGTGCCGTAATATCGCTACCAACACGATAAGCCAGACCACCATAAATTGAAGTGCCAGAGCTTTTTCTACCATCACTAAAATGATAACCAACATTGGAACCTATAACAATTTCCCTAGCACCACTTTGTGTTTGGAACAATAAGTTTGGAGAAATACTGATTTGACTATTAGGAGTAATATCAGCACCTGCATGAACAACCAATCTTGGATCAATGCGATAATCAACATCACTTCCTTGTGTTGTTAGAAAACGCTCTTCTGGTCTAAAAAGGTGATAATAACCAGCACCACCATAAACACCAAATACCTTGTTGATATTTGCCGAAACCATTCCACCTAATCTGACATCAAAATTAGTGAAAGAAGTTTGTTCTACCGTTTCTCCATTAGGAAGATTGATGTTAAAATCATTTCCTTCAAACTGAGTACCAAATACCAAGTTTGAAAAATCAATGCTTTTATTCATCCAACCAGCTTGTGCTCCAATGGACAACAAAACTCGCCCTTGTGGGTCAACTGCTTTGTGAAAAGCAAAAGAACCCATAATTTGCATATTGTTCAAGCTACCATCTCCCTGGCGATCATTCAAAAACATAATTCCCGCTCCAATAAAATCATTTTTCATCGAACCACGCATCAATGCCGCATCATAAGATACTGCAAAATCATTGTAGGTATTATACAAAGTGGGGTATTGGTTTCTGTAATTGATTACAAAACGATGGCAATTGTTCATCAATCCCGTCATCGCAGGATTAAGCGTAATTGGTGAAGCATAAAACTGCGAAAAATGTACATCTTGCGCATCAAGTGGCTTCATAGCCAGCATCGCTAAAAGAACAACAACAAACTTAAGTGTATTTTTCAATGTCATAAAAAATCTTTTACAGGCTAAAATTAGCTCTTTACTCTCATAAAAACGAGAATTTTAACCAACTAGTACATATTTTATTTAATTCTAAGCTTCATAGTAAGTACTACTACAACAATAGTTATTTTTGAGTTGCAAATTTTACGCAATTATGACCTGTTCATTCAACCCCTAATAGCAACACTGCGGTTGTTTGAAATTCAAAATTCCGTCCTGCCGTTGCAGGAGACAATTGAATGTTGATTGTGGTTTATTGCACAATTCAAAATTCCGTCCTACCGTCGCAGGAGACAAGGCATGCCTTGTCTCTACCCTGGTGGTTGAATGCAAAATAATTCATAATTCATAATTCATAACCCATAATTCATAATTACCTCATGAAAATTTTCCAATAAAACGGCAATTCATTCCGCTCCATCGTCCAATAACTCCGCTCTGTCGCTCCAAAACCTTTATAAAAACGGGCAACTCCCTCAATCTTAGAACCCTCAAAATCCAAAATAGATTCCGACTCTGAATTTTCTTGGATGATTTTATCAATAAGACCAAACATCGCTCCATTTTTTTTGCCAAAATCATTGCTTGCAGGAAATAAATTATAAATACGATTTTTAAAATATACAAAAAAGCCACAAGCACAGAGCGTATTAGACTCATACATCCCCAAAAGTTGACCATTTCCTTTGTGAATTGATTGATGCATAACTTTTATCACATTTTGATAAAAGCTAATATCTTGCTTCAGCCCTTTTCCTTTATTTTCCTTGAATAATTGTACGCAATTCTCTGGTTGAATGTTTACAACATATTGCCAATCAATGATATTGTGCTTTTTTAAATTTCTTTTAGTGTTTTGATTGTATTTTTTGTGTAAAGTTTCATAATCCCTATCCAAATTTAATTCATAGTTCGGAGTGGCACTCTTTAAAAAACCTTTGATGTTGTAATCATTGGCACTGTTAAAATTTAGATGAACCCTTTTAAATTTTTTAGGAATTTCTGAAATCATCCAATCAAAAACTGTCTGATTCAATTGTAATTTCGAAAAAATACCCAATTGCTGAACCATAAATGGCGTAATCAACATCTCCAAACCATATTTTCTGACAATAGGCAATGGCAAAACTGCCTTATAATCTTCTAACACAATCGCATCCCAATCCTGACAAACCGCATCCAAGTACCAACTCAAAGCATAGACTCTTCCATTGAGCGCATGGTTTATACACTCATCCCATTTTTCAACGTCAATGTCCTTATTTTGTAGATATTGTATTTTATTATTCAAATCTCAACTATTAAAATTTAAACCTACTCTCAACTTGATTGGAGCCTGCCCTCTACTTGATTGGGGAGCCTGCCCTCAACTTGATTGGGGAGCCTGCCCTCAACTTGATTGGGAGCCTGCCTTCAACTTGATTGGGGAGCCTGCCCTCAACTTGATTGGGAGCCTGCCTTCAACTTGATTGGGGAGCCTGCCCTCAACTTGATTGGGGAGCCTGCCCTCAACTTGATTGGGGAGCCTGCCCTCAACTTGATTGGGGAGCCTGCCCTCAACTTGATTGGGGGGAGCCTGCCTTCAACTTGATTACCGATGCTTGAGGTTCGCCGCAACCAAACCACATTTATTACGAGAAATAAACAATTTGCTCAAAATTAATAAAGTTGTCAAGAACTACTCAAAGGCGGACGGAATACATCATTTCCAATCAAGTTGTCTCCCCGCTGTCCGCTGCAATATATGGAACTGTTTTGGTCGTTTTATGTAGACGTTTCATGCAACATCTCTACGATTGCTTCGTTGCCAATTTTGCCTTTAATTCATTCCATACATTTCCACTCGCATCGGGCGTATTTTCGCTACTTTAGCTGCGCTGTCGGTAAGTTTTTCCTCCGCTCTTCCCTTTCTTACCCAGTTTTATTTGCTAGAAAAACGCATTATTCTATATATTATTGAAATCAATTCTATTCAACCTCATTTCTATTATTGTCATTTTTATAATACTAGTATTTTCATTAACATTTGATTTCAATGGTCCAATCATATCAAATAGCTTTCGAGCAACTTTTGTTTCAGTACGTTTTCGTTTAATTAAGGTGGAAATTTCTCTAAACAGAACCAAAGTAACAATACCAAAAAGCCCTATTAAAGAAGGTAAAAGCAATATTCCATAATCTGAATCAATATTATGTTGAATATTTTTAACAAAAGAAATAGCCCAAAAAAACAAAACAACTAAACTCAATAAAATCATCGCATGTATCCAAATTCTACTATTCAAGTTATTAATTTCCTCTACAGTTTTTTCAGTTAGAGATACCAATTCGTCTAATTCATCTATTTCTATATGTTTAACATCATTTTCTTGCATCTTATCGAAGTTCTGAAATTTTAGAATAAAAGTTTCTTAACAATTTATTTTGGTTTTCACTTGTACCAAGTTGAGACTTAATTACCTCTCCATTCCAAGTAAAATCTTCTCTATATGAACAAAAAGGAATGGCATCTATTTTAAATCTATCATTTCCTATATTTGTTTGTAAAGTACTCAACAAGTCACTAAACTGTCCGTCAAAAAGTGGATGATACTCTCTTTGTGCTTTACTAAATAATTCTTCAGAATAAAACAAATCCGCTTTTGTTGCAACAACTAACAACCAATTAATTGATTTTCCATTTCGAAATAGCTTTCTAATCTGAACAGCAATTTTTTCAAAATCTTTTCGCTCATTCTTCAAATTGTGCTCTCTCAGTTTTTCAACAGTATCAACTCCTTTATCAAGCAATATTTTGGCAGCAGTTTCATTCCTAATATTAGTAAATCCCCAATCTGTCAAATAAATAATTCCTTCTAGATCACCATCTAAATTATTAAATGCATCATCTATGGTTTTATCTCTACTAGAGATGAGCTGACCTGGAGCTGTTCTAAATAAACTGTGCCACTCTCCTATTTTGATAGCTTCTCTATCTGCTTGTTTAGAAGATTCAGGTTTTTCATACATAGATTCAGTCGCTTTTCCATTTAAGTAGTCTAAAAATAATGTTTTTCCAACATTTTCCCTTCCTAGAAATATATTTGTTGCTCATAAATCGGATAGAACCAATGCCTTTTTCCAAAATTCTTGAATTTTGTGACGCTTTGTATACATTTTCACAGGATATGACACAATACCTGGAATTAAATCTTCCCAATTCATACTTTTTACTTTAAATCAATGAGTTTTGATTTTCAAAAATTTACTAATTTTATGATAAACAATATTAAATATTAGGGATAAGTTAAACCAACTACTCAACATAAGCAATACACTTCAACTCTATAGCAATTTGAGTGGGCAAAGAGTTTATTTCGACAGTTGTGCGACAAGCTTGGATGTCCTTGAAATATTCTGCGTAAATTTTATTAAAAGTGTTGAAATCTCTCTTCATATTTACCAAAAAGACCGTTACATCAACTAAGTTATTCCAATCTGCTCCTGATGCTCTCAAAACACCCTCCACATTTTTAAAAACAGAATGTACCTGTGCCTCAAAGTTAAAGCTTACAAAATTACCGCGTGCATCTAATTCCAAACCTGGAATGGAATTGTCCTTTGCATTTCGTGGTCCAATTCCCGATAAAAACAAAAGGTTTCCAGCTCTTCTTGCGTGCGGATAAGCTCCAACTGGCTTAGCTGCGTCTGTTGTATTGATTAATTTTTTTTCTGACATTGTAAAGTTTAATTTAACTAAAAACGAAGGTAAGTAGTATGTGCCAATTAATCGGGCATTTTACAAACATAGCTTAATCATTTGTGTGAAATTTTAGAAAATAATAAAATCTTTGTCGAAATTTGTGGTTAAACAAAGAACCATGGAATTTCCGTCTAAGTTAATTGCCAATGCCGTAGAAGAGTTCAGTCGATTGCCAGGAATTGGGAAAAAGACGGCTTTAAGATTGGTCTTGCACCTCCTAAAACTGCCTGTGGAGGATGTGCAAAAATTTGGCTCTGCTATTGTCACAATGCGTGAAAAAATACAGTATTGCAAAATCTGTTTCAATATTTCGGATGATGAAATTTGTAGTATCTGCTCCAACAAAGCCCGAAAAAAAGATATGGTCTGCATTGTAGAATCTATGCGTGATGTCTTGGCAATCGAAAATACTCAAAATTTCAATGGTGTTTACCACGTTTTGGGTGGCGTCATTTCTCCGCTGGAAGGTATCGGTCCTGAAAAACTAAAAATTGACTCGCTGTTTGATCGTATTAAAACGACGGAGATAAATGAAATCATAATGGCACTCAGTCCCACGATGGAAGGAGATACAACTGTCTTTTACATCACCAAAAAATTAAATGAGTCTCCAAACAATGTCAAAATCACTACGCTGGCAAGAGGAGTTGCCTTTGGTGGAGAATTGCAATACGTAGATGAAGTTACCCTTTCTAGAGCACTCGTTATGAGACGACCTTATGAAAGCGGACATTAATTTTACGTCTTCCGCCAAAAATCCCACAACAAACCCAGATGTACATAAATGCCGTATTCTTTTTCACGATTGATTGTGTATTCGATGCTCATTGGAATATTTTCCCATAAAATAAAATCCAGTGCTACTCCTGAACCGAACAACCACGAGTTATTTAGCGGATTGTTTTCTCCAAAAAAACGATCTTTTACATTTGCGGATTCTGCAAAAACTCTCAGGTAAATATCTATAATGATCTTTCCCCCTTTTTTACTAACTTGTTTGAGTGGATTCTGAAAATGCAAATTCACAAATTGATAGCGTAAATTGGTTCTGAAGAAAAAATATTGTTGTGTAGTTACAATGTAATATTCATAGCCTCTTATAAAATTATAACTATAGCCTATTTGATTGTTGTTGAAATAAGGTTGCTCCTTTCCAAAACTTCTGAAAGCTTTTATATTGCCTGCCAAAAAAAGTCTATGCGCTACATTTTGATACAGTGAATAATCTAAAGTCGCATTGAAAGTATTTAGATCTTTAAAGATGCCTAGCCCATACTTTTCTATGCTGAACCTAAAATAATTTCCTGTCAAAGGGTAACTCTGAAAGTCTCTAAAATCTCGTTCATAATTATACATCAAAGCAAAATAACTCTGGTTTAATTTTCCGTTGTTAAAATAATGTGGATTAAAGTTGGCTACTTCCTGATCTATTTTCATTGTATGAAAACGCAATCTTAAAAAGTGATTGTGATTGATACCGAGGCGTCTTTTCATAGTTAAATTTCCAATCCATCTTTTGGCAAGTACTTTTTTTGTAAATGCCGCAATAGAATCTGAAGGATAAAAGGCAATCTTATTGTCTCTACTATCGGCAGAAATTTGTTTGTCCGTTCTAAAAATGAATTTTGCCGAAAGCCCGATTCTCTTTTTTTTATCTACGTATGGAAAAGTGTAGGTCGTCTCTAAAATATTTCGATAACCACGCATAATATATCCTTGAAAAGATTCACCAACACCACGCAAATTGTAAATATTGATAAAGCCACCATATGTCAATCTCCTAAGATCGGCATTCTGTTCTCTAATCCAAACATTGTAATTTTGAGAGGCTATCTCTACTTGAGGAATGGGAAATATTCGCCACCTTTCTTCCATAAACAATACTACATCACATTTGTCATCTTCACAGGAAATGGTATCAATTAAAACACCATTGAAAAGATTAGTATTGATGAGACTGTTGCGACTTTTGCCAAATCGCCGATCCATTTTTTCGAGTGGAATGGTGTCGCCAGATTCGAAATCAAGCTCACGGAGTATATAATGTAGTTTGGTTTTTTTGTTTCCCTCTGCAAAAATACTGTCTATAACTATGTAGGAAGGAGATTTCTGGGCAAATATCGGAATGAGATTTGCGAAGAGTAAAAAAGAAAAAAGGAGATAAGAAAATACAGTTCTTGTATCCCAATGTTTAGACACTAGGATACAAAAATATTGTTTACACGTTGAGATAATGTAAAAAAGATTCGTATCTATCTTGAAGAAACTCTTCATTGCCTTTTTCTTGATAAGATGCTAAAATCACATAACTGTATCTTTCAAAAGTAGCAATAATTGGGGCAAGTTCTCTCTTGTTTAGCTTTATTGTCAATGACATTTTTTTTGTACCTTCCTGAACTTCTACATAAGAGGCTAAAATTTTAGCTCCTTCTGACTCCGCAATTTGTGCAACTGCTGCTAAAGAATAATCTATGGTATTCATTTCAAGCACTAAAATTCCACCTGGATCTTTAAAAGCATTTAGTTTTACCAGACTATCAATAACATCCTCGTGTCTGATAACACCAATGTATTTATCATTATCATCAATTACGGGTAAAACTCGTGTTTGTTGTTCACTCATTTTTCTGACAATGTCAAAAAGATGTTCATTTTCTCGCAATCTATTGTTTTCAATGTCTAGTTCTAAACTAGAAATAGGTGCATCTATAAAATTCATGTCCATTAATGTTAGTTCTGATATCATACCAATGAATAAATTATCTGCTTTCCTTATTACCGGCAGCTTATCAATACCATACTCCATCATTCTATTTTTAGCACTGTTTCCAGTGTTTGATTGATGTATGGGTATTATTTCTTGGCAAAGCAAGTTTGTAGCTATCATGTCGGCGGCTTTATTTATACTTATGACTAAATTTTTCGAAGGAAGTTCAATCTCTCAAAAAAAAAGTTTTAGTAAATGTTTGTACTTATATGTAATTGGTTTCTGATACAAATTATTTAAATAAAATGACAAATGCAAATAAGGAACGAAAAAACAATAACTTTACACTTTTGACTTCGATATTTAACGATCTTTTTCCGCACCGGCGGACCAGTCAAAAATACTCGCCTTAGCCCTGCTAGGACTGCGTTTTTTTCCGAATTGTCGGATCACAGGATCGCCTGCCGCTTAAATATCGTTAAATCTCTTTGTCAAAAGAATGTAAACTTATTATTTCATCGTTCCTAATATATTTTCATTTTCAAATTTAATACTATCAACTATGACCTCTTGTGTCTCTTTTACAATCCTTAAAACATACAAAGTTGTAAGTTTATCATTTTGGTTAAATTCTTAACAAACAAGGTCTTAATCTGCAAGGTTGTCTAAAATAATAAACAGTTATTCTACTCTAAAGGTTCACTTTTGTTTTGCTAAGTAAAGTGAAAAAAATAAACTGAGCCAAAATTTATTATTAGATTTTTTCGATTTACTACGGTTCGACGTCTCGATGGTCCGACATTTCGGCAAAAAAATCAAGTCGGTCCGACGCTCGGTAGCAGGGCTACGGTTTCTTTTTTTGCCGAAGGAAATCGGAAAAAGATGATGATAAATTGGCTCAAGTTATTGTTTTCGCTTTACTAAGAAACTTTTTAAAATCGCATTAAATTTATCTGGACATTCCATCATTGGAGCGTGTCCGCATTTATCAATAAAGTGTAATTCTGAGTTGGGAAGCAATTTGTGAAAATCTTCCGCAACAAAAGGCGGGGTTATGGTATCTTCATTTCCCCATATTAACAAAGACGGTACTTTGATGCTTGGTAACTCTTTGGATAAGTTCTGTTTGATTGCCGAACGAGCCATTTTGATTATATGGATTACTTTTTCTCGATTGTTGACTGTTTCATAGATTTCATCAATCAACTCTTTGGTGGCTACTTTGGGATCAAAAAAAGTAGACTCTGTTTTTGTTTTTATAAACTCGTAATCCTCTCTACGTGGAAAGGTGCCTCCAAAAGCATTTTCATACAAACCAGAGCTACCCGTTAACACCATAAATTTTACCAACTCAGGATTGTTCAAAGTATAGATCAAAGCAATATGTCCACCCAAGGAATTTCCTATGAGGGTTAGATTGTTCAACATTTTAAAGGAAACAAATTCTTGGATAAATTTGGCTAGCTCTGTAACACTGCTTTCGGCTCTACTATCATCGTAAATTGGCAGCATAGGTATAATAACCCGATGGGAACTTGAAAAGTGATTTATTAAATCTGAGAAGTTACTCAATGCACCAAACAAACCATGCAATAGCAATAGCACTTCCCCTTCTCCTTCCTCAACATATTTAAAGGATACTTCCTCTTTAATTGTAAACTCCATAATTTTTGAATGCTTCAATGATACAATGATACAATGATACAATGATACAATGATACAATGATACAATGCTTCAATGTAATAATGATACAATGCTTCAATAAAGTTACTAAAGGTCAAGTCAATAATCGAATCTCATTGAACAATATGGCTCATGAAAGGATTTAGTGGAAACGTTGTTGGTCTTTGGCTGTTGGCTATTGGTCAAAAGCCAAGTGCCAAAAGCTAAAAGCCAATAGCTAAAAGCATTTCCACTAAATTCCTCCAGGAGCCAACAATATTAGACTGTTCATTAGCGAGTAATAAGTAGTTTATTGGACATTTCGTGTCCAAGTGTCCAATAACTTTTTTAATAATTGTTTACCTTTCAAGCTCTAATAGAAATATCACAATTTTTTTTGAATAGTAGCTAATAACGAATGTTTCAATACAAAACCAAAATAACTATTTTAGGCGCATTAGCTGTCACCTCTCTCATGAACTTACCTCGACTTTTAATTACACTTCGAGAAAGTGAGTTGGCTACTTCATTTGGACTAACATTGGGAAATGTTTTTTTGAGAAGTGCCGTGATGTTTTGTTTTGCTTAGTTGGTGCTGAGTTTCAACTTGTCATGGAAGAATAAGTGGTTAGCTAATCAATCAAGAAGCCGTATGGCTACTGATATTGCTATGAACGTATGTATTTTAATTTTAGGTATGACAATGTTAATACTATTAAAGCAAGTTTTTCTTCAGGTTTTTCGGAGAAGAAGCAGTTGTTTTTTATGACTTTATTTTCCTATTTGATTGTTCATTTCATTTTACTTTTAGTCGCTCGTTTGGTCAATCTTAACTTCCAGTATCAACAAAATATTATAGAAAAAGAACAGGCTAAACAAAAAACCCTTCAGCATCAATTACAAGCTTTACGTAGCCAAATTAACCCACATTTTTTATTCAATGCTTTGAATTCTCTTAATGCCTTGATACGCCAAAAGTCAGATAAGGCATCTACCTTTGTTGATAAATTGTCATTGTTATTACGTTCCACTTTACAGCGAAGTGACAAGGATTTCATTACAATTCAGGATGAATTAGAGTGTGTGTGCCTGCAAAGCATGTGGGCAACCGCAAGGGTTGCCCGTACAGGCACACATAAAAACATTTCCACTCGCATCGGGTGTATTTTCGCGAATTTGGGTGCGCTGTCGTAAAGTTCATCCTCCACGCTTCCCTTAAAAAATGCTTCAATGCTTCAACGTTACAATGCTTCAATAAGAAAAGATCATTGAAGCATTAATTGAAGCATTGGAGCATTATTTCAAGGGTAGCATCCTCCTCTTAATTGTCTGGCAAGATCGGCAAACAAGTTTTGGAAAGAATCTATTATATTTCCAAAAGCAGGAATTAGATAATATAAACGACATTTAACTACTGGATAAACATCTACAATATAAGGATAGACAGAAGACGAAGCCAACATACGTGGCGACATGATACCAGATTGCTCACCAAAAGCGATTATAGCACTGAACAAGAAGCTCAGTACAAATATCCAAATTAACACTCCTCCTCCTCTGCTGAAATAGGTTGATTCTTTATAAGGATTAATTGTATTTACGATGCTGGTTACGGCGGTCATTAATCCCATTACCAGTATATACATTAAAATAAATGCGAATAAAGGTAAATAAGCCGTTTCAACGTCGGTATTTACGGTCATATAATCCATTATCAAATAGCTGGATTTCATAGCCAAAAAGACTCCTAAAATGTAACGGAGTACTTTGAAAATTCCATTAAAAAATCCACCTATAAAACCTTGGTAGATTCCATATACGACCGATATAATAAAAGCGATATCCAATAACATATCAATAGGGGTTTTAACTTAACAATTGACGGGCAAGTGATGAAATCAGTTTACCATCTGCTTTTCCTTGCAGCTCTTTCATCGCCATTCCCATAACTTTGCCCAGATCAGCTGGACCTGAAGCACCAACTTTTTCAATAATAGATGCTACAGTATCTTTTACTGCTTCTTCTGATAATTGTTCTGGTAGGAATTGTTTAATTACAGTTAATTCCTCTTCTTCTGTTGCAGCAAGATCCTCTCTGTTCTGCTCTTTATAAGTATCAGCAGAATCTTTTCTTTGCTTTGCCATCTTGGTCAAAATCTTCAATTCCATTTCTTCTGTTAACTCACCAGAAAAACCTTCACTTGTTTTTTCTTTAAGTAATTCTGCTTTGATGGCTCTCAAAGTTCTCAAAGATGCAGCATCTTTGCTTTTCATAGCCTCTTTCAGCTTTACCATTATTTCTTTTTCTAAACTCATAGCTAATTGTAATTTTAAGTATCTAAGTAAAGTAGGTACTTATTATAGAAAGTACAATTTGATTGTATGGCGCCTTCCTACTACCTAAGGATAAGCAAAAGTCATACCAAATAATCAAATTAATGTGTTGAAATCTCTTAAAAAGAAATTTTAACTATTAAAAAAAGGATGGGTCTATTTGACTATCATCCGTATATCAATGTATTATAAAATAAATAAATCAATTTTCGGTTGATTAACGTAGGATTATAAAGACGTCGTTTTATTTTTGCAATTTACAAAACCATTAATTCTACGTAAAAGTAATCAATTCAATTGGTACAACAATAGTTCAATCACAAAGAGAAAAAACAATTTACAATGTGCGGAATAGTAGCTTATGTCGGGAAAAAACAAGCATATCCCATTTTAATTACTGGATTACAAAGATTAGCATACAGAGGTTATGATAGTGCTGGTATCGCTTTGACCAATGGTCATTTAAATATTTATAAGAGAAAAGGAAAAGTTCAAGACCTTGTTAATTATACTGAGCAAATAAAACCTGAGGGTACGGTTGGTATTGGTCATACTAGGTGGGCAACCCACGGGGAACCCAATGACATCAATGCACATCCACACAAATCTATGAACGGCAAATTGGCGATTGTTCATAATGGAATCATTGAAAACTATGCTTCTTTAAAGGCAGAGCTTGTCAAACGAGGTCATGAATTCGAATCGCAAACAGATACAGAGATTCTTATTCATTTGATTGAAGAGGTTCAGAAGAATGAAAAGGTTCCTTTGGAAGAAGCTGTCCGTCTTGCCTTGCACAGTGTTGTTGGAGCTTACGCTATTGTGGTTATTTCTGAAGACGAGCCTGGCAAATTGGTTGCGGCAAGAAAAAGTAGCCCTTTGGTTATTGGACTTGGAACCGATGAATATTTGATTGCTTCAGATGCCACGCCAATCGTTGAGCATACTAAAAATGTCATTTATCTAAATGATGAAGAAATAGCAGTCATTGACCTTGAAAATGGTTTGAACATCAAAAGCATCGACAATGATCACATCAGCCCTTACATTCAAGAGCTGGAAATGAAGTTGGAAAAAATTGAGAAAGGTGGATACGATCACTTTATGTTGAAAGAAATCCACGAACAATCTAACACTTTAATTGAATGCCTTAGAGGTCGTTTGAGTATTGAGAAGGGTATTTTGATGGGTGGATTTAGAGATGTAGAAGACCGCTTTATTCATGCCAAAAGAATCATTATGATTGCTTGCGGTACTTCTTGGCATGCTGCTTTGGTGGGTGAATACCTTTTCGAAGACCTTGCGCGCATTCCTGTTGAAGTAGAATATGCCTCAGAATTTAGATACAGAAATCCTGTTATTTACGAAGATGATATTGTTATTGCCCTTTCTCAATCTGGCGAGACAGCAGATACATTGGCTGCCATTCGTTTGGCAAAACAAAAAGGTGCGACGGTTTTTGGTATTTGTAATGTTGTAGGATCATCCATAGCTAGAGAAAGTCATGCGGGAGCTTATACGCATGCTGGTCCAGAAATTGGTGTTGCGTCTACCAAAGCATTTACCACTCAACTTGGTGTTCTAACAATGATGGCTTTAAAATTGGCTGTTTCGAGAAATATCATGTCTAATGAAGAATACAGAACCATTGCAACGGAGTTAGACAATATGCCTAACTTGATTGCACAAACTATAAAATCAGAAAGTAAAATTAAATTCATTGCAGATGAATTTAAGGATGTTCAAAATTTCTTGTATTTGGGAAGAGGTTACAATTTCCCAATTGCCTTAGAAGGTGCATTAAAATTAAAAGAAATTTCTTATATACATGCGGAAGGATACCCTGCTGCGGAAATGAAACACGGTCCGATTGCATTGATAGATGAGCAAATGCCTGTGGTGGTTATGGCAACAAATGAGAGTGCTTATGAAAAAATCATTAGCAACATTCAAGAAGTAAAGGCACGTAAAGGAAGAATCATTGCAATCACTACTTTTGCAGATGAGACCATTCGTGACATAGCGGATTACGTAATTCAAATTCCTGAAACGTTGGAACCATTGACTCCAATTTTGTCTGTCATTCCGTTGCAATTGTTAGCTTACCACATTGCGGTGAATCGTGAATGTGATGTGGATCAGCCGAGAAATTTGGCAAAGTCGGTTACGGTGGAGTAATGCGAGAATGCCTGAATGCGAGAATGCTTGAATGCGAGAATGCTTGAATGCGAGAATGCCTGAATGCGAGAATGCTTGAATGTTTGCTGGTAGTGCTGCTATCATTTTTTGATGCTTCAATATTTGCTGGATGTTGTTGTCACTTTTTTTTAATGTGAGAATATAGGAATGTAAAAATGATTGGATGAATAGCAAAATCTTGTTATTGGTTTATGCTGGTTGTGCTGTTGGATGCTGTGTATCGCGCCTGACAGACCTTGCAATGTTGTCTACGATTTGCAAACCATTGCTTATGCCAGTATTGATGTTGTTTTTTTGGCTTAATAAAACAGTAGCTTCTAAAATCAGGACCTTAATAATGGTGGCTTTGTTTTTCTCTTGGGGTGGCGATGTATTGTTGATGTTTGAGAGCAAGGCTCCCTTATTCTTTTTGTTGGGATTGGTTTCTTTTTTATTGGCTCATATTGGGTATATTTTAGCCTTTAATCAAGTGAGTTCTAAGCCAAAAAGCATTTTACAAAAAAGGTCTTATTTGTTGATTCCATTTTTAATTTATGCTGGTGGAATGATGTATTCAATGAGCAGTAATTTAGGAGAAATGTTTGTTCCTGTTTTGGTTTATGCCAGCGTTATTTCCTTAATGTGCATTTTCGCAATCAACCGTTTTGATAGAGTTAATATTGGTAGTTTTTGGTGGGTTTTGACTGGTGCTATCATATTTGTCCTATCAGATTCCACCATTGCCATCAACAAATTTTTAAGTCCTTTTTATTATGCTGGATTTGTGATTATGCTGCTTTATACGATTGGGCAGTATATGATTGTGCAGGGGATTTTGATGGAGAGGAGTGAGAGAAATTAGCATTATCTTTGTATATTCAAGCTTTATTAATTTTCAATAATGATATGATAGTTAGCATTAGGCCAAATCACTTTTTTAGTCTTTATAAACCAGGAGAAATTATTCTGGACAAAAAAACAAATGTCCTTATTGGAATAAATGGAAGTGGAAAATCTAACTTCATTAGAGCTATTGAGCTTTTACATTCAGGTGTTACCAAAGAAAAGGGTATTGAACAGCTAATTATGAATGATTGGGGTGGATTGGACAATGTAGTTTTCAAAGCCAAAAAAGGTTGTGATTTTTTCGGTCTTACATTTGAATTTGACAAAGATATTTTAAATGCTCAAAAAACTGGTAACCACAATTTTGATTACAATCTAATATATAGTATTACTATTGCGAGTGAAGTAAAATACTCTTATAGTATTAATGAAATGATTTATATCAATTCAAAAGAAAAAGATCGTAGTTTGATGCAAATGTCTAATGGTGGAGGATACTTAAAAGTAAATGATGAAAAGAGAGAAAGAGAGTCATTTAAATCTGATAGATTGGTTCTTGGTCAAATTTCAGATCCGCAAATAAATCCATTATTATACACACTAAAATTAGCAATTGAAAAAATAAAAATTTACAAACATTTTGATACTACTCTTGAAAGCCCAATAAGAAGATTAAGTCCCTTTAATTCTGAAAAACAATTACTTTCAAATGGAGAAAACTTAGTTCATATCCTTCAACATCTTTTCAATAACCATTCCATAGCATATAATAAGATTGAGGAGCAATTGCGAAAAGTGAATCCTCATTTTAATTCAATAAGCTTTGCTTTAGTAGGTTCGCGGGTAATGCTGGTTTTAAAAGAAAGCGGTCTTAATAAAAGCATTCCTGTTGAACATATTTCAGATGGGACCCTTCGCTTTCTTCTATTAATGGCAATTCTATATAATCCTGATAGAGGAAATATTGTTTGTTTGGATGAGCCAGAAATGGGCTTGCATCCTGATATGATTAATACTTTGGCTGAAGGAATAAAGTATGCTGCACAAGATGGTACTCAAATGATTATCGCAACACATTCTCCAATATTGCTAAACTCTTTTGATGTGGAGGATTTATTGATATTTGAAAAAGATCAGGAAAACTGCACCGTTGTTTCCACTAAAAATGAAGCAGATTTTGCCGATTGGTCTGACCAATATTTGACAGGTCAAGCTTGGTTATCTGGTAAATTGGGCGGAACAAGATGGTAGAGATTACAATTTTTGTTGAAGGAGGTGTTTTGGAGCATAAAAATACAAGTGTTCTTACAATGGATAACAGTCTGAGGTTAAGAGAAAGTTTCTATTTGTTATTAACTCAAAAAATAAATCCAGAAAAATTTCGCTTGGTAGTTGAGATTGGAGGTCCAAATAAAAACACCATTAAGTTCTTTAAGTCCGAGCTTGAAAAAGGTAAGAAAGTCTTATTATTGATAGACCTTGATAAACCAAAAGAAAAAAGGGATGAGCAGTTAGAAAATTTTAGTTTACATCACAAAAATTTCTCTCAAAAAGCCTTTTTTATGATCCAAGAAATGGAAGCTTGGATACTTTCTCAACCTAATGTTATAGAGAAATGTTTTAAGAATCTCAAAAGAGTAAAGCCAGAAGAAAAATTAAAAAATGATAGTGGAATTAAGGACAAAAAACCAGAAGAAATAATCAAACCAAGTAAAGTACTTCATACTTTACTCGGAAGATATTTTAAAGTCGAGAAGCGTGGGATTGTAAAAAAGAAAAAATATAACAAACAGAGAGATGGAGCTGACTTACTAGAATTTTTAGTATTATCAAAACTAGAAAATACTTTCTCTGATGTGAAAAATCTTGTAAAAGCCATCTCATTAAACACTAAAACTATGTGGAAAGAATCAAACAACCAATTGCACAAAACTTTTGAATTTAAAAACTTCATTGACGCATTTGCATTTATGACAAAGGCGGCTATTGTGATAGAAAAACACAATCATCACCCAGAGTGGAAAAATGTGTATAACAAAGTAGAAATTTCACTCTGCACGCATGACGCTGGAAACATTATTACAGACAAAGACCATAAGTTAGCAGAGGCTCTTGACAAGCTTTATTAAGACACTTTTCAGTAATTTTGTAGACAGTTATTAGCAATTTAAAGAATTTTTTTGTTAAATTAGATAGTCAGATTTATAATAAGCGGCTCTATATGATTTAAGTGGGTTGCTTTGCGCAATGCAGTTTGACCATTAGAATCAAATTTTCAGTTTTTTTATATCCTCTGGCTTTTCTTTTAAGGGTTTGAATTTTAGAATTGAATCCCTCAAG